>Ga0265297_10011748_pt1 | contig 10659 bp, 7 predicted proteins | sample Munlanlwell13791_FD_192502 | JGI IMG/M metagenome (GOLD analysis project Ga0265297, IMG submission 192502) | Leachate microbial communities from a municipal landfill in Southern Ontario, Canada - Leachate well 137-91 | ecosystem: Engineered > Solid waste > Landfill > Unclassified | place...
GCCCCGTTCTTTGATACCAAGAAAAAAGCATACGAAACTCTAGGACTCAATTCGTCTCTTGGCGGTTTTTCGGGAACAGCAGAGCAAAATACCGCTCTATTGAACGAACTCACAAGGAGAGAAAGTTCTTCGGGCATAGCACTTAACCCGTCTAACATATTTACAATAATAAGCGGAACGTCTAATAACACCACCCCGAACTATACTCCCGTTGGCGGAGAGGGTTCTAGGGCTACGGTAAATGGAGTAACTTCAGAATGGAGAAATGGTACGTGGATGCCCGTGCAGACATCTGTAACTCAACCACCCACCACTAAACAACCTACTAATACTATTTATGAAGCTCCGACAAGTGCGTCTCAGTCTCAAACAACTTATGGTGGTACTCCTACTGTGACCCCTACCCCTACACAAGAGGAAACGACTAGTGGCGAATATGAGATACCTTCGTATCTTAGAAACCTAGTATCGCAAGCATATCAACCAACCCCTTCGGCAAGTGATTTAGCAAAACAAGCGGTTGAATTATATTCTTCACGAGCCACCTACCCACTAGAGCAAGAGAAACTTGCGGCAGATAAGGCTGCTACTGAACTAAACGCTCAACGGGAGAAAGAGAACTTTATAACGGACATCGCTTCAAGAGGACTTATCTTTTCCGGTAAAAAGACCGAAGGACTTAAAACAATAGAGGCAGATAAACTTTCTAAACTTCTAGGGATAGACAGAAACTACGCTATTCTTGTAGCACAAGGGCTTGAATCGGCTTCACAACAAATCGCCAAAGAAGCACAGAAAGGAAACGAGGACGCTATCTCAACCCTTGACAAGCTCGGATATATATTGGTTGACGGAACTCTTGTTAGAAAGCCTAGCGAGGTAAGAGCAGATGAGGCGGCTGCACGCTCCGCAGCGTCAGAAGAAAGAGCTATTGCTTCGGCAGAAAGAGCAGATATTCGTCTCGGTCTCTCGTTAGAGTCAGCTACAAGAGCTGAGGAAGCGGCTAATAGGGCTGCGGAAACATACAAACAAAACCAACTAGGAATTTATAAAATATCATCTTCCAAGATAAATAACTATGTCAAAGCGGGAGTTCCAGTTCCAGTAGCTAACGATATTTACCAGTCATTACAACTAGGAATGACCCTAGAAGAGATACGTCAGGGTTTGGCTAGTCTGTATGGTAGAGATATAGGATATGCTTACTTAGACAAGTTTATGCCGGTATTTGAACGAGATGAGGGTTATAGTTTAGCAGACTATCTAAATGAATAAATATGGCAATATCGGACTTAATAAAAAAACTTAAAACCAATGTTAAGGCGATAACTTCGCAGTATAAAAAGACTTACGAATCCAAGAAATTACAGGAATCAACTGCTCAACGGTTAGCCCAGATAACCAAGCCAACGACTGTCCCCAAGCCACTTATTTCGGCTGTAAGTCAAATAAAGATTCCTACAATAAAAGCCCCAGAAGGAACAAGACTATTCTCGCCAACATCTCAAGCACAGAAAGTAATAGAGTCTGTTCCCAAAAAATCTGTCATAGGAGAAAGAGTAGCACAAACTATTCTACCTACAGTCCCAGAGCCATCACAGACCCCTAGGGGGGTTCTAGAGAGTATAGGTAGAGGTTTCCAGACAGTTCAGTCATCTCCAGCAGGGAAGACAGCTTTATCTACTCTAAAAGCGTTAGATGCTATTGATACTGGTCTTGGTCTATTAGCTAAAAAACAACCGAGAGAAGAAGGAGAAAGTCTATCTGACTATCTTCAAAGAGTGCAACAGATAAGCGATATAGCAGCAGAGAATATAGGGACTAAGTTTGGATTTGGAGAAAAAGGGAAGCTGACTCTTGCTCTAGGTCTAGGGTTGCTTACTCCGTCTCCCTCAGACGTAGCGTCTTTTGCTAATAAACTTTCAAATAAGACTCTCTCCAAGATAGCGTCAGAAACGTCAGAAGAAGTAATTAAAAAGGTACTTGTAGATTCTGGAATATCGGAAGATGTTGCCACAAAGTATGCACCAGATTTAGCAAAAGCGTCGGATGCCTCTAGTGTTAAAGGGATATTAAAAAACTTAGGAACAGAAGCTACACCTAAAGCAAACCAAAGTGTCATTGATACACGAGTAAAAGAGCGTGGCTTTACCACTTCAGTAAAAAAACAGATTCCCGAATTACAGACGAAAGTATCTGGACAGTATATCCCTAGGGGAACAGATGACTTGTCTATTAAGGCTAAGAACCTAGTTAAAAGTGATATAGCTTCTGCCGAGCAGATGGTTAAGGTTGGGGCAGATGATAACGCAGTTGCTACTGCCTCAGAACTTATAAAACATTACTCTGACCAAGCCTCCAAAGCTACCGATAAGGCGGTTGCCGATGCCCTGTATCAAAAGGCTGCTGATGTCGCTGATACTATGGCTGTCAAGCTCACCGAGGCTGGTAGGACAGTCCAAGCAGCTTCTATTCTAGGAAGATTAACTCCAGAAGGACAACTGAAATTTGCTGCCAACGAAATAAATAAATATAACGAACTCATAGATAAGTCTAAAGGTGGATTATTTGGACTAAAGAAGAAAGTGCCCAATCTAACTCCCGACCAGACGAAATCTATATTAGAAAAAGCTAAGAAAGTCCAAAATATGCCTGATGGGATTGAAAAGGCTAGAGAGTTCCAAAAGTTACAGAATGAAATTTCAGACCTAGTTCCCTCATCACTTTATAAAAAGCTAATAGCTGTATGGAGAGCCGGACTTCTCACTGGAATAAAAACAACAGGATTAAACACATCCTCTAACCTCTTTCACGGAGTGAGCGAAGTAGTAAAGGACGTTCCCTCTGCTGCCGTTGACAGGGTATCGGCTCTGTTCACCGGAAAACGAACTTTAGCTTTGACGACTAGGGGGATAAGTGGTGTAAAAGAGGGTTTTAACAAAGGCGTAGATTACATAAAGACTGGCTTTGATGAACGTGGCATTGGTAAGAAACTTGACTATAACAGGGTAAATTTTGGGAATAGTAAATTCGCTAAAGGTGTTCAATCCTATGAGGAAACTGTGTTTAGGGTTATGGGGGCTGAAGACCAACCATTCTATTACGGGGCTAAAGCTCACTCTCTATATAGCCAAGCAATAGCTGATGCCAAGAACAAGGGTTTGAAAGGAGCAGAATATACTAAACACATAGACGATTTAGTGTCCAATCCTACTGACGATATGTTGAAATATGCCGCTAACGACGCAGAGATAGCTGTGTTCCAAAATCAGACCTTATTAGGGAGAGCGGCCAAAGGATTTCAGCAGTTACCCGGGGGAGAACTAATTGTTCCTTTTGGCAGAACTCCCGCCGCAGTTGCTACCCAGATTATAAACTACTCTCCAGTAGGGATAGTCAAAACTATTGCAAGTAATATAGGCAAGGGGAAGTTTGACCAGAAGCTATTTTCACAAGGACTAGGTAGAGGAATCACAGGAACAGGAATAATATATCTTGGAACTCAATTATTCAAAAATGGAATGGTGACTTTAGATTATCCAGACAACGAGAGAGAACGAAAACTGTGGGAAGTAGAAGGACGTAAGCCTAACTCTATAAAAGTTGGTGGTAAGTACCGAGATGTAAATGTATTGGGCCCCGTAGGGATAGTACTGATTGCTGGTGCTTATTATCAAAGAGCATTAGAAGAAAGTGGTTCTCCGATGAAAGCTATGACTGAGGCACTAGCGGGAATGGGAGCTGCCCTCAAGGAACAGACGTTTTTACAAGGTGTTAAACAGGTAATGGACGCTCTTGATGACCCAACTAGGTTTGCCGAAGGTTATGTAGCTGGTACGCTATCATCAATAATTCCTACTATATTCGGAGATGTTGCTAAGGCAATAGACCCATTTGAAAGACGCACAGAGGGCTTTACTGGAAGGTTACAAGCTAAAGTTCCTGGACTAAGGCAAGAGCTAGAACCCAAAATAACCATTCTAGGCGAAAAGATGAAGAGGGTTGGCAATGTAATGGAGACGTTGATAGACCCATCTAGGCCGTCAAAGGAGATAGTTACACCCGTAACCTACGAGCTCAGGCGTTTATTTGATGCTGGGTATACAGTTACCCCTACACAACTAGGAGACAAGAACGGTTATAAGTCGTTAAGCCCAGAAGACAATACTCATCTATGGGAAGACACTGGAAAGGTAATAAATAAGGCTCTCGGTAACTTATTTTTAAGTTCCGAGTATGCCAAGGCTAGTGATGAAAAGAAAGCAGATATAATCCAAAGGCTTGTTGAAGAGTCTAATAATCTAGCTAGGGCAAATATGGTCTTAGAGAAAACTCAAGGATTAAGAGGGGAAGAACTAAAGAATGTCTTGAAACAATTTTATGAAGACAAACTATTAACCGAGACAGTATTTAAGTTGTATCTAAAACTGAGATAGTATCCACCAGATAAACATCCAGAACCCGATCACTAAAATTATTTGTTCTACTAAGCTCATTTTCTTCCGTAGACGTATTCGCCTAAATGTTCGTTGATAAACTTATCAAGCCCTTCTTGATACTTGGAGTTTTGATATGCCTCCCAAGCAACGGGGCTTTGCTTAAACAGCTCTATAATCGTGTCGTGAAATATCGTAAGTCCAGAGAAGTGGCTTCCGTGTCTTTCATCGTTTAGTTTGTCCCAAGGACGTTCAACTAGAAGCTCGTTAAAGGTCTTTACTCTACGCTTTTCTATTACCTTTCTGTCCGAGTCTGATTCTTTATAGGCCTCTTTCATCATTCTGTCCAGAACTTCCTTGTTCCCTTTGCGTAGGTTGTTTATGTAAAACCTCTCTACCCAATCGTCCATACCAAGAGCTACTCCTATGTTCATTACGTTATGGATATAGTCATCGTGGTTGTAGGAATACCCTCTGCCAGAAGCTAGGTGGTATCCTATGGAATTAGGTTCGCATACTACGCACGAACCATACAACCACCATTTCATATCGGTATAGAACTCCCCACCACCATAACAGCGATGTATATTGGGGTATCCACCAAAGTCCAAGAACTGTTTCCTGTCAGCCATAAGCCCCCAATGCCCTTGTGCGGCTATGTAGAACCAATCATCTGCCACACGATAATTTCCCCACGTTCCTTTTATTTCTTCTCCTAGTTTAATCGTGTATTGGAATCCAGCACCCTTATCTGTCGGAGGATAAGCACCCATAAACTGAAGTTGTCCGTGAACTAGTCCACCAGATTCCTCACACGTCTTTAGCATATTCTTAAAGAAGTTCGGAGCTAAAGACATATGAGCGTCAGAGAAGTAAACGTATTTTCCTAAAGCTATTCGTGCTCCTTTGTTCCTTGCCGAGTGGTTTCCGGCTATGGGGTCATATAATACTCTGACTACTCGGTTAAAAAACCCTCCACGTCCTAACATATAAGAAGAAGTTCCACCCGTTCCTCGCTGTGGGAATTTATCATCATTAGAACAGTTGTCTACTATGATTATCTCTAGGTCTCGGTAGTCAAATCCGTCAGCTTCCCATATAGATAGAATGTTGTGGATAGTAAAGGCGACCTGAGGAAACTCATTGCGGGCTGGAATTATAACTGAAAGTAGTTTACTCATCCCAAGGGAGGTTATTGCCGAAGTGTCCCCATTTGGCTGTCCTTCTGTATATCGGTTTCTTTAGGTCAAGGAAGTCTATGATGCCTTTGGGGGTGAGGTTATGTTTTGGCACTGCTATGTATCCTTTATCTCCATTGTAATCCACAGAACTTACCGAAACCTCTACCGGTTCAGCAACGCCTATGGCATAGGCTAATTCTACAGACACCTCTTTCATCTCTGGGTTATGATTAAGGGTATCAACGGCTATCTTCCTTGCCATATAAGCACCTGACCTATCTACTTTGCTAGGGTCTTTCCCGCTAAACGAACCACCGCCCACAGGAAACCTAGTGCCGTAGTTATCAATACAAAGTTTTCTACCTGTCAAACCCGTGTCTGCGTCTAGTCCGCCTAAGTTCCAATCTCCGGCAGGGTTTATGTATATTGTCGGTTTGCTCATATGCCCTTGTAGCCATTCTTTCACAATGCCCTCCAATTCTTTATGAGATATGCCTTGGAAACTGGCTACCACCACCGCTATCGCTTCATCGTTTCCTATGGTTATCTGTGTCTTTCCGTCAGATTGGTGTCTCTTATATATGAACCTACACAAGTCTCTTGCTAGACTATATTCTAGGGGCATCATAGATTCGGTTTCTCTCGTGGCATACCCTCTCATTATTCCTTGGTCGCCAGCCCCACCTGAATCAACTCCACGAGATATTTCGGGAGACTGCGAAACGATATTAGATTGAACCCCATATCTTTTGCCGACTACTGATTCTACAACGTCTCTCACATTTACATAGGCTTTCGTGGTTATCTCTCCCGTTAGGGTTATGATTCCGTGTCCGCCCATTACTTCTACTGCTACCCTACTTTCAGGGTCTTGTCTTAAACACTCGTCCAATATGGAGTCTGCTATTATGTCGCATACTTTATCGGGGTGTTTTGGTGAAACGAATTCTGCTGTTCTCATTTTATTATTATGTAATCTTTTCCGACTTTAATTAACGAGTAGTCAGTTATGTTGTCTTGTTCCATAAACTGAATGACTTTGTCTTTGGAGTATTTATTATTGAACACCTCAATCCCGTCTAACACTATCTTCTTCTTGTAGTCTTCGTTTCTGTCTAGTCCGTGAAAGAACGACAGTATCAAATGCTTTGTTCCGAGGCTATACATTCTGCGGATAAACTCCTCGTATCCGTCACAATGCTCTACAACAGCGAAAGCGACTACCATATCGTAGCCCTTATATGGGGTTAAATCTATTTTCAAGAAATCTCCATATACATCAGCACATTCTTCTCGCAAATCTATATTTAGATACTTGGACACGAGTGGCTTTACGGGACTATATCCCCCACCTATTTCTAGCACGCTGTCTATTTTCTTTTTTTTTATAAAGTTCTCCACGAATAGCCATAGGTCAGGGTGTCGTTTAAGCATCTCTTTGTAGAACTGCCTATTTTGATTATCCCAATATGTCATATTTTTGGGTATTTACATCGGGCTAATAATGGTGTGTGAGTGGTAGAGTATCCCTCTATCGGTTCGCCTTTGGCGTTCATAAACTCTATGCTACCGAAGAACTCTGACAGGACATTGTAAAACTCTTCTGAAGTCCACTCCTTGACGTGGAACGGATTCTTTGGGTGGTCGTCTTGGATACTCTTATTGTTCCTATTGGGAGTAGAGATGAAATACTCTGTCGGGTCATCAGCGTCTCGCTTGTCAAATTTCTTTATAAGTCTCTCTAAGAACCCTCGGTGGTCAGCTATGTGCTCAATAATTTCAATGGCGACAACGACATCAAACTTCATCACTTCCCTGTTATCTTCCATTATGTCTATGTTGTCGTAGGTAAGTTGCGAGGAGTAGTATATTCCATTCTTTACTCGCTCAAATGCTTCTTTGGCGAACTTTACGCTCATAGCGTTCTTGTCTATTCCCCACACAAAATCGGCTTCTTGAGATAAGACGTTAGAGCCAACTCCTGAACCGCAATTATGGACAGATATATTATTGGCAACATAGCTGTTATCGTCCTCTACTTGGAGATTGTAAACAGTCTTTTTGTATATCTGTTTGGATTTCTCTATGTGTTTTATTGGTAAATATATATTATCTCTATCAACCCTGTATCTTCTACCGGAGAACCTATTTAATTCAGTATCTTTCAAAAAGGTAGCATCAATTCCTGAAAAAATAACCGACTCTTTTGTTTTAGCTGGGCACATACCTAATTGAAAACTTAATCTTTGTATATCGTTTCTCAAGTTATCAGATACAGATTTACCAACATAGGATATACCATTAAACGGTTCTACTTTATAATGCCCATCTCCTTTAAGCCAAGATTTAATTAGTGTTATCTTTTCATCAGTTGACCAACTAAAAACATCCTTATGGATAGTCTTATCATGAGAACCTGAGCCACCAAGTCTTAATAATAATTCGCCAATATCCTTACTATACACAAATACTTCCTGTATATTCTTATCTGGCCTCTTTTTTATTCTTACCGAAGTCGGGTTTAGATTTGATACTGCATCGCAAATTTCTTTAGCATAATTATCTTCGTTAATATCAAGAGTGAATAACGCTCCTGCTATTTTTGGTTTATGAGAGTAGATAACATTCCCTTCTGCTAGATACCATCCAAGTAATGAGGACAGGTTACTTAGATAGTTATTTGATGCTGTTTCTAACCTAGGGACTATCAGATAATCTCCTTCTTTGACATCTTTTGCTGGTCTAAACTCTTTTTTGAAGCTAAATACCTTGCCACACTTACTACATTTGCCATTGTTATTGGAATTACAACTAAACTTTCTATCCTCTACGCATCCGTTGGTTTTTCTATCTGCGATATAAAATGGATGTTCCTCCGTGCAGTTTATCTTTATCCCATACCCTGCGTCTATTTTATATAGGTTGCCCCTAAATTTTCTTTTGAATGTCTTAATGACTCTTCTACTCTCTTGTGTATGAGTAAAAACACGTTCTCCGATACGAACATCCTCTATGTTCTTAACTTGGAAGTCTCCCATAGTTATTTTTGTACCAGAAGGAAAACAACCCACATCAACTATCTTCGGCTTCCATATAAACTTAGGATATTGAGGGTGGCGTTGGACACGCTCCATACAGTAATTCTTTATGAAGGTATACATCCACCTCGTGTCTTTCCATAAGAGAACCCCTGACGCTTGGAACTGCCCTATGTTAGCGAGCCATTGTTCCTTGTCTTCTTTCTGGGGGTTTTCCTTGTAATTTGGGTTAGTGATACTGCTCTTGACTGGTTCTGTACGGGTCTTTTCTGCTAGGGAATAGTGTTCATCGCATAGAAGATTTTGGTAGTCTTCTGGGATTTCTTTTCCGCATACTTCGCACTTTTTCATTTGGACGGAATGTATTTACCCTTCTTTATCTCCTCTAATAGTTCTTCTGCCAACTTGACTTTGATGAACATTCCTTCCAACTCATTGGCCAATCTGGTAGAGACTGTGTTCCATCTCATATCTTTTTTTTCTTCATACATCTTTCTTGATACACGGAGATTTAACTCTGTTACTATTAAATCCCTAGCGGTAGTGCTTAGTTCTGCTTCTAATGCGGGTTCTATGGTGTCTTTATATTTGTTCATTGAGAATTGTTTCTATTTGTTCTTTGAAGATTCTATCGTAGTTGAATCTTTTTTTGGCGTTATTAGCTGATTTAAGTCCCTTGTTTGTTGAGAACTCGGAGATGATTATTTTAGCCACATCGTTCATCCATCTCTCGTAATTGTCGTAGGTTATGTCCTCGTCTATGCCGGAGAACTTGAAATACAAAGCGTCCTCTGCCCCGAACTCTCTCATACATCTTACGCTGTCGTTCAGGACAAGTAAGTTCTTAGAGAGCATAGCTTCTAATAGGATTAGGGAGCAATTTTCCGAGCGACTTGGGAATACGAACAGGTTTGAAATTCTTAACAGGTCGGATATTACTTTCCTGTCCACACCTAGCTCGTATTGTTCTCCTTCTAGCGAGGTGAATATCAAATCGTTGGTGTTTATACCTCGCTGACTGGCATATTCTTTGGTTTGCCGTATCGTTTCTTTCTCTTTGTCGGCGTTAGCGTGAGCATTACATACAACCACCGAGAACCTCTTGCCTAATTTCTTCATCTCGGCTTGTAGGTCAATCAGCTTATAAAGTCCTTTTCCTTCCACCATTCTAGGGGTAGACACGGGATAAACCTGTAAGAAGTCCGAGTCTAGTAATCCATACTTGTCTATCAATGAACTAACTAACGGGTCTAGGTCAAAAAATAGTCTAGGGTCTACGGGGTTATACACGACCTTTACATCTTTCGGAAATACTCCATACGCTTCGGCAGTCCTTATAAGATGATAGTTGTTCAGATACACGAGTTTAGAGTTCTTAGGAAGCCTGTATCGCAAAGAGTGAGGTTCTTGTAATCCTTGGGGCATAGGGTTCGGGACAGAGTGTATCCAATGAAACCACTTAGTGTCTAGCACTTCGGCTACCTTATGAACGGCTACACAATATGGCAAGAACCAACCTTGTAGAAGCATATCGTGGGTAAACATAACATCTATATCTCGGAAGTTCGCCGTGAATGTCTTAACTGCGGTGTCTACTTGTTCTTCAAATCCTTTCTCGGTAGGGTGATTGTCCGCGTAATCAACTAGCGTAAACCGAGGAACTATCTTTCTTACCTCTATTCCTTCGGGGACTTTGTCATCATCCTTAAAATTATCTAGGACAAATAAGACAACATCGTATCCATACTTTTTTAATGCTACGAGTTGACTCTCCACAACCGAACACAAACTATATGAGTTCACAAACTCGGAGAACGAGGTTAGGATACCTACTTTCTTGTTTTTCTCCATTATATATAGAGTGGATGACTAAAATTAGAAAAACTATTGCCTTATTTATCCACGTCTCTATAATTAAACCATATAATCCCTAGAGTAAAAAGTGGATAACTATGAACGAAGAACAGCGATATGGACTAGGGGCGTTAGAATCTCCTCCCGATA
>Ga0265297_10011749_pt1 | contig 10658 bp, 10 predicted proteins | sample Munlanlwell13791_FD_192502 | JGI IMG/M metagenome (GOLD analysis project Ga0265297, IMG submission 192502) | Leachate microbial communities from a municipal landfill in Southern Ontario, Canada - Leachate well 137-91 | ecosystem: Engineered > Solid waste > Landfill > Unclassified | place...
AAAATTTCTTTAAACCAGATTGCAAGAACACAGCAAGATTTAACAGAAGAATTAGAAACAATAAGAAAATCTCTTAAAATAAAAGAAGAAACACTGTTTAAAAAAAGGCAAGAAGAAGAATCCTTAACACAAAAATTCCAAAAACTAATCGGAGAAAGAGATTTAATTCATAAAAATATGCGTCAAAAAGAGCAAGAACTTTCTTCTATTCAATATTCTTTATCTTCAACAGAACAGCAAATGAACAGTTTTAGAATAGACAAAGCAAGAGTCGACGCTGAAGTAGAAAATTATGAAATAGAAATACTAGAATTTCCAAACACAGAGATAATAAAAACAAATAAGGAAGCTCTAAGAGAAAGACTCTCAAGAGCTCAAGAAACTTTTTCTAAGATTGGTTCAGTTAACTTAAGGTCACTTGAGGTTTACGACGAGATTAAAGCAGAGTATGATTCAATTAAAGAAAAAGTAGAGATAATCTCAAAAGAAAAAGAAGGGATTATGAAAATAATTAACGAGATTGACATAAAAAAGAAAAAGACTTTCCTTACAACTCTTGAGCAACTTAACGAAATTTTTTCAAGAAACTTTGCACAGATTTCAACAAAAGGTCAAGTTTCCTTAGAACTTGAAGATAAAAGAGAACCATTTTCTGCAGGAGTAAATATAATTGTAAAAGTTGGGCATGGAAAATATTTTGATATAAAATCTCTTTCAGGTGGAGAGCAAACAATGGTTGCTTTATCTTTAATCTTTGCAATTCAAGAACTAAAACCTTATTGTTTTTACATCTTAGACGAAATCGACGCTGCACTTGACAAAAGAAATTCAAGTCGTCTTGCAGGTTTATTACAAAAATACATGCAAAAAGGTCAATACATTGTAATTACTCACAACGACGAGGTTATAACCAACGCCACAACTCTATTCGGAGTTTCAATGCATGAAGGAATAAGTAAATTAACTAGCTTGAAATTGTAATTATTTAAGAAGTTCTGTAAGATTAAATTTTTTTGCAATCTCTTTAATTCTCCAATTTCCTTTAGCAAGATGATCTTGATAGCTTTCCTTCCAAAGTTTCCAATTCTCTGAGCCTTTCTTAAAAGTTCTCGGATCGATTAATGGAATAGTATTTATTGGGAACATCCTTCCTCCATTAATCTCTTTTTTATAAGTTATCCAAGTTGAATTGTCTAACGGAGAAAGGAAATTTATTTTCACAGATAAAAGAGCTCCTTCAAGAAGATGAGCAATTGCTCTATAATGGCCTCCGTTTTTACTGGATCTATCTAAGCAATATTCTTCTTCTTGAAGATAAATAACTTCTACTCGAGGGATTTTATCTCCTTGCTTAATTCCTTCTCTTAATGCTTCTACTAAAATCAAATCCTTTGGAGTTTCCCAACCATAAACGGTGTTCTTTCTTAGATCCAAATATGTTTCACTTTTTTCCATCTTGTTTAAGCCTCCGGCTAATCTATAAAAAATAAAAATTTAAAAGAAAAATAAAAAAATAAAAAGGAAAGTTAGTAGTAACTTTCGCCAAATTCTTCAGCTTTTTCAGGTTTCTTCCCTAGTAAAACAATTAATACTACAAGTAGTACTAAAAATACTACTGCAAGAATAACTGTTAAAATTACCATAGGACTTGTTGATGAACTTCCAGTAGCGCTTAATTGCAATGCAACTGTGCTTTCAAGAGTTTCGCCAGAAAATACGTTTACGTTGAAACTATATTCTCCTTTGTCTTCTGCACTCGCAGTTACAGTAACTGTTTTACTTGATCCAGCAGGAACAGCAACAACAGCAGAATCTGCACTTGAGGAAACTTCACCAGCTGATTCTGTTACAATTCTGTAAACTTTCAACTTGTTAGTTGGGTTCACTAAAATTAAACTGTACTCAGCGTTTTCGCCTGCAGCAACTGTCTTTTTAGCGCTAGAAACAACAACATTGCTTGAAAAGTCATTTGAAATTTCAACTTGCATAACTTCAGTTGTTTTAGTGTCATCATTTGTCACTTCAACTTCTAAAGTATAGATACCTGCTTTCGCATCATAAGGAACACTCAAATAAAGTGTTTTACTCATTGTATCTGTGTCGTCGTCATCCATACAACTTCCGCATGTTTTGTTACAGACAGTATCGTCTTTGCAGTCACATTCTTCAAGAGATACTAAATCTCCTAAATATGCACTCTTTGAAACGCCCAAAGCTGTAATCTTAGCTGTTACATAAACGTCTTCAAGTTCATTATAACCAACATTTTTCAAAACAATTTCAACAGGCAAACTTTGTCCTGCTTCAACTGAATTGTCTGCAGTTATAGACTTAACTTCAGCGTCATATGAAGGTCTTTGAACTCTTAATGTAAATTCTTCTTCAGTAGTTTCAGAGTCTCCACCAGAAATTTTTACAGTCAAAGTTGCATCATCACTTAATTTGTCATTAAGTTCAGATGGAATAGTTAATGTTAAAACTTTTCTATAACTTTTATTGTCTTCAACATCAAAAGTTTCAGAAGTAACACTAACATCATCTTTGTCCCCTTCAATTTCAGCTTTTACTTTAATGTCGGATGCATAAACATCTGATTTTGCATTAAAGTAAACCTTAATTGTAACAGTTTCTCCAGCAATTACACTTGCAGTATTTGCATCAACACCATCAACAGTAACAGGACCTAGAGTAAAATCTCCGTTCTTTACATTTCCGGCACTGATTGTACTAGCAAGTACAAAAGTCATAACAATTGCTAACATAGAAACCAATAGGTTTTTTGTTTTCATTCTCATTTTTTAATTTATTTAATTGCCTAAAAACTTTGTTTTCAGGTAAATATATCGAGGGAAAATTGTTTATAAACTTTATGGTGACAACATATAATAATAACTCTTTAGTTACTAACTGTAAAAACACTCAGTGGCATTTTTCAAAAATATTCAAGCTGAATACACTATCTTCAACAGGACTAGGCGATTCATTAATAATTGTAATCTCTTTATCTTTTGGCAAATTATCTAAAAGTTTCTTTATCTCTTCTTCTTTTGTTCTAATATGTTTTTTTTCTCCATTCTTCCCATATTCTATCCCAGAAAAATGAATGTGCCACTCCTTGTATTTACCAAAAGTTTTCGCAACTTCTAAGAAATTATAATCCCCATATCTTGCCAAAACATGTGCGAAATCAATGCAAAAACTACAACCAGTTTCATTAACCAATTTTCCAATTTCGTAAATATCTCCAAAGACATTTTTCTTTCCAATAATCTCAGGAGAAATTTTTGGAGTATATTCTTTTTCTTTTGCTTTTTTTATAACTTCTAATAGATTTAATTTAATATTTTCATAGGTTTCTTCTTTAGTATTCTTTCCATAAAATCCACAGTGAAAAACAACACGACTCGCACCAATCCAAGTTCCGATTTCTAAACATTTTAAAATTCTTTCTTTACTTTTTTCTACTTTTTCTTTCTCAGCAGAATTAAGATTAATCCAATATTGAGCATGAATACTTAAAGAAATCCCCAGTTTTTTTGCAGCCTCGCCAATTTTTATTGCATCTTCTTTTTTACTAATATAAGTTCCATAAGTAAAAGCAATCTCACAAGCACTAATTCCAAAACTTTTGTATTTCTCTAAATTAGAAATTGCTTCATGAATTCCTCCAATACCGGCAGGACCAAATTTAACTTTCATTTATTGAGTCAAACCTTCTCCAATATTTCCGATATTCTCTAGAATATAACTATGCAACCTTTGAATTATTAAATTTTGTAATTCTTCTTTTAACACTCCATGGCATTTTGTAATATCTGACTCTGGCGAACTAAGAGTTCCAAGATTAACCAAACAAGTCATTGATTTTCCTTCAAGAATCTGTTTATCCAAAGTTCCTTTTTTAATCTGTAAAACATTTACCTCTATCTCACATTTCTCTCCTGTTTTTCCATTTATTTGATAAAGCCAGGTTGTATCTTCAGTATCGCTTATGTATTTAGTTTTACTGCAAGTTTCTTGTCGTGCCCTAAAACAATTATTATCTTCGCATTTATAATAGAAAAAAAATTGAAAATATGCTCCAATAATGACTCCAATTAAAATAAGCACAATCAAAGTTTTCCTAATTACTTTCCCTCTTTCACTCATATAAAAAATACAAGAATTATTTATTTAAATGTTCCTAAAAAAATAAAGAACCCTTCCAAAAGGAAGGGCTTAAAGAATAATTTTACAAACTTAATAGTTTGATTTTATCTGTTGTTGCAGCAAAATTCTTTGCTACAATTATTTGACACATACATTCTTCTGCTGCCTCAATAATCGCACTTGTAACAATACCATCCATCACAATTATACTTGGCTTATCTGTTAATCTTCTAAGGTTTGACGGAATAAGTTTTGCAGAAACAGTTTTCATTTCTTCTAAATTATCATCTAAAAGAATTGCTTTTCCGCTTCCTTCAACTTCATCAGACATAGTTTTTAGTTTAGCTTTTTCTTCATCAGTTAGTCCCATTTTTTCAGGTTCAACTTCTGGTTCAATTGCTTCTTCAAAATTTGGTCTATAACCTCGTCTAAAAAAGTCATCTGCAGGAACTTTCTTTCTTAAATTCATTAAAACTTCTTTTCCTGTTAACTCTTCAACTTCTTTTCCATCTGGAGCCATTGCAATGTATTTAACTCTAGCATTGTCGCATACATTTTGAGCAATTAATTTTCCTCCTCTGTCTCCATCAACAAAAAGAGTTATTTCTTTTGTTTGACTAAGTTCTTTTATTCCTCTTGGAAGTTTTGTTCCATTCATAGCAACAACATTTTTTATTCCGCTTCTCATTAAATTCATAACATCTGCTCTTCCTTCAACTACTATAATTTCGTTTCCAGATAAATCTCCGCAAGGAACTTTGTCCTCGCCAAATTCAGCAATGTCATTTGTTTTAGTGGAATCTTTTACAGTGTTAGAGATTTCTCTAGAGTCTGTAGAACCTTGAACTTGCATCATTAATTTTTTTGCTCGTTCAATTATATAGTCTCTTTTGCTTCCTCTAACATCTTCAATTCTAACTATCTCAATTTGTGCATCACAAGGACCCACTCTCTCAATAGTTTCAATTGCAGCCGCAATTAATGTTGTTTCTGACTGGTCAACTGCAGTAGGAATTTTGATTACTCCAGTAGTCATCTTGTCTTTTCTTTCAAGATCAACTTCTATTCTACCAATTTTTCCTTCTTTTTGCAGTTCTCGTAGCTCTAAATCTGCTCCAAGTAATCCTTCAGTCTGTCCGAAAACAGCTCCGATTACATCAGGCTTTTCTAGCGCGCCTTCCGCAGTAAGATTTGCATGTATCATATATTTTATTGATACTGGACTTACTTTAGCCATATTTTACCTCGGTAAAATTGACTAGTGAAAATCCTGCATTTTTCTCTTGCCATATTTTTTATTTTCTCCGTTTAATTTTTAGATTGTATATTACAATCTGTAGAAAAATACCTCTAACTCAATTCAGCTAAGCTGTCTGCTAAAAATGAACGTGAATGTGAATGATAAATAATCGATATAAACGATATTTTTCTACACAATAAAGTATCTTATTTGATTTATAAATTTTTGGGCTATTTCAGAATCACAGATTTACTCTTTTTTCCAAGGTCATCGCATAAAGATTTTAATTTTGTTTTAATTTCAGTTCTTTCAAGGTCACTAATATTTGTTTCTAATAATTTTTCGTACATCTTACAAGCAGCATTTTTTTTCTTTTCAAGAATAAGATTTTCTGCTTGTTTTTTATATTCATTTTTTATTTCAATAGAAATTTCATTTCTCTCACTTGCATTAGCTTGGCTCATTGCTTTTTTAATTGCAGGTTCAACCTTTTCAAAATGCATAGACTTAATCAAAACTTTTGCCTCACGAACATAAAATTTCATTTTCTCCGAGAATGTGCTACATAAAATTGCAACATTATCATACATTCGAGCTTCTTCTAAGGGCATACTTTTTCTAGCATAAATTTCTGCAAGTCGCAGATACAACAATTTTTTTATTGCAAGCGGAACAGATTCTTTTAACAGACGATTAATCCAATCAAGTTGAACAAAATCTCCTTTACCATTAAGTTCTTTTTCAATCTCCTCTTTTTTCATGTTTTTATCTAACATGCTAAAATCAGAATTACTGGGTTTTTAAGAATTGTTATTCTGTTGGAATACTCCCATTAAGAGCCGTATCTTCAACATATTGTAAATACGTTTTTACTCCTGCAGGAATTTTTCCTTCAATTGGCCTAAATAGTTCTATTCCTTCTTTAGAATATACTTCAAAGATATCTGTTCCTTTTGAGGTATTTTGTAAAACATATTGTCTAGGAATTAATTCTCCTTCTGTCAATGTCCCAAAATCATTTCCTTCTTTAATATTTCCTCTTTGTTCAATATATGCGTCAAATAATGCTTGAACAATTTCTTTTCTATCAATTAGATGACTTGGAGTTGCAACTAATCTTTTTCCTTCTTCTTTCAAAGAAATTCTCTCTAGTTGGTTCATTGTATTTTGATTTGTCATTTTTAGAATGTTTAAATTTAATATAAATATCTTTTAGAATCTTTGTTAAAAATAAAAAAGAAAATAAAAGAAGTTGTTTACTTCTTTTTTGTTATCTCAGTACACATTCCAGCAGCAACAGTTGCTCCTGCATCTCTTACAGCAAATCTTGCCATATAGGGATTATCTTTTTGTGTTTCAATACATAAGTTTCCAGCAGGTTTAATTCTAACTTTTGCTGAATCTCCATTTTTCAAAAAGTCTGGATGTTCTTTTATTACTTGACCATTTCTTGGATCAATTTGTGCAATCAATTCAATGAATTGGCAAGGAACTTGAGCAGTGTGAATATGGAATACAGGAGTATATCCTTTAGCAAGTACTGTTGGATGATTAATTACTGTGATTGTAGCAATAAATTCCTCAACAACAGGGCAAGGTGCATTTGCGTCGCAAATAACATCTCCTCTTGCAAGATCTTTTTTACCAACTCCTCTAATATTAACTCCAACATTTTCTCCAGCTTCTGCTTCAGGAAGTGTTTCGTGGTGAGCTTCAATAGTTTTTATTTCACCATTAATTCCTTCACCAGTTCTACCTGGAAGAATCTTAACTTTTTGTCCTATTTTCAAAATACCTGTTTCAACTTTTCCAACAGGAACAGTTCCAATACCTGTAATTTCATATACATCTTGGATTGGCATTCTCATAGGTAAATTTGTAGGTAATTCTGGAGCAGCTAATTGGTCAAAGAATTCAATTAATGTTGGTCCTTTATACCAAGACATTTTTTCTGATTTCTTAAAAATATTATCTCCCATTAATCCACTTGCAGCAATGAAAGCAGTATTTTCTGGTTTGATTCCAACACCCATAAGTAATTTTCCAACTTGTTCTTTTACTTCAGTATATTTCTTTTCATCATAACCAACTGCATCCATTTTATTAACAAGCACATTAATTTGTTTTACTCCCATAGTTCGAAGTAACCATAAATGTTCAGTTGTTTGTGGTTGAACTCCACTTGGTGCAGTAATAACTAAGAAAGCAGCATCAGCTTGTGAAGCACCTGTAATCATATTCTTTACAAAGTCTCTGTGGCCTGGCGCATCAATGATTGTAATTTCATATTTTTGAGTAACTAATTTTTTATAAGAAAGGTCAATTGTAACTCCTCTTTCTCTTTCTTCTTTAATATTATCCATAACATAAGCAAATTCGAATCCAGCTTTTCCGTGTTTAGCAGCTTCTTCTTTAAGTTTAACCATTTGTTGTTCTGAAACTGCACCAGAATCAAACATAAGTCTTCCAACTGTAGTTGATTTTCCAGCATCAACGTGTCCCACGAACACTACATTCATACTTGGTTTTGCTTTTGCCATTTTGTTTTATTATTATTAAATCTTTTAAGTAATAGTGGTAAAAAATTTATATTTATAAATCTTTCGTTTAATAAGAAAATTAAGAAAATAAATAAGTTTATATTCAATAAAATCTATTTTATCGAATGCAAATAGGAATAATCGAATATATTCTTTTAGGACTTATTCAAGGAATTGCAGAATGGCTCCCAATTTCTTCAAGCGGAATGTTAACTCTTGTTATGTCTAATTTTTTAAATGTAAATAGTTTGTCTGTTATCGTCGAGGAATCTTTGTTTTTGCATTTAGGAACTTTTTTTGCAGCATTAATTTATTTTAGAAAAGATGTTGCAGAACTTTTATTCTCTGTGTTTAAATATAATCAAACAAAAACAGAAACAAAAAAGATACTTCTTTTTTTAACAATCTCGACTATAATTTCAGGAATTCTTGGTTTAATCTTTTTGTATTTCCTTGATAGATTTGAAACAATATTTCTTCTTAGTGGAAAATCCCTAACATTGCTTGTTGGAATTTTGTTAATGATTACAGGAATTTTCAAAGTAAAAATAAAAGCAAACGGAATAAAATCTTCTAAAAATTTAACTTCTTCCGACGGAGTTTTACTTGGAGTTGCTCAAGGTTTTTCATCTTTTCCCGGACTTTCTCGTTCAGGAATAACTGTTTCAACTTTACTAATTAGAAAATTTGACGACACAACCGCATTAAAATTAAGTTTTCTAATGAGCTTACCAATTGTTCTTGCAGGAAATATCTTGTTAAATTTAAACAATGCAATGTTTACTTTACCTTCACTTATCGGAGTTTTAACTTCTTTTGTCTTCGGGATATTAACAATTCACGGATTAATAAAAATTTCAAAAAGAATTGACTTTGGTTGGTTTGCAATAATATTTTCAATACTAATGCTCGCAAGTATTTTTATATAAAAATTAATTTAATATTTTTCTTACTCTTTTTGCTATTTCTTTTCTATCCCCAATTCTATCTAAGTTTACATAGACTTCTAAAAGATTGTCTGCCATTCTATTTAATCTTGGAGATTTTTTCTCTCGTGAATAAATGTCGACGACTCTCTTAATTATTCTATCATCAAATGCTTCTCTTATTTCTTTTAATCCAATTTCTCTATCGCTTCTTAGATACGAACCTAACAATTTAATTTCCCATTCCATAAATTTTTCCATTTGACTATAAGGTTTTGGTCTTGGGATTTTATAATCTTCAAGAAATATTCTAATATCACTTATGTATTTAGGATTTAATCGGTCATAACTATTTGGGAATTTATACTCTCCTCTCCAAAGTTTTTCTAATTCGCTTTTACTAGGAGACCTCATTAATCTCTGGATTTCTCTCTTATTCATTCTAATTAAATAAACTCCCTCCTTTTAAGAATTATCTCACTTGAAAATATACTATTTATAATTTAGATTAGAAGAATTTGTTATAAAGATAACTTATTGATTTTCACTCCCTGTGAATTGCGAAGCAATTTATAGTAACTTCATAGGAGATTCTTTTAAATTTTGAAAAGTTTGTAGCAGAAAATAATTTACTGATTTTCACTTCTTTTAAATTTTGAAGAAATTTAAAGTGGAAAATATATTGGTTTTGCTTCTTGCAAATTATTTATAATTTGCAGCAGGGAAATCAGTTTACTGATTTTCCTTCAAACCTTTTCTATCTCTAATCTTTCTAATAACATCTGCTTGAAGTGAAGAAGGCATTTTTTCAAATAATTGGTCTCTAAGTGCAGAAGTTCCTCTTCCTTCAGTAGCACTTCGTAAATCACTTGACCAACCAATCATTTCTCCAACAGGAAGTTTAACTTCAATTTCAGCGTTATTTCCTTCTTGAATAATATTAAGCATTTGACCTCTCTTTGAACCAACAAGTTTTGTTACAGAACCAATAAAATCTGCAGGAGCTTCAATTACATGAATTTGTAAAGGTTCAAGAATTGAAGGATTAGCTAATTTCATTGCTTCATGAATTGCTTCTCTTACTGCAGGATAAACCTGAGCAGGACCTCGATGAATTGCATCTTCGTGAAGTTTAATATCTACAAGAGTTACTTTCATTTTCATACAAGGTTCATGAGCAAGTGGCCCAGAATCCATAACCATTTCAAATGCATCTAAAATCATTTCAATTACTTCAAGCATATGAACTTCTCCTTTTGTTTCGTCTAAGAAAACATTTCCTTTGTAAATATTTCTAATTGCTCTAACACTATCATTATCCCATTTTAATGCAGAATATTGTTGTAGAACATCCGAAACTTTTTTCTTCATTCTTCCATCAGGAACTTCTCCTCGCTCAATTGCAGCATTTGCAACTTCGTCAATTTGTTCAACTTTAATAAAGAAAACATTATGCTTATTTGGAGATTTTCCTTCAGCAACAGTAGAAGCTTTAGCAACAGTTTCTCTGTAAACAACAATTGGAGCAGAAGTTTTAACTTCCAAACCTTTTTCTGTTTTAATTCTGTTTTCAATAATTTCCAAGTGAAGTTCTCCCATTCCACTCATCAAACTTTCTCCAGTCTCTTCATTAATTTCAATCTTAATCGAAGGGTCTTCTTTTGAAACCTTTCGCAAAACTTCAATTAATTTTGGTAAATCAGCAGTGCTTTTTACTTCAATAGATTTTGTAATAACTGGCTGGAACAAATGTTTAATTTCTTCAAAAGGAGTTTGTTCTTTTTGAGTAATTGTTTCACCAAC
>Ga0265297_10011750_pt1 | contig 10658 bp, 14 predicted proteins | sample Munlanlwell13791_FD_192502 | JGI IMG/M metagenome (GOLD analysis project Ga0265297, IMG submission 192502) | Leachate microbial communities from a municipal landfill in Southern Ontario, Canada - Leachate well 137-91 | ecosystem: Engineered > Solid waste > Landfill > Unclassified | place...
TCCTCTTGAAAATACTATCTGTTTAGCTTGATCCCAACTTCCTCTTGCTCCAGACTCAATTAAATATGAATATTTAAAATTTTCTTTTAGAAAATCTTCTGTTTCTTTAGATGTTAACTTATTTAATTGGTCAAGTACAGTTCCATCTTTATAAATAAGATCCCTAACTTTACCAGAATTTTTAATTTCAAAAGATTCTAAAGATAAAGAAGGACCAAAGATCGTTGAGTATTTAAATCCAGCAACTTTAATATTATCAAGAGTTTTTGAAATATCATTTTCTGAATATTTTTCTTTAATATCATTTAAAATTCTTAATAATTCTTTTTTTCCAACTTGATAATTTATTAATGGATAGTCATTTGGAAAACACTCATTTAAAATTTTAATACTCTCTGAAACTTTTTCACCTTTACAATCTACAATTGTTTGTAATTTTGGAAATTTATTTGTGCTAAGAGCATACATACCTAATACAATATCTTGGCTTGGAATTGTTGATAACTCCATATTTGCTGGATTTGTAAAATTCTTAGTAATTATAACTTTATCCAAGATCTCTTGTTTTGTTTCAGAAGAAATAGGGATATAAACTGCCATCTGATCTCCGTCAAAATCAGCATTAAATCCAGCACAAGCTAATGGATGCAACTTAATTACCCAATCAAAAGAAATTTTAATTTTAAACCCAACCATACTTAATCTATGTAAAGATGGTTGTCTATTTAAAATACATAGTTCATTTTTAGATAATTCTTCACATACTTTAAATAAAATATTATCATTTAAACTTATACAATCATCAATGTAATCAATTGCTTCATTTAATAATTTAAATCTATTTAACTCAATTAATTTTTTAGAAATTTGTAATTTAAATAATTCTAAAAACATTACATACGGTAAAGAACATTCATCTATATTTAAAGAAGGATCTGGTATAATTACTGCTCTTCCAGAAAAATCAATTCTTTTTCCTAAAATATTTGATCTGATCAAACCTTCCTTCTTAGATAATTTTTCTATGATATGATCATATAACTCAATAGCATCTTTTTGAATTTGTTTAAAATAAGAGTAAAATAATGTTTTATCTCTATTTATATCAATAACTGTATCTTTCATAGATTCTTTTTTTGTTAGAATCTGCATATAGAATCTATTAATTTTATCAACAACTTGATTGTTTTTTTCAATCCCTTTAGCAGCCGGTCGAAGATCAGGCGGAAGAACTAAAATACTATGTAAAAATAAATTTTTTATGTTATTTTTTACAATTTTCCATTTACTATTTGGATCTGCTTCAACACTAGATTCAGCAATATTATTTATTAGTTCATAAATTGCTTCTAGTTTTTCCCATTTCAATACACCTTCAGGAACTTTTGAATCTTCTGTAACAAAGTAATAATTATCTTTAGTGTATAAAACACTTTTATCGTTTTTCATTAATTTGTTTAAATAATTTTTAACTAAATTCCCACCAATATCTATAATTAAATCATACATGATGGGATTAACTATTGGAACAGGTAATATAATTTTTGCAAATCTCTTTCTTCTAACAACACTATTTTCAATATCCACACAACATTCTTTACATGTTCCCCCTTCTCTAGAAATACCATGATAAATTCCACACTGACAAGTATAATTTTTTATAGGACCAAAAATCTGTTCAGAAAATAGTCCTTCAGGATGAAATTTTCTTTTTTCAATAATTTTTGACGATGTTATCTCTTTTAAATTTTCACAAAACGTAGCAACATCAAGAAGTTTGGGCATCTTTTTTGTCTCCAGAAATTTTAGATTCATTCATGTTTGTACTTGAATTGTCATTTTTAACTATATAAAGACCAATATCATAAAAATGTTTTTTAACTCGTTTAGCAATTAAAAAATCAATTTCATTCAAAATATTAGTCATCAATTGTTTTATATCTTTTTCTTTAAAATATCCTTCTTCCTCAATAGTGTCCTTAATTAATTTTTTAAACAAAACCGCAGCGTTATCTTCTGATTTATTTTTCATTTGTTATTCTCCTTTTCGCTTGATGATTTTCTTTTTTCAAATACTGTTGATATTACATCATCAATAATTTCTTTAACAAAATCAAATAAATTATTAACACCTTTTTTAATTACAGGTTCTAAATCGTTTATAGTTTCATTACCAATCTTTTTTAAATCTTCTTTACATTTTTGTTTATTCATAATGGTTCAACTCTTATCCTTTCTTCTTTCACATATTCATATTCAAAACAATCCCACGGTTGAAAAAATGAACTATCAAAATTAAAAATTTCTAACATGTTCAAAATAATTTTAATAGAATTTTCATTTAATTCATATTCTTTTAAATATTCTGGTATACAGAAAAGTTTAGTTTTTAGATCACAATTTGGATGTAATCCATTTATAATACCAACATTTTCTATTTTATCATATTCATTGGTAATAACGAAAAATTTTTCAATAATAAATTTAGGATCTATTATTTTAATGAAATATAAACTTGAATTACAAATTAATTTATTTGGAATTATTGAATGAATAAATATTTTTTTCATGCTGACCCCGTCTCTGGTAAAAGTTCAACGTAAAATACATTATCATATTTGTTTAAACTAATTATATAGTAATTAAAAGGAAACGGAAGGTTTTTCATAAGCGAAGAAAAGTTTGAGATAATATCGTTGATAGAATTAAAATTATTTTTTGAAATTGTTTTTGTAAGATACGGTGATGTTTTACTGCCTACACAAATAGTTAAATCATTACTTTTATTTAAATCTATAATTGAAGAATAATTATTATGCAAATTTAATAATTTTCCTTCAAACGAATTATGGTCATATATAATATCTTCTTCAATGTTTTTTGCAGAATTTTTTGTTTTTTCAGATATATAATCAATTGGAATTTCTTGAACAATTTGTTTATTTATCAACTCTCGAATGATACCATTTCCAACTAAAATTGTTGCATTTAATGCAGCTACTTTTAAATCTGTTTTACTTAATCTTTCTATATATTTTCCTTCATGCTGTTTTACATATTTAACATTTTTTCTACAATCAATAATTAAATTTCTATACGACATTGATAATCTAGTATCTATTAGATTTTTTCTCTCATAAGTAAAATCACGACAGTCTATTGTTAAATCACTCTTTGGTATTTTTGTTGTTCCTTCAATGTATTTTTTATTGATGCAATGAACTTGAGAGCTACTATCTATTTTTTGTAAGATAGCTTCTGTTTTTAATTTTCCAATATCTCGTTGAGAGTATATGGAGTTTTTAATATTTTCTTGCTCTACAGTATCATAATCTATCAATAGTAAATTTTTTGTTGTATCCAATTCAGACAAATTTTTTGCGATATAACCACCAAGACTTCCAAGACCAATCACGCAAATATTGCTATACAAGCGAACCTCCAAGCTAATCCTTCTCACTAATTTGTTCTATTGTTTCAAGAAAATATCCTATTTTTAAATATTTTCTTTCATAATTTTAATGATTTCTTCAAGATTTTCTTTTAAGAATTCTATTTCGTCAATAGTCATTCTCCCAGGATTTCCATATCCTGTTGTACCATCTTTTTTATCATATGATCTGCTAAATCCCAATTTTGGTTGACCACCATCATATGAAAAAATAGAGCATAACAAACTAGATTTTTCTTTTTTCATTTCAAAAAGTTTTATTAATTTATCCCTATTTTGATCATAACTACCCATAAATATACTACCTTTCAAAAAGATGGAAGGAAAATCACCTCTAACTATGTTCAGACTTTCACTGATTGTTTTCCTTCCATCTTATGTTATAATTTAAACATCTTTTTCTCTTCATTTGTTGGTTCTGGTAAATATTGAGATTTAAATTTAAAATTTTTCTTTGTAACTTCAATAGGATAAACGTATGGAATGTACACATCTAACCTTTTAAAAGGCCCAAGATCTTTTAATTCACAATCAAAACCCAATTCATTGACTTTATCAATTAATTTATTTTTATGATCGTTATTTTTTATTTTAAATGATTTAGTAATAAATTTAAAATCTCTTTTTTCAATTTCTATCTGATCATTTATTTTAAATGAATCGCTCTTTTTATAAATAGCATGAACAGCTCGACTTTTACTAATCTTTCTTCCGATCTCTTTATTATGAGAATCATTTACAGAACAAATTGAAATGCCTCTTGCTAATAGTTTTTTATCTTCAGATAAAAACAAACAAGATGTAAAAATGTTTCCCATAATTGGACAATTGTTGTAATAATATTTTACTTCTTTTACTCCAGCTTCCTCCAACTTCTGATCTAGAATTGACATATTTTTTCCTTTTTTAAAAATAAATTGATGGAGGAATGAATACGATACATTCCTCCATCAATTTTAAATTATCCCTTCACGCCAGCTTTTCTAACAAATTCGAGAGTATCTCCACTTTTAAGAATGTGAGAATCATTTTCTTCATTACCATTAACAATAGCTTTTGCATCTGTTTCAATATTTAGAATTTCTCGATATGTTGCTTTTACATATCCAACTGATTTACCAACAACCGGGTAATTAGAAGATGCTGCTCCACAAGACACAGAAATTAAAGTTTGATAATTATTATCAGGTTTTAAAAAACTGTGCAAATTTGCATTAATATAAGGAACTTTTGAATCATCTTTACTTTCTTGTTGGTCTCCATCGTAAGAATCTTCAATATCCTCATAAAACTCCTGAATTGAATTTACAATGTCATCTTTTCGAGCTTTACTCATTCCAATAATACCATACTTCTTGCAAAGTTCACGAAGTTCTATAACAGTTTTTGACTCCAACACATCCGTAGAAATAACTTTAACTTTAGACATATAAAATCTCCTTTTCTTTTTTTAACCTCTAACGTTTTTTGGTACTCTTATTTTTGAATTTGAATTCATAGATAATATATCAAAATAAACTTCTGAAATTTTATAATTATTTCTTTCAATTATGTTATAAAATGCTGAACACATATGTCCGGCAACCATGAAATTTGTAAAATATAGTTGTGGTTCAGAATGCGACAACTCTTCACAAGACATTTCATCTGGTGATTTATCCAAAGGATTTTCAATTTCAGGATGATAATCTGTTAAACTTGGTGTTACATTTTCCCCCCCTTTCCTAATAAATATTTGAACATTACCATCTGTTAGTTCGTTTCCGCCAGAAATAATAATAATATCATTCAATTTTTTAGCGTAATTAGAAACTAACCTTCTAGTTTTATGGTTGTCTACAGAAACAAATACAATTGAGTTTTCAGTAACTATTTCTGAAATATTATTTTCATCTAAAAACATTTGAAAATCTAGGTAGTTTATATTTTGAAATCTGCTAGCCAACTCTTTCTTTTTTACATTCGCTTTATTTCCATAATTATAAAACTCCTGTCTAGAAACATTTTTATATTCATAGTCATCTCCATCAACTAGTTTAATAGTTATTGGTTTGAAAGAATCATTTGAATTTAAAAATCTAGAAACTGTATTTGCCAATACCGATCCAATGCCGCCTAAACCGCATATTACTATTTCCATAATTTAGTCCCACCATTTTTCATCATAATCCAGTAATTCAAAACCTTGATATTCAAAATTACTTTTTAGATCTTTTTCTTGTACATTTTCAAAATCTTCTAATTTTAATTTTTCATCTCTATGAATGCAATGTTTACATACACAAAAGTTAGATTTTTCATTTTTATCAACACAATTAAACTCTGTAAAAAGATTGTTTTGATCATCATTATCATCTTTTATTTTTAGCAATTGATTATTTTTATAAATGTATCTAGATTTGCCTCCAAAACTATTATAATTATAAACTGGATATGTTTTTTCTTTTACGTTATTTAACCACTTTTTATTAAAATTAAAATCCTTTTCCATTCCGTTTAATACATATCCAAAACATGTTTTTACATTATTTTTATAAACCTTTTCTCCTTCAATTGTATTAAATTCTGGTCGAAACATAGAATGAAAGTATGGAGTATATTCTCTACTTTCCAAACCATTAATATAATTTTCTGGAGAAATTGGGACTCTCATACCATTAACTGCAATAGATCCGCAAACATCGAAAAATGTTTCATCAACTTTTCCAATTGTAAAATGAATACCATCAAATTTTTCTTCATCACCAACATCAGTTCCAGAATGAAAAGCTGTCATACTTCCGTGACTATGAATACTTCCAATTAAAATATGATCTTTTATAGTTTTGGTTGTTTCATAAGATAATGAAGCTCTAGATACTTCTTGCTCGGGTACAAATATTTTATAACTTTTTTTATTTTTATTATAGAATAATAAAACAATTGCTTCTGATTTATATAATCTATAAACTTCTCTAAAAAATTCCAATATATTTCCAAACATTTTTGTAGAAATTATAGGAATGTTAATCTTCGCAAATGTTGGTATGTCTTCTAAAAATGAAATTTTATCAACAGGTGTTAAACTCTCTATTAAATCTAATTTCTTTTTTAAATAAATCCCTCCTTTCGCAATAATATAGCATGTTTCATCCTGAGGAATATCTATTCCATTGTTAATATATATGTTCATGTTATATCACCATTCTCGTTAGCCTCAGAATTATTTTCTAAAAATGACAAATCTTGTCTAATTCCATATCCCAAATCTTTATTTGAGATACAAATTTCAGAAAATAAAGATGGATGCCCTTCATTTACTTTTATATTTTTTATTTTTTTATTACCAATTCTCGGCATTAATAGGCCTCGTTTATTTTTTATTTTTGATTTTGAAATAGTTTTTAGATATGAATCAATTGAACTAATTCTACAACTATAGCTTCCGGATGTACTTAACATGTAATTAAACATTCTGTTCTGAACTTTTGAATATACTAATTGAATTAAATCATAATAATATAAAAATATATCTCCATCCTGTGGATTAATGTTTAAATTAAATTCTGCTGGAGGTTTTAAAGCTCTTTTATTATTTACTATAACGAAATTGTTCATCATATCTTTAAAATATAATGTTCTACCATTTGAAAATAAAACTAAAGGATATTTAGAATCAATTATAAATGCTTTAATTTCAAAATTATCTTTCATTGGAAAATCTTGAATTCCTTTTACAGTTGGTTTTAATATCATTCCAGCTTTCATTTCATTAATTTGATCACAAGCGTGTCTTATAGATATAAAATCACCTTCTCCATTTTCTAAATTTATTAAAGAAACATTTGTTAAATTTCCAGAACTATCTACAAGAGTTAATTTGAAATATTTATTGTCAATTATAAAATCAGTAATTGTTTGAATTTTTAACATTGTTTCTGGTTCATCCCAATTAATGTAAATAACAGAATCCCCTATTTTATAATTTATATCAAAATCAAAAGATTTAATATTTAATTCCTGTTTTTTATTATTACAAAAATCTGTAAAATATTTTAATCCATTAATTTGATCATAAAGAAAAGATCTTGATTTTAAATCAGTTGCTGTTCCAAATCTTTCATCCAAACAAATTCCAGTTTTATCTACGTAATTTATTTTTTTTGTGATAATTTGATCATTTATTCTAAAAATTTCTGGAATAGATTTTAATAAATTTTTATCAATAATTTTATACTTTTTTGAATCAGCTAATGGTAAAAATTCCGGTTCATTTGAATTAAACTCCAACATTATTCTTCCATCTTTTAAAAAATAATCTATAAAAGTTGTTTTAAAGTAAGTAAAATAAATTTGTTTTTCATAATGTGTAATATTACATAAAACATATTCTGTATTTTTAACTAATTTTATTCCACCAAATTCTAATTCTCCTTTAAATTTATGTAAAGTTTTATTAAGAAAACTTCCTTCTAGATAAAAGGTTCTTCCAATTTTAATATGTTTCATACCATCTTTTGTTTGAATAATTTTCTCAATTATTTTTATTTCTTCTGTACTATTAAAATAAACTAAATCCCCCTCTTTTAATTCTTCCTCCCCTATAATTATTGATTTTAGTTCTTTGTTACTGAACTGTTCTTGAATTTGTTTTAAAAAAATATCATTTATCTCTGCATCTACTATATTTTCATTTTCATCTTCCAAAACAGAAAATTTTAAATTTCTAAAGTGATCATATTTAAAAGACTTAATATAATATTTTGTATTATTTAACTTTATTTCATCACCAACAGAAATTATACTATTGTTTGATAAACAAACAGAATCTGATAAAAATCTACTTTCAATGCTAGTACTTTCTTGATCTATTTCACAATTTAATGTTTCACCAATTGATGATTGGATATGTTTAAAGATATAATTAAAATCATTTGCGTTTCGGTTTTCATTTTTAGTTTGAATTATTTTATTCAGTGTTAAATTAGTATTAAACCATTTTGTTGAAAATATAAACATTGGATCATTTTTAGAATTATATGCATATGTAAATAAATCAGATAATTCAGGAACTTCTGAATATCTTTCGCAGTGAGAAAAATAATCGTGATTAAAACTATTAAACCAAAATGAATCTATAATGCTTCTAATTTTTTGATTTCTATTATTAAAATCATGTCTTTGTATATCTCCCAAACAAACTTTATATTGTTCTGAAATATTTGGTAAACATGGTTCTAATAAATAATCATCCATGCTAGAAATAGGAGCTAATCTGAAAAACAATGATAAATCACATTCTCCAGTAAATCTGAAAAATAAAATATAAACTACATATGGTATAGATAAAGTTAATTTAAAAGGAATGTTACTTTTAAAATTACTAAGATTAAAAACATCATATTTACCATTTTGTTTTAAAATTTCCAGCATAGTAGTTGGATCAAAATTAAAAGATACTGTTCTTAACTTTGGTTCATCTTCTAAAACAAAAATCTTTGAATTGTCAGGAAAAGCTCGAACATATCTACAATTGTCAGGTATTATTCCAGACTCCAGATTTATATAATTATTAAAAAAACCATTCAAAAAATCTTTTGTTTTAATTATTGATTCAACTATAAATGGTTCTGTTTTTTGTTTATATTCATCATTTTCATTTTCAAAATCTTTTTTTATAATAGATTTTATATTTCTTACATAAGTATCATTAATTAAAATTTCACTTATCATTCGGTCATTTATCATTTTAAACTATTCACCTCTAACGTATTTTAAAGTTTCAGCATAAAATTTAAGAATTTTTTCAGCTTTGCCAATATCTTCTACTTCCCAAACTTTTTGTCTTTTTAAAACAGTTCCATTACTAGGTTTTGACCACTTTGATACAATATATTTTTCTTTAGATTCTCTTTCCAAACAAAGAAAACTAATATATTTTTTATCTGGAAATTGAACAGATAAAAATATATTAGGTCCTATTGGCTCATCAAAAGGATTTAAAAATTTGGGTCTCTCTTCTTTCATAATTTCATCACAAATTTGTTTTACTTGTTCATCTAATTCTGATTTTGAAACCATTTGTAATAATTCATTTAAAATTGTCATTTATCTATCTCCTCTTTAATTTTTAAACTTAATCGGTCTAATAATTCTTCACTTGCATCTTTGGTCATTTCAGACATTTTTGGAATTATGAAAGAAGTTATTTTTTCTAAGAAATCTGAAAAAGGTTCATCAACTAAATTTCCTGGAATCATCCATACATCATTTTTATTTATTTCAATCATAGAAAATTTTTCTTCTATCTTATTAAATCTTAAGTTTTGAATTCTTAATAAACAATTAGGACAATTTAACCATATTCTTCCACCTTCAGGATCAATATCTAAAGATCCTATTGATATGTTTTTTGTAATCATTTCTTTTCCACCTCTAGCTCTACTTAAGCTTTTTTAATATGTATGTTTTTCTATTAGATTGAGTTTGAAGAAATTCTAATCTATCAAATGGAACAGATCTCCACTCCTGTTTTTCTGTATCAAATACACTAAGAATTTTACTTTTTTGAATCTTTGATAAAATTTTAGCTAGATCAACACCTTTTGGTTTTTTCTCTCTCGGAATTTTAGTAAAGTCCAATGTGCATTTCATTAATCTCATAGAACCATCTTTTTTCTCAAATTTTACTAAAACCTCTTTTTCATTTTTAATTAATCTTAGAAAATCAATTGCTGATGTTACTGTTTCTGCCATAATATTATCCTTCCCAAGTTTTGTATTTAAATACCCTTTTTGGATAAATTTTGCATCTATAATTTCCTTTTGCTAAAACATCTTCAATCCATCTAATTCCAACTGATAATCTTGGTACAGAAAAATTTCCAATATCTTCTTTATGAATTGCAAAGAATACATCATGTCTTCCGCCAGTTCCTTCTATAATATTTCCATTTTTTGTGTCAGGTTCAGTTTCAATTGTTTCTAAATATTGAACCCTGGTTTTAAATTCATTTAAAATCCATTCTTCAAAATCTTTGATTTCCTCTTCTTTAATTATAGTACCTGGCCAAACACAAACTTGAGTAAAATCTTTTTTTCTTTCAACATTCTCGGTTAGATTCATATTCTCACCTATTCCTTATTTCATCATGAATTAAATTATTAGAGTTTTCTTCTTCATTAGAAATCATTTCTGACATCATATAACAAGAATGATTGCATTTTA
>Ga0265297_10011751_pt1 | contig 10657 bp, 3 predicted proteins | sample Munlanlwell13791_FD_192502 | JGI IMG/M metagenome (GOLD analysis project Ga0265297, IMG submission 192502) | Leachate microbial communities from a municipal landfill in Southern Ontario, Canada - Leachate well 137-91 | ecosystem: Engineered > Solid waste > Landfill > Unclassified | place...
TCTCATCGCAAACCGATATCGGAAATTGCGGCGGAATAAACGGAGATGGCTCAACGACAGGGATTGTCCCGACACCTGCTGCTTCTCAGACGTGCACAATGTCAGCGTCTAAAAATTGGTCAGACGCTACTATCTGGACGTCTCGCGTTCCTCTACCGCAGGATGATGTTTCGATGACAGGAGTTACTGGCGGCACTTTGACTGCGGATATGCCAAGGTTGGGCAAGTCCATAGATTGGACCGGGGCGACGGGGAATCCGACGTGGGCTTTAAATCAGACCAATAATACGATATACGGTGGATTAGTATTAAAAAGCACTATGTCAGTAACTTTTGGTGCTTATACTTTTTATTTTGAAGGAAGGGGAAGCTTTAATTTTGATGATCAAGGAGTTGCTTTTCAGAATATAAATGTGCAGATGTTTGGAGGGACGCTTACCCTGTTAAGCAATTTGGTTTTGGGTTCAGCAAAGGCAATTACTTTTAGTAACGGAACTTTTGATGCAGATATTTATAATGTTACTGCAAAAATTTTCCAAACAAGTGGAACGGCTGCTAAAGCAGTCAATATGGGTTCTGGAACTTGGACTGTTAATAATAGTTCCGTAGATGGTCCTTGGTGGAATTTTTCTTCAAGTGGAATGACTTTAAATGCCGAAACTTCAACTATTGTTTTTGGTTATAATGGTAATAATGCTCAAGCTTTTGTAGGTGGCGGATTAGCTTATAATAATTTGACTCTTACTGGTGGTGGAACACAAACAGTAACTTTCACCGGCGCTAACGCCTTCAATAACTTCACTATCAGCGCGCCTAAAGCCGTAATCTTGCCTGCCTCCACAATAACCACTGTCAATGGGGCTTTTAGTGCGATGGGGACTGTTACCGACGGCATTACTTTAACTTCTTCAGCAAGCCCGACAGCACAAGCCACTCTTGCTTTGAATAGCGCTGCTAGTGCTGCCTATGTCGCTGCAGGCTATATAAACGGGACCGGGACAGAAGTTTTAGATTACGGCGGAAGTGTAGATAATTGCGTTAACTGGACAGTAGTCGGAGACCCTGCGCTCTCCTCCGGCGGATGGACGCTGGATATGAACGCCGGCACGATGGATCTTAATTTTAATAATACCCTTGATGCAAGCGCAATATTTATTACAAAAATTATTCTTCAGGACGCGGCTACTGCTACTGTCGGCAAGAGTTATACTTTGACCGGCACTTATACTTTGGGCACCTACGGTAGTTTATCCGCCGGTCAATATGCCGTAGGCGGAACATCAAATAAAATCCTGCAGGTTAAATTCTCTGCTACCGACTTAAACGCGATTAAGGCAATAGCGAATTTTGCAAAAGAGGAAACTAATTCTTATATCAGGTTCGACGCCGCAGCTGTAAAAGATTTATTAGGGCATACTAATGTAGCTGTGCCAGATGGCTCTGCAGTGAAGTGCGCAACAGGCGGCTATAATCCTGACTCTACCGGCCCCACGCTCACCGAATGGACGCTGAATATGCATACGCACCAGTTGACTTTAACTTTCAGCGAGATTGTAAAGGCCGCAAGCTGGTCACCTACTGCAGTGACTTTGCAGAATACAGCCACTTCGCCGACTAAGGCCTATGCCTTGACCAGTGGTTCTACTCTTGCCAGTGCTACTGACAGTATACAAATCACGGTTAACCTTTGCGCGGCAGATTTTAACGGCATAATTGATATTCCCGGTGACGGCTTGTGCACATCTGAAACTAATAGTTATATTACCCTGACAACTTCGGCTATAACAGATTTGGCAAAGATACCAAATCCAGTAACTGCGATAACTAAACAGGTGAAACTTGGAGAAGGAGGCTATACTCCTAACGCTGTTACCGCTGCGAAGTTTAAAGTCAGCACTACTGCCGGTAACACCATGAATGCCGGAACGACCAAGGTAACTATTGTTAAGGCCTATGATAGCACTGATTTTCGCACGCCGACGTATACCGGCGAAAAAACGCTGGTTTTCTCAGGCGCTAATGAGGCGCTGGAAGGTAATAAACCTAAAGCCACTAATAAAAATGAAGAATATGTAGATTTCGGCGGCAATACTTTGATTGATTTTAGCACTGGCAGCGCTTCTATAACCATTACTCTTTATAAGAAAGAACTTGCTTCGATTAAAGTTACAGAGGGAAGTATTAGCACTTCAGACGGCGATGCCTTAGCTATTACGGTCAGTGCGACACAGAAAATAAAATTAGCTTTTAGCCAACAGCCTTCTAGCACAGGAACGATTAATGCTAATCTGCCGCAGCAGCCGATAGTCGCCATCAGGGATATGTATGGGAACCAGACTACGGATACAGATTATATTACTCTTTATGACTCTGATAATGGTTCCAGCTATCACGATGCTCCGGGAACCTTATCCGTAACTACTAATCCTGTTGCGGCTGTAGACGGTGCAGCTACCTTTAGCGGCGTAAAATATAGCGCGTTAGGCATAATCTACCTTAATGCCCAGTCCTCCGATGCTTATACTTCACAGGTTTTCTCCAATAGTATTAATTTTAATGCGGCAAATACTTCAAAGGTTGAGGCAGCGTTGCCACCTCCTCCTGCACCTGCCCCGAACGGGCTTGGGCCGGTGCCAAGCTTTGATAATCTTACCCCAACAAAGGATACTGAACTGGAGAAATTCCCAGTAATAAGGTTCAGGATCACTGATGTTGCCGGCGACGGGGTAGCGACAAAAATAGACCGGCTGAAGATAGCTATAGGCGGCACAGGCGGAGCTGCCCACTCGGATATTGCCTGGGCAGAGTTGACTACCGGCGGCGGCAACCAGCGGGTAGCTTACACTACAAATGCCATTAATCCAAATTCCATCGCCGATGATTCTATTACTTTTGGCACAGGCGTGGATGGCCAGTCAGATGCTGATTTGACTTCAGTTGAGGAAGGCACAAGCGTTGAATATACCGTGTTTATTTATATGAACAGTTCTAAATTGACTGCTGTGGAAGGCAATACTTATACTTTCGGGATAAACGAGTCCCTGGTTGAGACAGATACCGGCACGTCTTCGCAGATGGCGTCTAATTCTAATTCCGTGGATACGGTATCCGGCACAATCAAAGTAGATATAACCCATTTTGAGATTGTTACTGCAGGCGGCAGTACTTCTTTTTCTAACGGCACCGGGCAGGCAACTGAACTGAAAATCAGGGCGACGGATGCCAATAAAAATATTGACAAGCATTATCTCGGAGTAAAGTATTTCATTTTCTCGGGGCTGCATGCTATCGGCGACCACGTACCGTTGATAGAGACTACTACGGCTTTTGTTTCCAGTATCGGTATTGAATTCCCTAGTAATGTTCCGGCTGAGAGGGGTATATCTGCTGCGGGCGCTGTTACATTGACTGCTTATAAAGCGGAGGTTGCTGATATTACTGTTGCAGAAATAGGGGTGACTCCTGCTTACGCCGTATTTCCTGTGAACGCGACTATACTCGCCGGGACGGCAACCAGTATTAAAAAGGCCGCTACGGATAATGGAGATGGCCAGACAAGGAAGGTAACCACGGTGTTGCCTACTGCATTGACTATAATCGTCGAGGACCAGTATGAGAACGGGGTCCCGAACCAGACTGTAGGATTTAGTGTGAGTAGTGAGCCTCCTGGCACAACTACGCATGCGGTAGTGACTCCTATTGGAGGTACTAGCACTAATAGTATCGGCAAGCTTTCCGCAAATCTTACTTTAGGCGGGACTCGCGGTGCATATGGGGTCACAGCAACTTGCGGCGCCTTAAGTTTAGCTACGCCTTTTACTGCCAATGCCTTAGAACCTACTGCAGTTAGTAAAACAAGCGGAGACGTTCCTGTCCAGGCACAGGCAATTGATACTGATTTAGCTAATGAGTTTGTTGCCAAATTAGTGGATGGGACCACAGGCATCCCCGCTGAAAATATAACTTTTGCCATTACTTCCTATCCGACGGGAGCTTATCCAAGCGGGACAGCAGGAAAATTAACAGTTACTTCAACTACTACTAATTCAGATCCGAACCACGCCACCCTGGCCATTGGCGAAGCCGCTACTAAACTCACATTAGGTATTAAAGCCGGAACTTATGTAGTAACGGCAAGTTCTAATGGTTTCTCTGCTATTTTTAGCGCTACTGCCACTGCCTCTTCAGCTACTAAGATCGATTTGACCGGCGAGGGTTCTCTGGCAGCAGGCTCGCCGCCACCGGAAGACAAGCCTTTTGTACTTACTGTCCAGGATAGCGAGGGTAACGCCGCTGATGTGACGCAAGATACGGTATTTACACTTTCTACTACACCGCCTAACACAGGCGCTTTCTACAGCGATTTTGCTTGCACTATTCCGGTCCCTAATAATAGGGTAACCGTCTTAAGCAGCGGCTCCAATAAGCATAGTGTCAGTTTTTATTATAAACATACTGCGGCTGGTGGTGTTACTCTTAATGCAGAATGGTATAGCGGACAGCCGGCGTTAAGCGGAGTTTCAGATACGCTTGGTATTACTATTACTCCGGCTAACTTGAGTTATTTTAAGGTCACCGGCACTACTACAACAATGACTGCCGGAGATTCAAGGGCTATTGTTGTTACTGCTTATGACGCGTATGACAATATTGTGACTACTTATAACGGCAGCACTAATATAGTGTTCTCCGGCGCTACTACTTCTCCTGGCACTGACGCTCAGGGTAAGGGAGCGCCTACCTGCTCTAGTGGCGCAACGGATGTACCTTTTGGACAGGATACGTTGCTGACTTTCAATAATCCTAGCGCTGGTAAGGCCACTACTACTTTAAAAGTTTATACATCTGAAGTAATACATATCAAGGCCGCTGCTGGCACAGTGGTTACTTCTGACGCGAATGCCTTAGGCGGAACAACAGGCGTAAATGTCAAGCATGGCGACGCGCATCATCTGAAATACCACACGGATATTACTACTCCGCAGACTGCCGGCACAGCATTTAGTTGCGTCTTGGACGTCGTAGATCCATATGCTAATATCTGCAAAGACGATACAAGAGGCGGGCAGCCTTATGGCGGCTCTAAGATAGTTACCTGGAATATAAGCGGCGCTTCTAATGCTCCGGATCCAGTAACACCCGGCACCGGCATAGACAGCTTTACCAGCCCAGTTTCCTTTAGCGATGGACAATCCACTACTCTTATAGGGATAACGCTTTACCGCGCGCAATATACCACGATTACAGCAGCTGTGGATGGGATTGCCAGCGCCACATCTAATGAGATCAGGGTGAAAGCTATAAATAGTATAAGTAAAATAAGATTCTCGCAGCAGCCATCGACTACTTCTCTTACTAATACGGTCCTGGCGCAGCAGCCGATAGTAGCAGTTGCGGATGTGTGGGGCAATCCTTGCGATGAGCAGACAGGCGCCCAGGTCATATTGACGGCTTCACTTTCAGATCAAGGGCATAGTAATGTTCACGGCACTTTAAGCGCCGCCAACTTAAGTATGAATTTGACTAATGGCGAGGCAGCCTTTACCGGAGTAAAATATAGTTATCCCGAAGCAATATATCTGGAGGCCACAGTTACAGGCTACACAGCCAGATATTCCCATCAGATAACTTTCTCTACTGCTAATGATCTGACTACGGAGCAGGTTACTGCAGGCCTCACACATGAAGTCTCTTCTATTGCTAACTTGCCAGCGGAGAAAACCAATGTTTATGCTTTCAAGACAACCGATACCGACACAGATGGTTATGGCGCTGATATACAACAAATTGTTATTCATCGTTCTGCAAGCGATGGCACCGGCTCTACCGGCGGTTGGGCGAACTATCTTGAAGGCGTCTATATTACCGACGGAAACAGTACACCGCTTCCGGGCACGATAGAAGCAGATAGGATTTATTTCCATCGCATAGATGGTTTACCGATTTATACCTTGGCTAAAGGCACTAGTACGACTTTTACCGTAAGCGTCCGTTTAAAGAGCAGTACGCTTCCTGTAGACGCGCAAGGCAATGGCGCAGATGGCAGAGTATTAGGATTTACTATGGATGCCAATGACGATATCACCCTCGGCGCCCTAGGTTCAGGCTTTGCAACAGCAACAGCAATCAGTGATTCTGCTACGATTACAGTAGCGGCCAGCCGTTTTCTCATTACCGGCGATACCGCGATGAGCGCCGGCGGCAGTAATATTATTACCATTACAGCCATTGATAAGAATAGAAACAAGGATGTAGGTTACGCTGGGACTCACGAGTTGACTTTTAGCGGCGCTAATTCTTCTATTGTTACTGATGATCAGGGCAGGGGAGCGCCTACCTGTAGTTCTTTTGGCGGCAGCGACGTTGCTTTTGGTGCAGCAACAACTGTTTCTTTCAGCAACGGCAAAAATCTCTCGACGGTAACAATGAAATTATACAAGGCAGAGATAGCTATGGTTGAGGTAACAGACGATACCACGCCTACTGCTTTGGGCACTGTTACCGCGGATGCGCTTTCTGTAACAGTCAGCGGCGGTAGCGCCTACAGGTTATTATGGAATACGCAGCCGGAAGCCAAGGTAGTCGTTAACGCACCTTGGAAGGAATTTGTCATCGCGGTAACTGACCGTTACGGGAATACTTCTACAAGCACCGCTACAATAACTATTACTGCGGGGGGAGCGCCTATAGGCGGCGGCGCCAGTGTTGAGGCAGTAGGAGGCTTAGCCAGCTTTACCGGTTTCTCTGTTACCTCCACGGGTATTATCACTTTGACCGGAAACTCTACGGCTGTTTCTGTAAATACCGGGCCATCAAACGCGGTTACCGTGGAAGAAAAATATTCCGTGGTTATTAATGCCAAGGATACTTCGACGAACACGCACTTGACTGAAGTTACCTTACAGATCTTAGAGGGTACTAGTAGCGTCTATGGGCCGACGCAGGGGAATAGCCCCTTCACGCTCTCATTACCTTACGGAGAATACAGCATAAAATTGACTAAGGAAAAATATGTGGATAGCACCAATGAGAAGACTGCCGGAGTAGCAGCTGATGGAGCAGACGGCATTTATGATAACCATATAACTTGGAATTTCTCCGTTACCTCTTTGGAAGAAGCTACGGCGGATTATCAGGTGAAGAATAGCTTTGTTTATGATGAAGATGCCGAGGACCTGACCATAAGGTTGTGGCTGGAGAGAAGAGGGAAGCTTATTGTTGATGATAGTGTAAATAATTTAGGCATTGCCACGATAGATATTTTTGATGATGCTAATAATAACTGGCTCAATAGCGTTACCATAGCTACTGATGCAGGAGGCGTCTATAAAACAGTGGTATATGATGTGCTTACTGCCAATGGTACTTTAGGCACAGTGCCTTTAGTCGCCGGCAAGACTTATTATGCGAAATGTAAGATCTATTATGGCGGCAGCCTGGGCGATGCACGGTCTTATGAAACAGGCGCTACCTTTACAGTCACCATAACCCAGAAATTAAGCAAAGAGATCATCGGGAAACTCGGGCTTGAGGCCGGGGAGACCCTGACAGGCAAGTTAGGCGTTACCGGTTCTGAGACTGTGGCGGGTAAGATCGCCAGTGAAGGAGTGATTACACGCGCCAAGGTTTCCGAAGTGAAGAGCGAGACAGCTAAGATTTTGACCGCTGCCGAGACTACTATTCCCGCGAAGGTTGCTGAGGTAAAGAGCGAGACAGCTAATATCCTTACTGCTGCCCAGACCACTCTACCCGCTCAGATCACCGAGACCAAGACGGCAATCAGCGACGTAATAAAGTCCGAGATATTAAACCGCGAGAATGCTATTCGTTCCGGCCAGGCGATGACCATACGTTTCCGCACTTATACCGGTTTATCGCCTAAGTTGGATGTTTATGATGCAAATAATGTCCAGAGGGTAACTAATGCTACGATGAAAGAGATCGGCGCAACCGGTGTCTATGAATATGATGTTACTTTCTCGACTGCCTGGGGCAAGGGAGACTATACGATCATCTGTTCAGAGGCTACTAAGAAAGTCCAGGATGCGATGACGATCACCGTCGGAAAGACCGATGTGGAACAAGTTTACAACCAGGTCTCCACAGTAGTAGGCTCTACATCCTCGATAGGATCATTAAAGACGGTAGCGGTTAATTTGAACAGCCAGGTCAGCCTCATCGAAACCGCGCTTTCTAAGATAGGCAAAGATCTGACCGCTAAAGTAAAAGAAGCAGCTGCTTCTGCTGCGCAGCTTGAGCCGGTCTACGCGCAGTTATCGAGCGTTGCCAAACAGATTAAGGATATTAGCGGCGAAACCGGGCTGAACCTGGAAAAACTCTATCAAGTTTCCAAAGATAAGGCGCAAGATATAGTTTACTTAAAGAACAAGACTCAGGAAGTTAAGGCGGCGATAGAGCTGAACCAGAAGCTCGTCGATAATATTGCCAATAAACCCGTGACCCAGACGTGGTATGAATATAAATAATAATAGGAGATTAAGAATGAAGAGTATGATAAGAAAATGTTTTGTGTCTTTTCTCGCCCTGTTATTTTTATATTCCTTTATCCTTGTGCCGGCTTATGCCAATATCGTCTTAAAAGTCGTCCTGACTAATCCTTCTAAAGAGCAGGTGCAAAAAGTGCCGGTAAAAGTCTATCTGCCTAAAGAGGCCAAGCCCGAGAACATCGTGGAGAAAGGCGACCTGGAGGCAAGTTATGATACTCAGCAGGGCTCTTATTATGTTTTCGGAGAATTCGAGCTTAAGCCCGGAGAGCTAGTAGTTAAAGATATCGAGTTGCAGGATATTTGGAATATCCCGGAGACAGAAATCGAATTCCTGCGCCTGGAAACTATAAAGATCAGCAATCTCCTGAAGAATACCGAATATGCTGACCGCGTGAATTATCTTACTAACAGCATTCAATCCAAACTTGATTATATTACCGATAACCAGAAGAACCCGGCGATCAATCCTGAACGGCATATTTCCGACTATCGGGAGAACCTGAAAGTTACTGATTCGGTAAGAGCGGATGTCGCTTTGATGCGCAGTTTGATGTCCCAGGTAAAACCCCTGCCCAGCGTAACAGTATGGAAATTAATGCTGGCAATAATTATATTTTTGGGCGTTATGGGAGCAAGTTTTTATTTTGTCTGGCAGAAACAGGCCAAGTTAGTAAGCAAAGATACTTTTGAGCCCCAGCTAAGAGATGAAGAGCTTCCTGAAAAGGCAAGCCGCCATGAAGCAGGAGAAGGCCATAAGCTGGAACCTACCGATATCGAAAGAATCATCAAGGAAGACCACGAATAAGCCCATCCGTAATGTTAGCTTGACAATAACCGACTATTCCTGTAAAATTATATTATATTTATTTTAGGCAAACCTTTGCTATAGCAGGGGAAAGGAGTAAATTCCATGGAAGAAGTCAATGTCCTGGTGATTGAGGATAATAAGAAAGACGCTATCCTCCTGGAGAGTATTTTGGTCTCGGAAGGCTATAAAACCTGGGTCGTCTCAACCGGCAAGGAAGGGATGGACCTGATTAAAAATATAGCTTTCGCAGTAGTAATCACAGAATTACGTATGCCTTCGATGAATGGCCAGGAGATTACCAATGAGGTAATAAAGGCAAGCCCCCTGACTGCAGTGATCGTGATTACACCATATGCCTTTATCAGTTCCGCGGTGGAAGTGATGGAGAAGGGCGCCTACGGGTATATTACCAAGCCTTTTATCAGCTCCGAGGTCAAGATCGTCGTCGGGCATACCGTAGAGAGATATTTATTGATGTCTTCCGATAAAGAAAAGGAACAATTCGCCGAGTTGTCCGTCAGGGATGCCCTTACCGGTATCTATAACCGCCGCTTCATGAAAGTTTATTTGAATAACAGGATCGCGATGCTCAAGCGGGCCTCGGAGAAGATCTCTGTCTTGATGTTGGATATCGACTTTTTTAAAAATTACAACGATACCAACGGCCATCAGGCGGGGGATGAGCTCCTGCGCAATATAAGCAAGCTCTTACAGAATTCCCTGCGCGCCGAAGATATTGTATTCCGTTACGGCGGAGAAGAATTTATGATCTTCCTGGATCATACCGATAAAAAAGGCGCTCAACTTGTAGCAGAGCGTATCCGTAACACGGTAAGCGTTTATATGCCTACTACTATCAGTATAGGCGTTGCCAGCTATCCGGAAGACGGCGATACTTTTGAGGCGTTGATCTCCCGCGCCGATACCGCTTTGTATAAAGCCAAGGATGAAGGCAGGAATAAAGTTTGCGTCGCTTAAAATATACCTATGCGTGTTTCGGTATTGAACCAAAAGCAGGTTATTTATGCTGGTAATGTAAAAGAGGCAGTGCTTCCCGGCGAGGATGGCGAGTTTTCGGTGCTGGATTTTCATCAGCCGTTTTTATACCGCCTGAGAAGCGGTTTTATCAATCTCAAAGAGGCCAAAGCAGAAAACCGCATCCGGATAAAAGACGGGGTAGCCAGGATGTTAGGGAATGAGCTGGTCATATGCATAACCTAACTATAGTTTTGATCATGTTTTTAAGCACATTAGGCCCGGCGGCGATCATCGGCCTGGTGGGCTATATTGCAGTAAAGGCAGTAGGCAGGAACCCTTCCGCAGCTCCGAGAATCCTGGTTTC
>Ga0265297_10011752_pt1 | contig 10656 bp, 12 predicted proteins | sample Munlanlwell13791_FD_192502 | JGI IMG/M metagenome (GOLD analysis project Ga0265297, IMG submission 192502) | Leachate microbial communities from a municipal landfill in Southern Ontario, Canada - Leachate well 137-91 | ecosystem: Engineered > Solid waste > Landfill > Unclassified | place...
AGCAGGCAATATATGTCCCTTTGCAAACTTGTTTGCGAAGGGACTTTTTTTGTGTATAATGAACGTGTGGCAACTGACGTTATTCAAGAATGCGCTGTTAATGCCACTAAAGGAAACTGCTTGTCTAATTTTATTGAGTACTAAGGCTCAGAAAACTGCTCTGCAACGGACAGAGAAAACTCAGGCATAACATTCTTGGTGCCGGTGATTTGGAAGGAGTTAGACAATAAAACGGGTTCGCGCTATTCCGATGGCAACGTTCCTAACGTGAATTGGAATTCCGACAATCGCAAGGTTTATGTCAACTGGTATAACCCCGACAATCACAATGACAATCTTCGTTCCCGTTCCGAAGTTTCCATATTTTACATTAGCGAAAGGAGCATATTGCTCCTTTTATGTTAAACATATAACTATATGGTTAAAAATATTAAATTGATTGGGGGGGGGATTAAAAGAAAGAGTCTATTTGAAGAAATTACATCTTTAAAAAACTTATTTTTATCATGGGAAGAATTTAAACAAGGAAAAACCAAGAAAAAAGATGTTATAGAATTTGAAAATAATCTTAAAAATAATATTTTTGAATTATATAATGAACTTAAAAGAAAAAAATATCAACACTCTGCTTATTATTCCTTTTACGTAAAAGATCCAAAATTAAGGCACATACATAAGGCAGTAGTCAAAGATAGAATTTTGCATCACGCAATTTTTAGAATATTATATCTAATATTTGATAAATCATTTATTTTTGATTCTTATTCTTGCAGAATAGATAAAGGAACACATAGAGCAGTTAATAGACTACAATGTTTTGCAAATAAGGTAAGCGAAAATAATACCAAGGACTGTTTTATTTTAAAGTGTGATATCAAAAAATATTTTGATTCTATAAATCATGACATTCTGATTAATTTGGTAAAAAGAAAAGTAAAAGATAAAAATGTTCTATGGCTTATTGATATTATTATAGACAGCTATGAGATCTCCCCTGCTATCGGTATTCCATTAGGAAATATCACCAGTCAACTTTTTGCGAATATATACCTCGACGAACTCGATAAGTTTATTAAACAGGAGTTAAAAATTAAGTATTATATTCGTTATTGTGATGACTTTTTGATTTTAGATACCAATAGAGACTATTTGAAAAAATTAATATATAAAATAGGCGATTATTTGGAGAAAGAGTTAAAATTGACCTTACATCCAAATAAAATAACAATAAGAAAATATCGGCAAGGAGTTGATTTTCTCGGCTATGTTGTTTTTCCTTATCATAGGGTTTTAAGGGTAAAAACAAAGAAAAGAATGATTAGAAATGTGCGATATAAATTATTATGCTATAATCAAGGTATAATAACAAAGGAATTATTTAATCAAACGGTGCAATCTTATCTTGGGATCTTGAAACATTGTGATTCTCATAAGATAAAAAATAAAAATATAGAATTGTTGTTTTTTAAATAATTGGGCTTGACCTTTAGGATTTATTTTGCTATTATATAAAAGTATCCAAATAGGATAAATAAATGGAGCAAAACGAACAGAACAATAAACAACAAGTTATCAAAAGGGAAGGAAGGGTTATTGAGGCTTTGCCTAATGCCTTTTTTAGAATAGTGTTGGATGATGGAAACGAGATTATGGGATTTCTTTCGGGTAAGATGAGAATGAACAGAATCACTATTTTAACCGGCGATAAAGTTTCTGTTGAAATGACTCCATACGATGATAAAAAGGGAAGAATTGTATATCGATTAAAGTAGAAATACTTTAAATTATATAATTGTTTTAACCCTTCAGATTTTTAATATTACAAAACAAATACAAAACACAAATGAAAGTAAGACCATCAGTTAAAAAAATTTGCGATGGATGTAAAATCGTCAGAAGAGAGGGTAGGATTTACGTTATTTGCAAAAAAAATCCAAAACACAAGCAACGTCAGGGTTAACCTGCGTTGCAGTACCCTACCTTTAGAAAATAAATAAGAGGGTGCAAGCAGCGACAAGGATAAATAAATTAGAAATAAAATTGAGATAAATGGAGATAAAATTGAGATACAATTGTATCTCGCGAGCCAACAGGCGAGCATGTCTCTACTTTATATCGCGACACAAGTCGTATATATCAACAAAAAATTATGCCAAGAATTGCAGGGGTAAATATCCCAGAAAATAAAAGAATAGAAATCGCTTTAACCTATATCTATGGAGTAGGTAGAAATTTGAGTAAAACAATTTTAGAAGAATTAAAAATTGATATTAATAAAAAGTCATCAGATTTATCTCCAAAAGAGGTTAACGATTTAAAGGATTATATTGAAAAACACTATAAAATTGAAGGAGATTTGAGAAGACAGATTATGATTCACGTTAAGAGGTTAAAAGATATTGGAACATGGAGAGGACACAGACATGCTAAAGGTTTGACAGTTAGAGGACAAAGAACAAAAACAAATAGCAGGACAGTTAGAGGAAACGTTAGAAAGACAATGGGATCTGGAAGAAAACCATCTGCTACACCAACATAACTTTTACTTCGTAAAAGAATTTTAAATTTTAAATTTTAAATTTTTAATAAGGAAAATATTTCAATGGTAAGGGTGTAAAAGCGAACACTTATCCATGAACAATTAAAAAGTATATAGAAATGGGCAAAAAACATATCATAGAAACAAATCAAGAAGAATTGATAAAAGAAGGGGAAAAGGTTGAAGCAGCTGTCAACAAGGCAACTACAAAATCATCACCCGCAGGAATTAGAGAAGGAAAAGTTTACGTATCATCTTCTTATAACAATACATTAGTAACTCTTACTAACCAGAGAGGACAAGTTTTAGCATGGAAATCAGCTGGATCGGTTGGATTTAAAGGAGCTAAAAAGGCTACCTCATTTGCTGCATCAAGAGTTGCTGAAGCTATCGCAAACATTTGTAAAAAATTGGGAATTGAAAAGATAGAAGTTTTAATTAAAGGCATCGGAGCTGGGAGAGAGTCAGCCGTAAGAACCTTGGTCGCTCAAGGATTAAATGTTTCTTCAATCAGAGATGTTACTCCAATTCCACACAATGGTTGCCGACCTAAAAAAGTAAGAAGAGTATAAAGGCTACTAATTTACTAATCAACTACTAATATACGAATACAAATTGGTACATTGGTAAAAGATTCGTAAATTTGTAGGGAAATTTTTCGCAAAAAATTATGAAATACGATCAATGTAAAACTTGCAGACGCTTAGGACAGAAACTCTTTTTGAAAGGAGAACGCTGTTTTTCGCCTAAATGCGCTTTATTAAGAAGGGCTTATGCTCCAGGACTCCAAAAGAAAAGAAAAGGAGGTAATCCTTCAGCATACAAAAAATCACTTAACGAGAAACAGTCATTGAAAAAATGGTATGGAGTTTCAGAAAGGCAATTCAAGAGATATGTTACAGAAACCCTTGAAAAAATGGGCAAAGTTGAAAACGTTTCAAACGAGCTTATTAAAAGGTTGGAACAAAGATTAGATAACGTTATCTTTAGAATGGGTTTTGCAAAATCCAGGGTTATGGCAAGACAGCTTGTTTCACATGGATATTTCTTAGTAAATGGAAAACCGGTAAATATTGCATCATATTCAGTTAAAAAAGACGATGTAATATCAATAAAAGCAAATAAAAGAGATAAAGGAGTTTTCAAAGATTTGGTAGTAGATTTGAAAAAGAAAGAAACTCCAATTTGGATAGTTTTAAATAAAGAAAAATTAGAAGGAAAAATTGCAGGTTCAGCCACAGTTGATGAAGTCAAGCCACCTGCAGAAATTTCAACAATATTCGAATTTTATTCAAGGTAAAAAATAAATTAATTTTAGGCTTTTAAAGCAGGGTGATAGCACCATTTTAAGAATAATAAATGGTCTGATATCTGCAATAAAAATCTAACAAAAAATGATTTCACTTCCATTACCACCAAAGGTAACGCAAAAAAAGAAGAATCAAGCAGCTTTTGAGATTGAAGGTTTATACCCGGGATATGGGGTTACTATTGGAAACGCATTAAGAAGGGTTTTGCTTTCATCTTTACAGGGTGCAGCAATTACTGAAGTAAAGATTAAAGGATTTCCGCATGAATTTACAACAGTTCCTGGCGTTTTGGAAGATGGAATAATGATTCTTTTAAATATAAAGAATTTAAGATTTAAAATTTTTGAAGGAGAATCGCATGTAATTGATCTTAAAGTAAAAGGCGATAAAGTTGTTACAGGAGCTGATTTTAAAGTTCCTTCACAGCTAAAACTTATTAATCCTGAATCGCATATTGCCACAATTACAGACAAAAGCACTGAATTTGAGATGGAAGTTTTGGTTGAAAAAGGAATTGGATACGAGCCAAAAGACAGAAGAAAAACCAAAAAAGCAGAAATCGGAGCAATTGCATTAGACGCAATCTTTTCTCCTATAAGGAATGTTAATTTCCAGGTTGAAAATATGCGTGTAGGTGATAGGACAGACTTTGACAGATTAAATTTAGAAATAGAAACTGATGGGACAATTACCCCAGAAGAAGCATTTTTTGAAGCTTGTGATATTTTATTAAAGCACTTCAACATTATTTTTTCTGGAAACGCTGAAGGCAAAGAGCCAGTTGAAGAAATCGCTGAAATTGCAGAAGAAGTAAAAGAAGAAATACAGGACATAACAAAAACTGCAGTTGAAGACTTAAAATTAACTGGAAGAACACTTAATACTTTATTAAAAAATAACATTAAAACCGTTGGCGGAATTATCAAAAAATCAGAAAAAGGATTGACTGAATTAGATGGAATGGGGGACAAAGCATTGTCAGAAATAAAAAGAAAAATTAAAAAGCTTGGTTTGGAATTAAAAGGAAACGAATAAACGAAAATAAATTGATATAAAATGGAAATAAGTTGAGATACAATTGTATCTCGCGAGCCAATAGGCGAGCACATTTCTATTTTATATCGCGGCGGTAGTCGCTTATATCAAAAGTTATGAGAAAGTTAAACAAAGGTAGACAATTTTCAATGAAGATAGGTCCAAGAGTTGCCTTATTAAAGTCATTATCTCGCAGTCTTTTGTTGCACGAAAAGATTAAAACAACAGAAGCTAAGGCAAAGACATTAAGAGGAGTTGTGGAAAAAATGATTACAAGAGCTAAAGTTGCAACAGTTGCAAATCGCAGAATATTGGCAAAAGAAACAACCCCAGAAATAGTTAAAAAAATTGTAAACGAAATCGCTCCAAGATACAAGGATAGAAAAGGAGGATACACAAGAATTACAAAATTAGGTCAAAGAAACTCCGATGGGGCAAAAATGGCTATAATTGAGCTTATCAAGTAATAAAGTAGTATAAAGACATGCCAGGTAGTAGAATTTCGACAGGCCCTACAAGGCAGGGCAAAAAGAAACCTTAATTCTGGCAATTAAAATAGATAAAGCAATAAAACAAATTTAATTTCGTGAATTTCGATGATAAAGTCGAAATTTCACTACCTGGGATGGAAAAAATAATAAGAAAAATAATTTCAATTGACGCAGAAAACAAAAGCTTAGGCAGATTAGCTGTTGAGGTTGCTGTTGCGTTACGAGGAAAAAATAAGCCAAGTTTTGTTCCATATATGGATATGGGTGATACTGTTATGGTAAAAAACATTGAAAAAATGAAATTTACCGGAAACAAGTTGGAAAACAAAAACTATTTTAGATTTACAGGATATTTGGGAAATTTGAAAAAAACAACATTAAAAGAATTTTTAATAAAGAAAGGACCTAAAGAAGTTTTAAGAACAGCCGTAATGGGAATGCTTACAAAAAACAAATTAAGAGCTTTGCAAATTAAACGTTTAAAATTTGAAAAGAAGAACTAATATGGCAGAGAAAAAAATAACAAAAAAAGTAACTAAAAAAACCGAAGAGGTAGTAGAAAAGAAAGTTGCTAAAAAGGTAGAAGAAAAGGAAAAAACTCCGGTTGTAACTCATGTAGTTACTAATGAGGAACTGATTGACGATATTGCCGAAGAAGAAATTTCAAAAGAAATCGCAGAGGCGATGAAAGAAAACACCGGAAAACCCGATCGCTATTTTGAAGCAATTGGCAGAAGAAAAACAGCAGTTGCTAGAGTGCGTTTGTTTACAAGAGGCGATAAAGATTTTTTAGTAAACGACAAATCCTACAAAGAATATTTCTTGTCAATTGATGACCAAGAAACAGCCGTTTCATCAATGAAAAAAATGAAATGTTTGGATAAATTTAGAGTTACAGTGGTAGTTAAGGGCGGAGGACATCATGCACAAGCTGAAGCTATAAGACACGGAACTGCCAGAGTATTAGTTGACTTTAATAATAATTTTAGAAAGAGATTAAGAAAGGCAGGATTTTTAACAAGAGATCCAAGAATGAGAGAAAGAAAGAAATTCGGATTGAAGAGAGCAAGAAAATCTCCACAATGGGCGAAGCGTTAAGACGCGGAGTGCCGAGCATAGGCGAGGCCAAAAAGATAAACATCAACGAATTACAAATCTTTACGAATGTACGAATAAAACCACCCTTCTGGGTGGTTTTTTGTTGTTAATAATTAATAAAACTTGTTGATTTTGAAAATTAGAGTATGATGGATATAGAAATTAACAAAATATTTATGCAAAAAAATATTTTAAACTTATTTTCATTTAGGGTGGCAATTATTTTATTCGCTGTGACTTTTATTATAACGGGCTTAGCTTTAGCAGCAGAAAAAATTTATACAGAACTTACAAAAATAGAAATTAATAAAAATAACAAATATAAGGTTTATACATCAGACCAAGATATTATTTTAAGCGGGACATCGGTTCCGTTAAAAGAGATAGTAGTGTTTTTTGGAGATAGAGTGGGGCTTGCAGAATCAGATAAAAACGGAAAATGGGTTATCAATTTTGGAGATATGCCAGAAGGGAAATACAGCCTTCAGTTGATTACTGACAGTTCTTCAAACAGCCGAAGCATCGCCACTGCCCATATTGTTGTAAATGACTCAAGAAAAAATTTAATAGGGTATTTAATGTCGGCACTTTCTAGGGCTGTAAATTTTACAGCTCCTACCCCAATAAAGCTATATCCAAAGTAACTTGCACGGGAACACTTCTCGTGCAGTCTTCGTATGAGTTGCATAAAATTTTTTAAATGATAATGTGTAATTATATAAGTTAATGTGGTCTTTTAAAAAGGAACTTGCCATGAAATATAACAAATTAGTTAGAGATAAAATTCCAGAATATATTAAACAGAATAGGGGAAACCCAATCACTCATATTGCCGCCGAAGCTGAATATTGGCAAAAATTAAAGGAAAAACTCCAGGAAGAAGTTGCAGAATTTCTAGAATCGGAATCTCCAGAAGAATTAGCAGATATTTTAGAAGTAATTGAGGCAATTTGCGAATATAAAAATATTGACGCAATTGTATTAGAACAGACAAAATCAGAAAAAGCAGAAAAGAGAGGAAAATTTAGAGACAGAATAATTTTGGAAGAATCATAAACCGCTTCTTTATAAATAGGCGGTTTTTTATGTATTGCTATTTTTTCAAAAATAAAATAAAATATTCTATATGCTTAAAGAATTAATTGACCAATTTTATACAGAAAATCAGAAGAATAGAGAACAGACAAGGTTTTATATTACAGATGCAGGAAAATGTCCGCGCGCTGTTTTTTTTAAGTTTAAAAACGCGCCAAAAGAGCCAATTGAGGCAAGACTAATGCGAATTTTTGAACACGGAGAACATATTCACAGAAATATTTTTAACATTTTATACAGATTAAAAATTGGCTGTACAACAGAGATTCCAATTCCATCGCAAGAAATAGTTTCCGGCAGAGCTGATGCAATTTTGTGCATGAATAACGAGAATTATGTGTTAGACATTAAAAGCATAAACAGCATGCTTTTTAGAAAATTATTGGAGCCGAAAGAAGAAAATGTTTATCAGGTTCAGCTTTACATGCACTTTTTTGGCATAAAAAAAGGGATACTTCTTTACGTGGACAAAGACCAGCAAAATTTAAAAGAGTTTTTTCTTGACTACGACGAAAGTCTTTGCAAAGGATTAATGGATAAATTTTATGCGCTAAAAGCACAGGTTGAAGCAGATACTCTGCCAGCCAAGCTTGAAGATTATCCGCGCAACTGGCAGTGTACTTATTGCCAGTACAAAGACGTGTGTAAACTTGCAAATGGCGGAGAAGTGAAATGGGAAGACTTTAAAAAGAGAATAGAAACTCAGTCTATATAAAATTATTGCGGTGTCGGACACCGCAAGACTAAAAGTACTAAAAACAGGGTGTCGATGTCGGACATCGACACCCTGTTTGAAAAAAAGAATAGAAAATCAGTCTGTATAATAAAAATGTGGGGTGTTCATCCTACATTTTTTTTGTTATAATACATAAAATTAATATAACAAAATAGAGTAACATTAATACCACTAATGAAAATTTTTAAAACATCAAATCTTATTAAAACCAATGCAATTATATTTTACTGTTTAATCTGCATTGGTTTTTTCTTTACTGCTGGTCCGGTTAGTGCCGCAACCTATTTTGTAGACAACACCCTAACAACCGGAACCAATGATGGGCTCAGCTGGCCCAACGCTTTTAAAACAATTGCAGCTCTTAACACAGCCTTAGTATACGCCGATACTGACACCATATATATTAAAGCTACCGGAGTGCCATATCGTGAATATTTAGGTAATAGCAAGCTCGCGAATAAAACCATTTATGGGGACGCGGTAGGAGGCACAGGTACCGAGACTACCCGTGGAGATACGAGGGCTGAATTTTGGGGGTCTTTTGATTTGTCATCATATACTTGGGTGCAGGAAGGCTCTTCTAATGTGTATAGGGCTGATAATGTTGTTCTCGCCGAAAATTCGAATGAACCATGGAGTGGTACTGGGGGTGTTGCTTGGTATTACTCTACCCCCACAACGATAACCACTTTAAGAGCTGGCTACACATCTCCAATTACAAATATGCTTTTAAACAGGATATTCTATAATGAAGAGACTGATAAGGTTTGGATAAATATTGGAGTTGACCCTAATGGCAAACACATTGAATTAGTTGAAAAGAATAAGACTATGGAAATTTGGGATGACGAATATCTATATGGTGTTGTGGGAAAACACGCCGAATACGGTATGTATAACAATGGATGCAGTCATTGGATTATTGAAGACTCGGAATTTTCATATAATACCTATGGAGCAGGTAATGTTTCTGCTGCATTAGCGTCCCCAGCATATTTCAGAAAGTGCTTTGTCCATGATAATTATTCTGCTGGTATATATAATACAGGAGGATATTTCAGAACTCTGCATTATCAAAATAACCTTATCTACAACAATGGAGGTTATGGAATGTATCTTCAGACCAATAATTTAGACACTGGTTCGGAAGAAATGGGATACGTGGAAAACAACACAATATATGGAAATACTGGGTATGGCATATATATTAAAATGAATGGTTGGGGTTGGCCTGAAAACTGGACAGTGAAAAATAACATAGTCTTTGGTAACACCACAGCTCAGTTGTACATGGAAAATAACGCCCTAATTCACCTCACCGCCAGCAACAACGCAGTAGGTGCAGTCAACAAGTACGCAGGTGTATGGGAAGCTAACAAAGGTACAGGCAACGTGGAAACAGATCCGCTCCTAGTATCTACCACCGACTTCCGTCTCCAATCTTCTTCCCCAGCCATCAACGCAGGAGTTGACGTTAGTATCACCACAGACTACCTAGGCACAGCCGTACCAAGAGGAGCCGCCCCAGACATCGGTGCTTACGAATATGACGCAACCTCGCCAATCCTCTCTGGTGCCACCATAGCAGCACGAACCAGTGCCACTCCTAGTTTTACCTTTGTCTCAGACGAAGCAGGAACAATATCCTACGTAGGAGACTGTGCTTCATCAACCACAGCAGCAGTATCAGGAAGCAACACTGTAATATTTGCCACGCTATCTGAAGCCACTCATTCCAACTGTAAAGTTGTAGTAACCGACCCAGCAGGGAACGCCAGTAGCCAGCTGACAGTACTTTCTTTCATCGTAGACATCACAGCACCAACAGGTGGAGCGTTCACGGTTAACAGTGGTGCTACTGAAACAAACTCAGCCACAGTTACCTTAAGCATCACATGTCCAACAGATCCATGGTCAACAGTTCAAATGGCTTACGGAGTCACTGCCTCTCCAACCAACTGGACAACCTGCACCTCCAGCCAAAGTTACACCCTAGTAGCTCCAGACGAAACTAAAACAATCTATGTTAGGTTTAAGGATGGAGGCAACAACGCCACCGCAGACCTCACTCAAACCATTATCTATGACACCACCCCTCCCACCAACGTAGGTATCACGTATATCACCATAGACTCTGCAACCCAGCTCACAGTAGTAGCAGACACACCCACAGACCCAGGCTCTGGGTTAGCAGCAGCTCCATACTGGTTCCAAGAAACCACCGGCAACTCAGGAGCATCCTCCTCCACCGACTGGCAAACATCCAACACCTTCACAGACTCAGGTTTAACCTCCAACGTCCAATACACCTACAAGGTCAAGGTTAAGGATGCAGCCGGCAACATCTCCGAC
>Ga0265297_10011753_pt1 | contig 10656 bp, 3 predicted proteins | sample Munlanlwell13791_FD_192502 | JGI IMG/M metagenome (GOLD analysis project Ga0265297, IMG submission 192502) | Leachate microbial communities from a municipal landfill in Southern Ontario, Canada - Leachate well 137-91 | ecosystem: Engineered > Solid waste > Landfill > Unclassified | place...
ATGGAGCATCATCCCGAGCGTGGACATCGAACAGACTGGAGAGAACACAACGTTCTTGTCTTTGTCCATCCCGTAATACTCCACGAGCCTCTTGATCGCCAGCTTCGCCAGCCGCGCCCGGAAGTCCTTCTGCTCCTCATCTGTTGGGGCCAAGGCAGGATATGGAGTGAACTTCACGGCCTCCGCCAAAGGGCTCGTAGTATCAGCCGGGCCGCGCCACAAGTCCGTTTTGCCCGAAGGCTCCGGCTGCCTGAGGAGGTACGCTCCCAATGCGACCCCGAGTGCGGTCACAGCCAAAGCGGCGAAAACGAAAATGGAAGTTCTCTTCACAGCCCACCTCGATTCGTATTGCCGAGTTCCGTCAAGAGAGTGGCGAATGTCTCGCGCCGTCCCTATATTCGCTTGACTCCGGATTTTGTTCACGGATTTTCGACGGGCGGGACCGTTGCCCGGTCAGGCAGCCAAGGCGAGTGCGGCAGAAGGCCGTGAGCCAAGTCGAACGAAGGGCATTTTTACCACGAACCACACGAACCACACGAACGTTTCGTCGACGAAGCCCTGTGAGACAAAGGGGATGATCTTTGCGTGGCCCGGGAAGAGTAGCCATAACGGATTCAGAGAAAACCTATGGCTATCGGAAGGCCATACCTCCGGCGAGCCTTAAGCGAGTGCTCACCCTCCGGGGGGAAGCTGGGCTTGGGCATAGCGCCGCGCACCCGCGCGGCATATTTCTTCCCTCCGGCCTACAGTCTACGGCCCAGAGCCTACTTCCCCGCGGCCGTGAACAGCAATGGGATAATCTTCTCTGCGCCGATGGGCTTGCCGTCCAGCAGCAGGCGGATGGAGAACTGCAGCTTGCCCGTGTCGGGCGGTGTAATCCTGATGTTCTGGTCTGCCGTCACCGTCGTCTTCGTAACGGGCTTGCCGCCCGAATTCACAAGGCACCACTCATAGGACGGCGTCCCCGCCAGTCCGGCAGGTGGCTCGACGCGCACCGAGAAGGAGCGCTTTGCCCCGCCGTAGATGCGGAAGTTGTCAACCTGCGCCCATGCGCCAACAGGATTCACGTTGCATTCCCGCAGCGCGATTCCCTGCACAGAGTACTTGCCATTGGCCGGTTCGCCCTTTACGACATCAAGTATGTTGAACGACACGCTATGCCACTGTGCGTCGCCCTTAACATCAGGGATTTCCCCGAACACGCCCATAGTCATCCCGCCCCAGACCCCGATGTAGTAGTAACGGTCCTTGTAGAGCGTGAGAGGGATATTGATGGGGGTGAACTTCACGTCCTTGAAGTGTCCCTCCACCTGGAACATCAGCGACAGGTTCGAGCCCCACATCCTGTAGTCGAAGGAAATGTAGGGATAGCGGGCCGCATTGAAGGTCTCAGGATACAGAATGGTGGAGAAAAAGTGGTTGGTTGAGAGGTTGGGAAACTCCAGCGCGTACGAGCCCGTGAACGGATTGGCTGCGGCAAGAAGTCCCGGCGACCTGCGCGAAGTGGCGGAGCCGATGCCTTTTTCGTAGTTGTCGTACATCAGCGAGTCGTCGGGCAGGATACAGACCCGTTCGAGCCGCAACGGATTGGCCGAAGAAAGGGCAAGCTCACCTTCCCCAATGGTCTTGTATGACTTGCCGCCCATCACGAGCGCAGTCCACTTCGCCGAGCCGGGGGCATCATTGTAGATGCCCGAACGCAGCACAGAGAATTTCTGCGGGGTTTCCCCCTGCTTGACGAGGTTCCCGGAGTAGGTGCGGTCCCCGATCTTGAACGCAACGTCGGAAAGAGGAACCGGAGTGTCGAACTCGAACACTGCCGCCTGGTCGTCACACGAAAGCAGTGTCACGGACTTCGGCTTCGTGTCGACTGGCTTCCCGGACTCCGAGATGATGTACGTGCTGATGCCGTCAACCCGGGCGTCGCGCACGGCGATCTCCGGGCGGGTGGGCTGGAATACTATCTCGCACTGGGACTTCGCCACATTGTCGCAGAATGTCCTCGTCTTCGCGGGATCGTAGAACGCAATGGAGGAAATCGCGAACGACGAGCCCTCCGGCACTGTCTGCTCGTAGCCCGACACGATGTACATTTCCTCGATCATATTCCTGTTGACAAGCTCGGGGAAGGTCGGGAAGTAAAAGAGCAGGCAGTTCGTGTCGCCCGACTCGATCCGCATAGGCGCCATATGGTACGCCTTGGCTGGAACCGGTGGCTTGAATAGCTGGTTGCCCTTGGGGATCTTTACCACTTCCGCGCGGTTCAGCGGGATGAGGAACCACCATTCGGACTTGACCAGAAGGAAGTACGGATTCAGGTCTCCGCGGTACTTGATGGTCATCGCGGGGTACTTCAGCGCGGAAACGGGGAAGGGCAGGAGTTTCATCCCGAGGTAGCCTTCGAGCCCGCTCTTGTATGCTGTCAGATGAAACTCGTTTTCGATCTTCTCTCGCCATAAGAGAGTCTCATCCGACGCTCCCACGGGCGACAGGGACTGGAATCCCTTGCGGAAGGTCAGCGACAGCCCGCCGTCCGACTCGGCTGGCGAAAAGCTCTCCCAACCTGCCGACAGGGATTTTACCTTGTCGGCGGGAAGCTTTATCTCGCGGGCCTGAAGTCCGGCCCAGAATTCGGCGAGGCCCGCGACATCGGCGTCGAAAGGCGCGCGCGGAGGGGGAACATCCTTCACGACAGATGAAGCGAACGTGGACAAGAACTCGATGCTGCCCAACTGCAATGTGCGAACGTCCTTCTGCTCGATTCCCAGCGAGTCGGGGGTTGGAGGCTCAAGGCGCTCCAGTGACAAGCCGTCTATGATGGGATCGGACTCGCCGCAAAGATATTCCTCGAACAACTCGACCAACTTCACGGTTACCACGAGGAATTTGCCGTCGGTGGACGATGAGAACAGCCGCGACGAAACAGGTATGCAGCCGTCGTTGGGGCTCGTGGACGGATTGCCCTTCAGCGGAACGCGGAAGGACTTCAGCCCGGAGCGAATGTACAGCGCGAGCCCCGCTCCGACATCGGTCTTGAAGCGGACTCGCAGAAGCTGGCTGACACGGGCATCAATGGAGAGCTTGGGCGAGACAAAAGCAAGCCGGGAGCCGCAGAACGGGGCGCTGACCTCAACGCCGATGCGGGTGGCGCCATCCATCAGGGGAGTGGCGCAAAGGGCAGGCTGGTTAGCTGGCACAGACCATCCGGCGGACCCCTTGGCGAAATCAAACCTGGGGGCGATGAATGTCGCAGGGTCGGGTGCTCTTGCCGAAAGGTCGGCGGTCACCCCGCAAGGCGCGGGCATCAGGGGTGTGAAAGCCTTCTCCAGACCACCCCGCTTGATAATCTGCGCGCTGATCCTGCACCGCGGAACCGTGATTCCGCTCCGACTGTTCCAGATGGCCAGAGGACGCAGTTTGCCGTCGGCGACACCGGGAGCGGTGAGAGTATATACTTTGCCCTGAACTCCGCCCAGCAGGTTCATCCTGAAGTTGGTTTCGCGCGGCCCGCATTCCATCCTCAGCTTGAGCCATGCGTTGTGCAGCGACCACGGATCCATCTTCTCTTCGACTTTCGCATTGGCGGTCCGCCTGCCGTTGACGAACAGCGACAATTCCTCGGGGGTGGGATAAGCGGCGGCGCCCGTGACCCCCTTGGAAAAATCTCCCGCCGAATCCGGGATGGAAAGCGAGAACCACTGCAGATCGTAGTACGACGGCCAGCGATATGTGATCATTTTCTCGCTGAGATAGGCATCGCAATAGATTTTGCCGCCGAACAGATGTTTGCTGTAGAGTTGCGAGGTCATCCTGTCTGAAGAAGTGAGATAGGTGTACTGCGGGCTGCATGCCCACCGCACGCCAATGTCCCAGTTGCCGTAAACGGTCATCCACGACGATGGCGCGTCGTTGAAGGTCTCGTCTATCAGCGAGCCGCTGCACAGATTGAGCCCGCCAGAAGACGCCATTGCGTAGCCGTCCTCGGATATGACCATTCGCGCTCCATCCTTCAGCAGGTCGCCCAATCCCGGTATCTTCAGGACTGTGGGCGGAGCGAATTCGTGGCGTAGAGTAACGGTATCGCCATCGGCGTACACCCGCATCAACTTGCAGAAAGGAAAATTGGGGAAGGCGCCAATGGACGTGCCTGCGGAATCACTCAGTGTGACCTCGAACGTTGTGTCCCTGGCGGCGATAGTCAGGTCAATCAGTGCCTTGGCGGGGCCGTCGTCGCGATACGGAAGTACGATCAGGCGGGTCTTCTGGACCTTGGAGGCGAACTCGAACGCGAAGGACGCGTCATTGAAGATCGGGAGCGCATAGGAGTACCATGTCGCCTCCGTGCTCTGGTTCCAAGCATTGGGTGGCGGGATGTATGCCAGCCAGTCCGCCTCACTGCTTGCCCATTGGCGCATCAGCTTGTCGTCGGTGAAATATGTTGGGAAGCGGCGGCGAATCAGGCGGTCCTCTGAGAAGAGGCTCTGCAAGCCGTCCTTGGCGCTTGCCGCAGCCTGTGCGGGATCTTCCGGAAGCCCGGATGCAGCGCAGTCGTCAACGGTCACGCCGAAGTCCGCAGCGCCGCGCACCATGATTCCGGCCTTGCCACAAATCTCGATCGGCATCGCGGCCTCGATGACCATGCGCTCATCCACAACGCACCAAGCCATCTTGCCCTTGAAAGCCAATGCGAACGAATACCACTGGTAGGGAACGGGGAACGACGGGGTCTTGGATAGTATGTAACGCTTGCCACCCGTCGCAAGCTCCAGAATCATGCCTTCCTTTTCGGAGAATCCGAAGAACAGGTACTCGCCCGGATCGCGGTAAGCGGCGACGACTCCAAACCTGGAGTACACGGGAGGCGTGCGCAACGAAGCCTTGAAAGCATAGGAGCGCCACCAGAACTCACCGGTGACTGCAAGGGCATCCATGGGGGATTTCCCGCGAAGGGAGAACGGATTGGCGCTCACGCCCGGGATGGCGGCCTCGTCGAGGCTCCATTCACCTGAAACATGTGTCCAATCGCCGTTATCGGCCTTCTCGCGCATAAAGGAGTCGCGGAAGAATATCTCGGCTCCCGGCCTGTTCACCGGCAAGGTCGGCTGTACCACTTCCTCGGCCACCCCGGGAACGGGCAGCGAAAGAGAGATGATCAGGGCGGTGACCACAAGGGATGTCGCCAAGGCCCTTGCTGTCCATCCATTCCGCATTTCAGTACCCCGCAAAAGTTCCGTTAACCTGCGAGTACGGGCAATGTGGCAGATGCCCTTGGCATTACAGCAACCATCGGGTCGCTGAGGCCGAGGTGCGTCAGGGCAGAGCAGTAGGCTTCCGCAACCGTGGCGGACTTTGTCATGCGAAGGATCTCAGTGTCCTGCGCGCTTAACGCGGAGACAAGGTACACGCGGACTATCTCGCTCTTTTCCCGCCAGGCAAGCGCGGTACGACCATAGATATCGAAGTCGTCCCAAAGGGCCTTCGAGTGCGCAATTCTTGTCGGATGCGCGAGCCACTTCTGAAGCGTCTCGAAACCGGCCCGCTCGCCAATCTCTGCCACGAGGATTATTGCGCCTCCCGGCTTTGTGGCTCGGAAAGAAAAGTCGAAGGACTTGTGGGCCTGGATCGGGTTGATATCCGACGGCCATCCGCCTGCGGATGCGATGACAATGTCGAACGTGTGCGGTATGGGGGCCTCGAGCCTTGTGCGGATCTCGCCGCAGATTGCCCGGAAAGCATGGATGATGTCGCCGCCGACCATGAAGACCGGGACGCCGTGAGGATCGACAATCGAGTTGATCATGAAGTGCGGCGCTGGGAGAAGCGTGGTGGCCTCTTCCATATCCTCGGAAAGGGGATTGCCGTCCAGCCGCCCCATCGAGCAGGGCCCCGCAAGCGTGGATTCGCCGTCGGGTGACAGCGAGAACTTGTGATTCGCCCGGATGGTCGTGCGCGAAGACAGCCCCGGCAGGATGGACTTTCGTCCTCCGCCAAAGCCCGCGAAGTAGTGGTACTTGGCCTCGCCGACGACAAGAAGCAGATCAGTCTCGACCGCAAGGCGGTTCAGGTGAACGGGAGTACCGCGCGAGGTTGTACCGACGTGGACATAGGAGGGACTGTCGTCGCACGCGTTGTATGTCCTGTTGGACTTCGGCCACAATGGACCGAGGATGTACTCGTATTCCTTTTCGGTGGGCGGGCGGTGGGTGCCACAGGCGACAACGGTATGAATGTTGTCTCGTGAAACTCCGGCCGCATCGAGGACATTCAGCAGAGATTGGGCGAAGTGCGGGAATCCGGTCTTGCGCGTCGCGTCAGAGACAGCGACTGTGATCTTGCGGCATCCGGACAACATTTCGGGCAGGGGGCGCGAGCAGACAGGATTGAGTATGGCGTGCCTGAGCAGGTCTTCCGGCTTCGGGCACGGAGGCGAAGCCGGGGGCTCTATTGTATGCCAGCCCGTTCCCATGGGGCAGGGGACGGTTCCCTTGCCGTAGGGCAGGGCAATTTCACTCAGGTGTTTCTTCGGTAGCATTCGCCTTTGCGCTCTCCCATTCGTCGATTACTTTCTTGATGTTGGGGTCGATGTAGCGAACGTTCGACTTTTTGTAGAGCTTCTGGATCCACTCATCCTGCTTCCTGATGAGGGATTCGCGCTCAAGAATGCGCTTTATCTCAAACCTCACCTCCGACATCGGCTTCGGACCGGCGGGAAGGCGCTGCTCCATCTTGATTATCAGGATGCTGGTTCTGGTCACGAGCGGGTTGGCGACTTGTCCGTCTTTCAGGTTCGCAATGGTGTCCTGAACCGCGGCGTTGTAAGATGAGGCTTCGCGCAGTTCCCAGAGGCCGCCTGCGTCGCCGGTTCCATCCTTGTTCAGTTCTTTGGCAATATCCGCAAAAGAGTCGTTCTTGGCCAGTCGGCCAACTACCTCGGTAGCCTTGCCCATCGCGCCGTCAAGGCCGTTATAGTCTGCAAAGGCCAGGGATATTACGCGCAGTTGAACGCGCTCGGGCTGATTCCACTTGCCCTTGTTCGTCTCGTAGTACTCCTGAATCTGGGACGGGGAAATGAAGTCGGGCTGAGTAATGGTGCGGCTCGCGACGAAGCCGGTCAGTTCGTCTTCTTCAATGACCTTCCGCACCGGGGCGTCGTCGTAGCCGTTGGCCTTCAGGAAGGAGATCCAGCGGATAATATCGACCTCTTTCTTCATAGTCTCGGTGATCCGTGCGTCCATCTGCCTCTTGATTCCCTCGGGAGGCGGAAGAATGCCTCTCGCTTCCCCGTCCTCGATGGCCAGATGCTTGATCAGCCGCTGCCGGACAATGCCTGCAAGGTAGCGATAGCACGCGGTTTCGAATTCGACCCGCTGCTCCTTGGTCATTGCTGCAAGTGAGCCGTATTTCTGCCTGACTTCCTCCTGCAACAAGTACACGCGGAATTCGTAAAGCAGCTTGACGTCCGCGTATGTGACGGCTTTGCCCTTGTAGATGGCAAGTATCGTGTTGGCATCTTCGGCGCTCGACCAAGATACCCCGAAAAGCAATGCCATCGCCAGCGAGCAGAGAACCAGGTACTTTCTCATATCACCTTCCTACAGACTCGCGCCCATCTTAACAGGGATTTCGGGCGCGTTCAAGAGTTTTTTCAGCAGTTCCAGCCGCTTTTCAGGGGCCGCGGGAGTCTTCGGGTAGCGCAGGATGACCCCGTCGTCAAGCATCCCCGCCACTAAGTGGGAGTTCGTTCCGAGCATTCGTTCCACGTCCTTCAACGCGAACTTCCTGTACCGCAGCCCGATGCCGTTATCCTCGATGGAAATCCGGTAGATTCCCAGCGCTCCGGCAATCAGTTTCAGCCTGTGTACTTCAAGGATGTTCAGCACGCCGCGGGGCAGCGGGCCGTAGATGTCCTCGAGTTCGGTCTTCAGGTCATCGAGTTCATCCGGCATCCTCATTCTGATTAGACGCCGGTACAGCCGAATCTTCCCATTATCGTCGAGCGGGAAATCGGCGGGGAACAGCGTGTCAACATCGAGGTCCAGGGCCACTTCGGGCGGCTCTTCCTCGGGGGGCTCGCCCTTAAGTGCACGAACGGTCTTTTCCAGCAGCGTGCAGTAAAGCTCATAACCGATGGCGTCGATATGACCGTGCTGCTCGCGACCAAGCATATTTCCCGCGCCGCGAATCTCCATGTCGCGCATGGCGACCTGGAATCCGGCGCCAAGGTCGGAGAACTCCTCGATGGCTTTCAGCCGCTCCTTGCCTATATCGCTGATTGTACGGCCGGATGGAACCAGCAGGTAGCAGTATCCCTGGTGTTTGTACCGGCCGATTCTGCCTCTGAGCTGGTGCAGCGTAGCCAGGCCGAAATGGTCGGCTTCATTGATGAGCATGGTGTTTGCGTTCGGGATATCTATGCCGGACTCGACGATCGTCGTGCAGACAAGGACATTAATTGAGCCATCGAGGAAGCCCAGCATCACGTTCTCAAGCTCTTCCTCGTTCATCTGGCCGTGGCCGACGCCAACACTGGCCTCCGGCACAATGTCGCGCACAAACGAAGCGAATCGTTCGATGGAGTCAACCCGGTTATGCAGGAAGTACACCTGTCCGCTTCGGTCGAGCTCGCGGATGATCGCCCTGCGAATCAGCTCTTTGCTGAACCGCGCAACCCGCGTGATGATGGCCAGTCGGTCGGCAGGGGGCGTGAACAGGTTGGAGACATCGCGCAGCCCGACAAGGGACATATGCAGCGTTCGCGGGATTGGCGTCGCGCTGAGGACCAGGACATCGACGTTGGCCTTCAGGCGTTTCAGAGCTTCCTTGTGCTCGACGCCGAACTTGTGTTCCTCGTCGATTATCAACAGGCCCAGGTCCTTGAACGAAATATCCTCCGACAGAAGCCGGTGTGTGCCGATAACCACATCCACGCTGCCGTCCTTGAGGCCGGTCACAATGGCAGCCTGTTGCGTGCGGGTGCGGAAGCGGCTCAGGACCTCAACGGTTACCGGGTAGTCGGCCATCCGCTCCTTGAAGGTGCGGAAGTGCTGTTCCGCGAGAAGCGTCGTCGGCACCAGCACGGCGATCTGCCTGCCGCCCATCACGCATTTGAATATCGCCCGTATGGCGATCTCGGTCTTGCCGAAGCCAACATCTCCGCACAGGAGGCGGTCCATCGGCGACGGTTTTTCGAGATCGCGCTTGATCTCTTCCGCGCAGCGAATCTGGTCTTCGGTTTCCTCGTAGATGAAAGCCGCCTCGAACCGGCGTTGCCAGTCGGTGTCGCGCGGGTGGGCAATCCCGTTCTGCGTCTGCCGGAGCGCGGCATTTCGAATAAGCTCCTGCGCGAGGTCCTTTACGGATTCCTCGACCGCCCGCTTGCGGTTCTCCCAGGCAACTCCACCGATAGTCGAGAGGGTAGGCGCCTCGCCCTTTGCGCCGATGTACTTCTGCACAAGGTCTATGTTGTACAGGGGCACGTAGATGACCACGTCGCTCGCGAACCTGAGCTTCATATACTCGCTCTTGCGGCCGTCCTTCGCGAGCCCTTCGATTCCCTCATACTGGGCGATTCCATGCGCGACGTGAACGACATAGTCGCCCGATGTTATCGCAAGGAGATCCGTAAGAGGGGTGCCGGAGTATTTCCTGGGCTTGCGGCGCCTTACTCCGTAGCGGTTGAAAATCTCCGCGTCAGAAATGACCGTCAATCCGCTGAGCGGCGAGTCGAACCCACCGGTGATGCGGCCAATGGTTGTCTCGACATTCGGGGGAGTGCCTCCGTCAGCAAGCAACTGGCCCAGCCTGTCTCGCTCCGCCTCGTTATGGCATACTACAACGACTCTTTTGCGCTCTGAGGCAACATGGCGTAATGCCTCGAGGGCCGCCTCAACCCCGCCCTCGAACCGCATCAGCGATCTGATCGAGTTGTCCACGCACAGCAGCGGGGACTCGTACGTCGTCATCTTCGTGATTTCAACGCGCTGGAAACGGGAAATCGCCTTGTCAAAAGCCTCGCCCGAAAGGACCCCTGGCGATTCGGTCGAATGATGCGCGGAGTATGCCGCAGCCGATTCAGATACCGACTCGGGCTCGACAACCACGAGAAGCGTGTTCGGGGGCAGTTCGTCAAACAGGTGCTCTGCGTCCCGGTCGTCCCAGTCCTTGCGGACCTTGCGCATTTCGAGGCCGCGGACAACGCCTTCCGAAATCTCTGCCTGCGAGCGTTGTGTGATGGGGTCGAAGGTGCGGATGCTCTCGATATCGTCGCCGAAGAACTCCAGCCGGAAAGCCTCGTCGGAGAGCAGGGGCCAGACATCCAGGATGCCTCCGCGTACAGCGAATTCGCCAATCCGCTCGACCATGCGTTCCCTGGTGAAGCCGGCGCGCACCAACCAGGCAATCAGATCTTCCTGCGGCTGGTAGTCGCCCTTGCGCAGTTTCAGGAACGAAGTGGTAAGGGTGTTTCGGTCGGGAACCGGCTGGGCTGCGGCAGGGACCGAAGATACGAACAGGCCGCCCGCCCCCGACTGCAGTTTGTCAAGGCATTCCACCCGCGCGGCCAGCGTGTCCAGCGAGGCTGCTTCATTGGGTGAGGGGGGAGCGTCATATGCCTGGAAATGAGAGGGCTCGTAGCGCGCGAAGAAGATCAGGTCTTCC
>Ga0265297_10011754_pt1 | contig 10655 bp, 8 predicted proteins | sample Munlanlwell13791_FD_192502 | JGI IMG/M metagenome (GOLD analysis project Ga0265297, IMG submission 192502) | Leachate microbial communities from a municipal landfill in Southern Ontario, Canada - Leachate well 137-91 | ecosystem: Engineered > Solid waste > Landfill > Unclassified | place...
TCATTATCTTTATCTAAATACCAATAAGCAGCCCCGGAAATTTTTCTTTTTTGTAAAGCGGTTAAAAGCAAAATATAAATTGGCAATTGCAAGCTACCTTCTTTCTCCTCATTTTTACCAGTTTTAAAATCAATTACTCGCAAACTGTCTGATTCTGGCACATATTCTAACCAGTCAATTTTTCCGTTTAAAATAATGTTTTCAGGTTCCGACAAAAAATAATTTGGTGGCATGTTATTATGCGCCGGTGGAAGTTTTACAGTTTTATTTGCCAAAGGCCCTGGATTTTTTTGGGCCCGCAAAATCATATTTCTACCGCGTTCTTTTGCTTCCGTTTCTTCTTCTGCACTTTTAAAACCGCCAAGTTTTCCTGTAACTTTTTCCCATTCTTGTTCAAAAGTTTCTTGTAATGGTTTTAAAAATCTTTCTTCTGTTTTGTAATTTTTTAGTCCTTCTAAAGTTTCGTGAACCGCAATTCCCAAAGACAAAGCAGGTGAAGCCAAGCTTATTTTTCTGCCATTTTCGTTTCTGTAAATATTTTTTAGATAATAAGCTCGCGGACATTTTAAAAAGTCTGCGATTGAAGAATGCGAAACCCAAAGTGCGTTATATTTATCTTGTGCCATTATATTTCTAGTTGTTTATTATTTTATCAAGCTTCCTGGTGAAACTTCCTTGTCTGGATGCAATAAAACCGGACCGTTTTCTCCTGATGAGCATAAAATCATTCCTTGGCTTTCAAGGCCTCGTAGAGTGCGCGTAGCTAAGTTATATACAAAAGGACACTCTTTGCCAATTAAATCTTCTGGCGCGTAATATTGAGCTATTCCAGCGAGAATTTGGCGTTTTATTGGCACAAGTTCTTTTTTAGGTTCTTCTGTTCCCTCTTTTGCGTTTTGCTTCATTGTTTTTACTTCCATTTCTTCAAATCCAAAATCAACCTCCAATTTTAAAAGTTTGTCGGCGCCTTCAACTCTTTCTGCTGTTAAAATTTTTCCTATGCGAATTTCTATTTTTGAAAATTCTTCTATATTTATTTCTGTCATTTATGCTACTAATTTATTTAATTCGTGTTGAATAATAACAGGTAAAATAGGAAAACAAGTTAATGCAAGCAACATCCAAACAACGCCCATATTATCTTTTTTAACATAATTAGAAAATCCTTCACAGTATTTGTAGAGTAAAAAAATATTTCCAATTGGCACAATTAAAAACCATGCTGTTGGAATAATAGCTCCCATAGATTTTATTTCTTCTTTAGTAGTCACTATCCAATAAATTAAATATATGCCTAGTGTAATTATGCTATAAATTATTACAAGAGCAGGATTTCTTTTTTTGATATTTGTCATAATAGTTATATATTTTAATTATATTTTTATATTTTATCTCTTTTTTACCTCTCCCGCAAACTGGCCACAAGCGGCTTTTATATCTTCGCCAAAGCGAAATCTTTGAGAAAATACTATTTTATTTTTCTTTAATATTTCTTTAAATTTTTTAACTCTTTCGGTTGTTGACGGCTTAAAATCGTTGCCGGGAGTTGGATTGTATAAAATTAAATTTAAATAATAAAGAGGATGTCGCATAATACGAGCCAATTCACGGGCACAGGATTCCGTATCGTTTATATCTTTAATCAGTAAATACTCAAACATCACCTGGCGTTTTGTTTTTTTAATGTAGTTATCGGTCGCGTTTAAAACTCTTTCTAAGTGATAGCGCTTATTTATTGGCATTAATTTATTTCGCAATTCATTGCTGGGAGCGTGTAAAGAAATGGCAAGATTTATTTGTGTGTCTTCTTTTGCAAATTTTTCTATTCCTTCAATAATTCCAGCACTTGAAATGGATATATTACGCGCTCCAATATTTAATTTTTCTTTTGTATTTATAATTCTGGCGGATTTTAATACATTATCGTAATTTAAAAAAGGTTCCCCCATCCCCATAAAAGTCACATTTGTCACTTTTTTTCCGCCCTTTTTTAAATATCTTGCAAATAAAATTACTTGTTCTACAATTTCCATTGGATTTAAGTTTCTTTTAAATCCCATTTTCCCTGTGGCGCAAAATTGGCAACCCAGCGGACAACCAACTTGTGAGGAAACGCAAACAGTATTTCTGCCGTCTTTGTGGCGCATTAAAGCAGTTTCTATCATTAAGTTGTCGCATAATAAGATTCTTGCTTTTAAAGAATCTTTCTTTTTAGAAATTAACATTTCAGAATTTATTCCCAGTGGACATTTTTGATTTAATTCCTCACGCAAACTCAACGGCAAAAATGTTGCCTTATTCCAGTCTGAAATCAAATTTTTAAAAACAGCTTCTTTGGCTTGCTTTATTCTATACTTTGGCAAAGCCTCCAAGACTTTTGTTAATTTTTCTATATTCATAATTATTGCAGTAATTTATGTCGCATATAAAATATTATTTTTGGGCAAAGTCGCAAATGTCTTTAAAGTCGCAGTATTGGCATTGCCAACCTGGCGTTGGGTTAAATTCAGAATTTTTTATTTGCTCTATTTCTTTTATAATTTTTTCTTTTTGGTCGTTAAGTTCTTTTTCTATTCCTAGAAACGACATCATTTTACCGTTATTTACATAAAAATAAGCTAATTTTTGAGGTTTTAAATGTAAAACTTCTTGCGCTGCAATTTGGTAAATTAAAAGCTGTTCTTTTGCATTGGCTTCTAGTTTATCTTTTGATTCGCCAGTTTTATAATCTATAATTGTGATTCCATCTGGCGAGTCATCTATTCTGTCTATTACGCCAAAAAAAGTGTTGCCGTTTATCTTTAAATTAAATGGCAATTCAAGCGCTGGCTGACCGTTTATTTTTAAAATATTTGGCGGATTTTTTTCAAATTTTTGCCAAAAATCTTTTATAATTTCTTTACCTTTTTTGTAATATTCTTCTTTATTTTTTTTTGAATCATACCACTCGTCTATCCAATTTTTTTCATAGAGATCTTCCAAGGTTTTAAAACTTAATTTAGATTTTTTATTTTCTTTTTTATCAAACAAATTATCTTGTTGTAGAAATTGTTCTTCTGAAGATAGTTTTAAAAAATCGTGAAAAACTCCGTGCATTGTTTTTCCAAACGAAAAAACAGACTTTCCTTTTACTGGAATTTTTAAAATAAAATTAAATTTATATTGTAATGGGCATTTTTCAAAAGCAGCTAATTGTGAATACGAAAAATGTTGAGGCAAATGTTGTGGCGCTACTTTTGTTTTTAATTTTAGGGCAGGTGTTATTCTTTTTATTAAAAGATTTTCTTTTGTGTCTTTTATCTCTGCGTCTTTGTATCCCATTTCTATTAAAAATCGAGATAGTTTTTTTGCTCTGGACCCGCCGTAGTCTTGGGCCGAAGTAAAATACAATTCTTTTTTAGCTCTAGTCATTGCAACATAACAAAGCCTGCGTTCTTCTTGTAAATGAATATCGCCTTCTGGTTTTATATCTTTTATTAAGTCTCCTGGCAATTCAATTGGGTCTTTTCTTTCAATGCTTGGAAATCTTTTGTCAACCATGCTTACCATAAAAACATATTTAAATTCCAGCCCTTTGGCACCATGAATAGTCATCACTTTTATCATTTCGGGACCTGTTTCCGGATCAAATTTTAATTTACCTTCTTCCCCTGATTCTAGTTCCATATTTAGTTCTTGCATAAAGTTTTTTAAATATGGTTCTAAGGTTGATTCTTCAAAAGTTTTTAACTTTTGGTAAAACTGGTTTAGTAAATCAATTTTCTCGTTTTGATTGTTTTTTGTAATATATTTTAAGTATCCCGAATCTTCTAAAAATAAGACTAAAATTTCACAAACACTTTTTTCTCTTGCAGCTAAGCTGTGTTTTTGTATTAATGCCAATAAAAATGCAACTTTTTCGCGAGTTATATTTTGTAAATTTGGGATTAATGGCAATTCCTGTAAAGTTTCAAAAACAGATTTTGTTTTTTTGTGACCATAGAGCGTGATTGTTGAAATATCTTGGTCTGGAATTTTTAGAAATGGCAAATTTAAAATTCTATAAACTGCCGCGCCTTCGTGATAGTTGTCTAATAATTTAAAGTAAGAAATAATATCTAAAATTATTGGTTTTGAATATAATCCGCGCGAAGCCATAAACTGATATGGCAAGTTTGCTCTTTCTAGTCCCTTAATGAATGGAATTGCCGAATCGTTGGCTCTTACAAGGATTGAAAAGTCATTATAGGTTGCTTGCTTGTCGCGTTTCATGATCATCAATATTTTTTTGACAACTTCGTTAACTTCTCTGTCTATGTTTTTTGCGTGAATATGTTCAATAATTCCCTCGCCTTTAATTCCCGAAATTAATTTTTTGCTTATTTTTACTTGAAACTCAAGTCTGTCTGGATTATTTTGTTTTATAAATGTATAAGATTGATCTAAAATATTTTGGCAAGACCTATAATTTTGGATTAAGGCTATTTGTTTAGCCCTCGGGAAATCTTTTTTAAAAAGCATTATATTTGAAAAAGACGCCCCTCTCCATCGGTAAATCGCTTGGTCGTCGTCTGCGCAAACAGTTAAATTATTTGTAGGTTCTGCAAGCATTTTTATAAGCTCGTATTGGGACCAGTTTGTATCTTGAAATTCATCAACTAAAATATATTTAAATTTTTGGCGGTATTTTGCCAATATATTTTTTCTAGTTTTAAAAAGTTTTAAACAGTAATTTATTAGGTCGCCAAAATCTAAATAGTTATTTTCTAATAAAATTTGTTGATAAATATGATAAGCATTTGCAACCTCTTTTATTCTTTCTGTTTCTTCTGCTTCTGGCGTATCATCTCTAATTTTTAACTCATCTGCATATTTTAAATAATCTTGTGGGTAAATTTCTTGGTCTTTGCAGTGTGAAAAATGTGAAATCAAAGCTTGAATAAATTTTGTAGGATTTCCCAAGGATTTATAATAATTTAAATTAAATTTATCTAAATTTTGTCTTGCCAAAAGCCAACTAGGAGTTCCCTCTAAAATTTTAAAATCAGGAGATATGCCAATATCTAAAGCATTTTCCCGCAAAATTTTTTCACAAAAACTGTGAAAGGTTGATATCCATAAATTTACATATCCAAAATCTAATTCCCTATCTACTCTTTCTTCCATTTCAGAAGCTGCTTTTTCTGTGAATGTTACGGCTAAAATTTCTTCTGGTTTCGCAGATTCTTTTTTAATCAAATTTATAATCCTTTGCGTAATAACAGTTGTTTTTCCTGTTCCAGCCCCTGCTACAATTAATAATGGGCCTGTATTGTGTAAAACAGCTTCTTGCTGTTCTTTGTTAAGTTTTTTTAAATCCATTGTTTTAAGTTTTATCTATATTACCATAAAATTAAAATAACAAAAAAGCCCCGTTTTTGGAGCTTTTCATTTTTATAATTTTGTTTTTATCCAATCAGCAAATTTATACGCTTTGCCAGAAAAATAAAACCATCCAGAAAAAATAATTATTAATAGTGGCAATAAAAAAGAATCTGTTAAAAGGTTATTTGTTAGTCCCGTAGCTATTGAGCTTGGATTTTCTCCATTTATTTGATTAAAAGTATTTGTTCCATAAACTTGAGAATTATAAATTATAACCCACGCCTCAGATGTATTTTGGTTTAATGTTGATTCGTTGTTATAAAGAATTGTTTGAGTTTTAATGCTAGTTGTTCCATATCCTAATCCAATAGCAGAAACTTTTACTTGATAAGAAATTATTATAATATCTCCTTTTGATATATCACCTAAATTTATTCCGTTTATTGGATTTTCTGTATTATTTATGGTTGCGTTTATAAGCAAATTGCCTGAATATATTAAATTCGGCGGTAAAATTTCTTTTATAACCGAGTTGTATAGGTTTTCTTGAGCCTGAATTGTTGCAGAAATACATAAAATATCATTTGGTTTTGCATTAACAGATTTTGACCAAACAAACTGACCAGAGCTTAAATTTATGATCTTTTTAGAAACAGTAAAATTTTCATCTTGTTGATAATTTGAACCCACATTAAAAATTATATCTTGGCCATAAAATGCATTTCCTTTTGAATCTTCAACAACCGCCCTATAATGATATTCTCCATTTAAAAATAATTGATCAATATTTTCTGAAAAATCATCTGAATTTTGAGAAACTGGTTGTTTATCGGTTTTAGTTCCATAATTTTTAGAAAATCCATATTCAAACCAGCCATACTTTGCATTATTATTTATAGTTATAAAAGAGCCGTTTAAAGTCGCTTTGTTGCTATAAAGATTTGTTGCAATTTTTGTTTTTACATCAATATCTGTAATATCTTCTTTATCCTTATAATTTACATAAATTTTGATTGTATCTGAATTTGTAAGTCCGTCTTCGTCTTTTACAGTTAATGTGCAGTTAAAAATATTTTTATTATTAAAACCAATTATTATTGGCGCAGTGTAAACTGGATTTTCAATGTATTGATTAGATAAATCTCCGCCAGTGCAATTCCAAAAATATTCAAGTTTTTGGTTATCTGAGTCTGTTCCTGCGCCTTGTAGCCTAACTTCTTCTTTTGAATTCAAATAAAGATTATTTCCTGCATCTGCAATGGGTGATTGTTTTGCGGTTGCAATTGTCGCAAACAATAAAATGAGCGAAAAAGAGCAAATTAAGAATTTTATTTTGTGGTTCATATTTTTTTATTTATTTTAGAATTATGTAAGACTATAACTTACATAATTTATTGTCAACCAATTTTTCCACAATATTTCACTTAGTCAAAACTTGTAGTTAATTATCCTTTATGAAATCCAAGATCTGCTGGGTTTGAAGATCCGTTAATTAAAATGATTTTACCTCCGATTTTTTCAAATTTTTTACGCAAAATTTTAACTTCTTCTGCAAGGCTTATAGTTTCTTTGGCTATGTTGTCTTTTTTGATAAATCCTTTTGACCAATAATCAATTACTAGTTTGCTATCTCCAAAAATTTTCATTGCGTCGTCTTGCATAGCAATTATTAGTGCGTATTTACAAGCTAAAAGTTCCCCAAAATTATTTGTGACACCTTTGCCTAGTAAATAAAATCCTCGGCTGTTTATTTCTTTTTCATCTAAAACTTTATATAAAAGACTGTCACCATTTTCATTTGTGACACTTATTTCAACGCCTTCACCTGCTCCTGTGCCAGCATCAAAATATATTCCTTTTTGGAGTCCAATGTGTTTTTTTGAATAATCGGCTCCTGCATCTAGCCATTTTTCGGCTTCTTCTTGTATTACAAAACCCTTAAATTTTGCGCCCGGAACCCCTGCTACTATTTTTTCGCAATCTGCCCAATTATCTATTATTCCGCTTTTATTGCCTATTTGATATGCATAATATTTTTTCTTTGCCATAGATTTGATTTCTCTTAATTATATCCATAAAAACAAAAAATGCAAAAAAAATTCCGATATCAAGATATAATCGGAATTTTATATTTTTACTTTTATTTTTTTAAATTCTTCTGGTTTCATATCGCCTAATTTATAATTTCCAATTCTAGTGCGCTTTAAAGATTTAACACTGTAATTCATTTCCGACATCATTACACGGATTTGATGACGCTTGCCTTCGTTTAAAACCATTGAAATTTTATTGCGACCTAAAAGTTTTGCTTTTACTGGTTTTAATTTACCAAATGCATCAGTTTCCATACCTTGATTAAAAATTTCAATAATTCCATGGCGAATTGGTTCGGCTGTAATTACTTGATATTCTTTTTCATATGCAGATTTATCTGATAATACTTCTCTTGCGAATCTACCATCGTTGGTTAAAAGTAAAAGGCCTTCTGACTCTTTATCTAATCTGCCAATAGGATAAACCTTTTTTTCTCTCCATTGCGAGATCACACTGGGAGTTTTGGGTTTGTCTTGTGTTGGCAAACCTTTTGGTTTGTAGTAAGCAAAATACAATAATTCTTTTTTTGCGTTTTTATTCTCTTTTAGCGTCACTTTATCATTTTGTCGCACAATAGAACCGTTTTTTACTCTTCTGCCGTTAATAAAAACAAGGCCGGCTTCAACCAGCTTATCTGCCTCCCTGCGGGAAACTAGTCCCTTGTCCCTTAAATATTTGTTTATCCTTATTGGAAATTCCATGGCTGCGGGACTTGGATTCGAACCAAGATACTCGCCTCCAAAGGGCGATGTCCTACCATTAGACGATCCCGCAATATTTTATTATTCTATCATTTTTGGGTTGTTTTTCAATAGCTTTTTTGATACAATCAATTTATATAAATTTACAAATTAAATAATATAAAAATATGACAACTTGGAAAAACAGAGCAAGACAGATGAGGAAAGTGAATTCAAAGAAAAAAGTTAGATATGTTTCAAAAAAGAAGAAATAAAAAAAGTCGCCTTTTGGGCGATTTTTTATTTTATTATTGTTTGTCCGTTTGATTGCAAAAAAAAGTTTATTTCTTCGGTTGTTATATTTTTTGTATTAGGATTTATTTTTAAAACCACACCAAGCCCATTGCGAACATTCTCTTCAAAATATTGGTCAAAAATAAAATTTCCTAAAGAATAATATATTTTTTTACTATTATAATTTTCTATTGATTGAATTACATGAGGATGTGTGCCAATAACTAAATCGGCTCCTGCGTTTATAAATTGATGAGCCATATTCTTAATTTCTTCTGTTGGTTCTAATGTATATTCTACTCCCCAATGAGGTAAAACAATTATAAAATCAGTTTTGTCTTTTAATTTTTGAATTTCGTCTATTGCTTGAGCTTCGTCTAAGCTGGCGCTTCCAAAAAATTCGTTATAGCTTATAAAAGCTATTTTTATGCCTTCAATTTCTTTTACTATGCTTCGGCTATCATTTGGCGCTCCAAAATATTCAATTCCGTATTTTGATAAATAATTCTTTGTTGATATTAATCCTGATTTAGAAAAATTTAAAATATGATTATTTCCCAAATTTACTAGTTTTATGTTTTCTAAGTATAAAGTATCTGCGGTTTCTGGCGCAAAAGTAAATATAAAATTATTACTGCTTCCTGGAATTGTTCCAGAGCTTATGGATTTATTGTTTGTGATTGGACCTTCTAAATTTGAAACAACCAAATCTTGATTTGATAGTAATGGATAAATTTTATCAAATAAAAACTCATAAGATCCGTTTTTATTCGCAAAATATCTAATTCCTCTGTCTAGCATTAAGTCGCCCGTAAAAAGAATATTGATGTCTTTTTTTTCAGAATAAAATCCAGAAACATAACTAGTGACCGAGTTTTGATTTTCGTTTGAATAATCAAAAGAGTTTTTATTATCTATTAAATTAAATTTATAATTTTGATTTTCTAAGAATGTGGATAATACTAAAAAACATTGTTTACAATCGCTGTTAATGTAGTTTATTTTTTCTTTATTTAATTTTTTTAGCTCTTCAATACTTTTTTTATCCTGTTTGGACGATTCTGTGGCCGGAATGTCGTGTGAAAAATCACTACTTACAATAAGAATTGAGTCTTCTTTGCCTAAATAATTTAACTGTTTTCCTAATTGAAACAAATCTTCGGAATTAGCTGATAAATTTATAACTAATGGCACGATTTTTGCATTAGGAAAAAATTTTCTAATAAAAGGAATTTCAACATAAATTCCGTGTTCTAATCCTATTGCAGAATCATTTTTTTCTACTTTATCAATAGAGTCTATTATTTGGTTGTTTGCGATTAGATTTCCATAAGGAGTTTTCCACGCAAGGCTGCTTGTATAAGCCAATGTTCCAGTTGGATAAAAGTGATTATAATGGTTGGGAGATATTAAAAAAACATTTTTAATTTTATCGGAAGAAATTTTATTATAAAAATCCGCAATAAGTTCTTTTGCTAAAAAATGATGAGATATTATTCCTGCTTTTGAATTTTCTTGATTTGCTTGTGTTTTTATTTTTAAAAAAATTTCTTCGTATGATGCGATATCATTGTATGGGCTTTCTAGAAAACTTTCTAATTGTGATAAATTTTGTGATGCTATAAAATCTTTTTTATTATTTTTAAAAATTAAAAAATAACTAACCGTTGCGATTGCAACGGTTAGTATAAAAATTGATAAGATATGTTTTTTATGCAACATTATTTAAGCAAAGCCTTGTTCCAATCTTGCATCTTTAAAAGCTTGATTGTAGAAGAGTAATTCCATTTTTGCCAGGTTTCGTCATCAAGTCTTTTCCCAATAGGATTTGTAAATTCATAATAGGAATAAACTAAACCTTTGGTCAGACGCGTTCCGTTTGCGTCTTTTACGGCAACATATATATAATTTGGTATTCCGTTTGCTTCATAAAGTATTTGTCCATTTTTTGCATCTGTATGGACATCTGCTATAAGAGCCGATCTTGCGTTACTTTCCAGTTTAAAGGGTGAGTCTGGTGATTGCAATAATTGATCTAATGCATAAGCGTTTAATCTGAGTTGCTCAAAATCGTCGTCCGAAATAATTTTATTTGAAAGCTCAGCTACTGCAATTTTTCTTAAAAACTGTAAGGATTCTATAAGACTTTGGTTTTTTGCTTGAAAATTTGCTGGCATTAAGTTGTAGTTGTTTAATCCAGAGTTAGTTGTTTTGATTAAAGCAATTAACCTATCAAAAAATTCA
>Ga0265297_10011755_pt1 | contig 10655 bp, 10 predicted proteins | sample Munlanlwell13791_FD_192502 | JGI IMG/M metagenome (GOLD analysis project Ga0265297, IMG submission 192502) | Leachate microbial communities from a municipal landfill in Southern Ontario, Canada - Leachate well 137-91 | ecosystem: Engineered > Solid waste > Landfill > Unclassified | place...
CAAAAAGCCGACGATGGGGATAAAGGTAGCAACTACCTGAATGCCGCCGCCTACGCCATTAGTGATTAATACAATCAACCATTGCGGCCAGTTCAGGTCAGTAAGCATCAAACTCAGGCCATCGATCAATAAAGCGCCTACGGATTGATCAAAAAAATCGACGAAGGCGCTGCCAATATTGATGGTGAACATGAACATCGCGTACATGACCAGCAGGAAAATCGGGATTCCCAGAAAGCGGTTCAAGACGATGCTGTCGATTTTATCGGTAGTGTGTCGACCCACTTCGTTTAGTTTGCAGACTGCGCCATTGGTTAATTCATTGACGAATCCGTAGCGGGCATCGGCCGCAAGAATGTCTATTTCATCATCCGTTTCTGCTTCTACCAGGCGCTGTAATTGTGCAACCGTCGGCAGCAAGGCGGTTCCGGCAATCTGTTTGGCCAGGGTGTCATCTTCCAGCAAGCGAACGGCCAGCCAGCGAAGGTCGCAATGGAACTGCTGTGCGGTCTCAGCCAACAAGGGTGAAAGGTCATTGATGGCTTGCTCTAAAGCCGATATATAGCTGATTTTTACCGAAGGTATCGGCTTGGTGATAGCGGCCTGATTGATTGCCGCTTTTAATGTGTCGATGCCGTTCTTGGTCGAAGCGGTAATCGGAATAACCGGACAGCCCAAAAGCTGCTCAAGAAAATCAACATTAATTTTAATGCCGCGTTGTTTAACGGCGTCCATCATATTGAGCACTAAAATCATCGGCACCCGCATCTCGATAAGTTGCGAGGTTAAATACAGATTCCGTTCCAGATTGGAGGCATCGACAATGTTAATGATTAAGTCGGCCTGCTTGGAAGCGACATAATCGCGGGCGACTTTTTCATCTAAAGAGACCTGGTCGTCGGCGGCTTCCAACGAGTAGGTGCCGGGTAAATCGACTAATTCGATAAGTTTATAATCGAAGCGGTATTCACCGGTTTTTTTCTCGACCGTAACGCCGGGCCAATTACCGACATGCTGCCTGGCGCCGGTGAGCGCATTAAACAGCGTGGTCTTGCCACAATTTGGATTGCCAACAACGCCAACCGTAAAATTAGTTTTCATCAGAGTTTCTCTATCAACAATATTGCCGCTTCATCCTTGCGCAACGTTAATGAAAATCCGCGTAATTTAATTTCAACCGGATCACCCATCGGTGCAAAACGGGTAACGCTAAACTCAGTACCCGGTGTTAGACCCATAGCAAGCAGGCGCTTGCGGTAAGCCTTGCCCGATTGTTCAAAGCCGACTATCTTTCCCGAGTCACCCACGGCAAGATTTTTTAAGCTTATTGTCATAAATTAGGCCTTGAAAAAAGACATCAAAAATTAGTCACCACAGAAGCTATCAATAATCATTCTCATTAAGATAACTATATCATATCTCAAATTTATATTTTTTTATTTTTAAGCCAGATTTGCGTGGCAAGAATCAAGTAATAAAGCTTTGGTGGGAGCTATATAAATAAGCTAAACGGTTCGACTGTTACCTTGTCACCTACTTGCATACCTTTGCACTCAGACGGTAAAACAATATAGCAATTAGCCTGACTCATAGAGCTGAGTATGTGTGAGCCTTGTTTGCCGGAAGATGCTACCAAAAACTCGCCATTATCATCCTGCGTAAGAATGCCGCGTTGGAATTCTTGTCGCCCCGGCGCTTTTTTTATTGCGCTTGTGCAAGTCGCCGTTAATTGTAGAGGTTTGGAATATGGCGCACCGGACAGTTGTTTTAGCGCAGGCGTTACAATCTGCTGAAAGGTTGCAATGACAGCAACCGGGTTACCGGGCAAGCCAAAAAAATAACATTGGCCTATTTTGCCAAATGCCAGCGGTTTTCCTGGTTTTATTGCTATTTTCCAGAAATTCACTTCCCCGCAACTTTCCAGGATTTCTTTGACGTAATCGGCTTCACCCACTGAAGCGCCGCCTGTGGTAATGATTACATCGTAGTTTTTAGATGCCTCAATAAGGCTGTCTTCAAGCTTTTGTTTATCGTCGGGAATAACGCCCAAATCGACAACACTGAAGCAGGCATCAGCTAATAACCCGTTTAAGGTATAACGATTGCTATCGTATATTTTCCCGGATTCCAGCGGTTGGCCTAATGAGGTAAGCTCATCACCCGTGGAAAAAAAAGCGATTTTTATGGGTCGCCTGACTGTAACGTTACCAATACCGGCAGAAGCCAGCAATCCAAGGTCAACTGCTGTCAATAGTTTAGGATGGGCGCACAACAAGCCCCCTTGTTTAATATCTTCTCCAACCTCCCTGATGTTTTGATGTGCTTTTGTATCCTCTGGAAAATGTATGTTTTGCTCCTGCACCTGCACATGTTCCTGCATAATGACTGAATCAGCGCCTTCTGGTACTACGGCTCCGGTAAAAATTCGAACACATTGCCCCGGCTTCAGTTGCCCTTGAAAGGGTCGTCCGGCCCAGGAAGTGCCAACCATACTGAGCGCAAATGCTTGCTTCTGAGTCATATCGCTGCTGGCGAAGGCGTAGCCATCCATTGCTGCATTTCTGTCGTGAGGGATATTGATCGGGGAATAAACCGGTTCTGCCAGCACTCGCCCCAGGGCATTGTTCAGCATTACTTTTTCTGTACCGTTTACAGGCTGGATAGCGGCTTTAATTCTTTCCAGTGCTTCTTTAAGCGACAACAATTGCTTCGCTTCTCGGCTACATGCATCAATCATGGTTTTTCATAAAATGGTTTTGAATATATGCGGCAATCATTTCTGGCTGGTTTATATCCAGTTGAGTCAGATAGGCCGGCGTTTCCAATGCGCAATCCGAGGCAAGCGCAATGATGTCCGGATCATTTGGGTAAAGCAATGGATTATCAAGCGATGATCGATGCAATTCGATTTTAGGGAATTTTTCAGTCCTAAAACCTTCAACCAGGATCAGATCCAGTTCAGACTGATCGAATAGCTTTAACTGGTCGTTCAGTTTAGGTTCTTTTTCTGAAGCAAGCTCGGTAATAATTGCGCGTCGGTGTTTGGATACCAGCATAACCGGCGATGCGCCCGCTTCCCGCAAGCGAAAGCTGTCCTTCCCTGGTTGGTCTATTTCAAAATCATGATGGCTATGCTTGATTAAACCAATGCGCAGACCTTTATGCTTTAGGTCTGGGATCAATCTAGTCAGTAACGTTGTTTTTCCGGTTCCGCTTGCAGCAGCAAAACCTAAAATTGGAACTTGAGCATTCTGCATAGTAATCAAATAATCAGACTGGTATCGTGAGATGTCATATTCTAAGGTATTATTTAAAGAACAACTATGCCTACATGGATGTAGGTAAGGAGCAAGAGCACGACTGCATGGATGCAGGAGGTAGAGCAATGCATGGAGCAATTGCCGAGGAGCGGAAGCTTTGTGGGCAACCTTAAACAGACATTATTCCAGGAGAAAATATTGATTCGAATTTATCTGGTTTTGCTACTTATCATCATTGCATTTTTTGCGTTACGGAAGTTTCTAAAAACCTCTCCTGCCATATTAGCCAAGTACATGAAGGTTTTATTGTTATGTATTGCCGGTGTCATTTTAATCTATTTAGGTGTTACAGGACGTTTGAACTGGTTTTTTGCTCTGGCAGGCGTAGCAATTGCTTTCATGCTCAGGTTAATGCCGGCAATACTGCGCTATGCGCCACAATTACACAAACTATGGTCACACTTTAACTCTGCAAAGCAGAACGCGTCACAGAGGCAAAGCCCTGCCAGACCTACAGGGAATATGTCCATTGAAGAAGCTTATGAAGTGTTAGGGCTAAAAATTGGGGCTTCAGAACAAGAGATCATTGCCGCGCACCGGAAATTAATGCAAAAAATACATCCAGACCGTGGCGGATCGGATTATTTGGCAGCAAAAATAAATTTGGCTAAAAAGATATTGCTGAAAAAATAAGCTTCTCTATGTATTCCCATCATATAAAGCTGTTTTTTATTGTCATGCCAATAATGCTGGCGGCTTTACTAAATGGTTGTTCACAACCGGGATATCATGCGCCTCTAAGTTCATATAATTCGGAGACTACTGAAAACAGGAAAACAGAAAAAAAACAACCAATTAAAACTACACCTGCACCTACAAAAAAAATAAATAGCCCGCCAAAAAACTCCTTTATTCCGTCTTATAAAAAAAGCCAACCCAATTACAGCCCCCCATACACACAACCAAAAAGCACACCTCCAGCAAGAAAATCCGGAAGTAATTCACAAAAAAAACCAATTATTTCAATTGATAATGAAATAATGTTAAATTTATACTTCAAGTGGCCAATTAAAGGAAAAATCGTAAAGAATTTTTCTCAATCCGCTAATAAAGGGATTGATATAGCAGGTAAACTTGGACAAGCAGTCGCTGCATCTGAAGCCGGAAAGGTTGTTTATAGCGGACAGGGTTTACTTGGCTACGGTAATTTGCTGATTATCAAGCACAACGATTTGTATTTAAGTGCTTACGCAAATAACAGCAAATTACTTGTTGCAGAAGGACATAGGGTAAAAAAAGGCCAAATCATTGCACTCGTTGGTCAAGTAGGATCTAACCAAGCGTCGTTGCATTTTGAAATACGAAAAAACGGAATACCGGTAAATCCACTCAGTCTTTTACCGGGAAAATGATCAACAAGGCCGCTTCGGCCTAAGCCGATTAATTTGGAGGCTAATATGAAGGAAGAATTAGTTGAACACTTGGATGATGATGTATGCGTGTTGTTTGAAGATGATTTGTCTTTTGAGGATGAGCTTCAAACCATCTCCGTTATAGATGATCCCATTGAAGTTGATGAGATAATCCCCGTTGAATCGAGGATTGAAAATAATTGGGACGCAACCCGATTTTACTTGAATGAACTCTCACGCTCACAATTACTGACCGCTGATCAGGAAAAACTTTATGGCGCAAGGGCTTTGCTCGGCGATGAATCTGCCCGCAAAATCATGATCGAAAGTAATTTACGTCTGGTTGTAAAAATTTCCCGTCGATACCTGAATAGGGGCTTGCCGTTACTTGACTTAATAGAAGAAGGTAATCTGGGCTTGATCCGTGCCGTTGAAAAATTTGATCCTGAAAGAGGCTTCAGGTTTTCAACCTATGCGACCTGGTGGATCAGGCAAACTATTGAACGGGCGATAATGAATCAAACGCGAACTATTCGGCTACCGATTCATATTGTTAAAGAAATGAATACCTATCTTAAAGCTCAGCGATATTTAGCCGAGTTATGCCATCATGAGCCCAGTGCCGAAGACATAGCTGAACATCTGGCCATACCTGTAAATAAAGTTGAAAAGATGCTCAAACTTAATGAGCGGGTAACATCAATTGATATTCCTGGAGGCAAGGATTTTGACACGCCCTTAGTCGAATCAATTTCTGATGACGACAGCATGTCCCCTTCTGAAAAAATACAACAAGACAGCATTAAAGAAAATATCGCCCGATGGATATTTGAACTTCCTGAGAAGCAGCGTGAAGTTATTTGCCGTCGCTATGGTCTTTGCGGTTATGAAGGAGCAACTCTTGAACAAGTCGCTCAAGAGCTGGGCGTGACCAGAGAACGCGTTAGACAGATTCAAATGGATGGCTTAAAAAGAATGAAAGAAATCCTTGAGTTAAGCGGCTATTCTTTTGAGGCCATTTTTAATTAAAAGCATTTTGCAAAGGCCAATCCCTGTAGTTGAAAACTTGCCCTTGTTCACGGACTGTTTCACAAGCACTTGGCGTTATTTCAGCAATTAGCCATTGGGTGGCGTTAAGCTCACCAATGGCTAAGATACCGTTATCAGGAAAGCCGCGATCAACAGGCGTATAAATAGCCGCAGCACCTGTATTCGCATCCACCGCTTCCGACCATGCTGCTTCACCTACGATGCAAGATTGGACAACATAACATTGATTTTCCAGCGCCCTTGCCTGACAACCTATTTTAACCCGATTATAACCGGCAAGCGTGTCGGTACAACTGGGTACTAAAATCAAGTTCGCCCCCATTTCAACCTGTTTTCTTGCCAGCATTGGAAATTCACTGTCATAACAGATATTGATTGCGATTTTTCCGTAGTCGGTATCAAAACACTTTAGCTTCTCACCGCCTTTAATCAGCCACTGCTCGTTTTCAAAACGGGTCATTATCATTTTGTCCTGATAATCATAGCGGCCATCAGGCATAAACAGATAAGCCCGGTTTCGGTAAGCACCAGTATCAACCCGCACCGGGAACGTTCCAGCTTGGATATAACACTGATTCTTTTGAGCTAATGCCCCGAATAAATCGACAAAATGGTCATGCAATGACTGCATCGCGGTTAATTGTCTGCTTAAGGATGAATATATCTCCTGACTGAATAGCGATGCCAATTCCATACTGAAATACTCAGGGAAAAGCAGAATCTTCGCATCTTGTGATACTGCATCTGCAACCCAGCTTTCGATTTTGCCTTGATACTGTTTCCAGTTTTCCAGAAAACTAATGTCGTATTGGGCAGATGCAATTTTAACGTTCATGTTTAAGCCAGAATGTCATGGGTTTAGGGGTTTCTTCAGTGTCATCGAGATCTTTCCAGGTATAAGTGGTGTTAAGTTCAGGATGTTTAAAATAGCCGCGTTTATTCCAGAATTGATCAAGCGGAACATAATCAGCGGGTCGACGCGGATGATCTACCGGCCGTTCTACACAACAAAAACAGATATACTTAAAACCGCCCAAGGCCTCAGCATGCGCTTCCCTTTCCTCAAAAAACCGGACGCCTATACCCAAGCCCCGATAATTCTTATTAAGCACCGATTCACTGCAATAAAAAACCTCGTCCTGGTTGTAACCATTTTCTATAAACGGTTTTTTAATTTCGTCCGTTTCAAATTTCATCGGAATTGCTGTAGACGCTCCAACAACTTTATCGCCGTCAAAAGCTATTACGATGACGCTTTCGGGGCAATCAATGTAGGTCTGCAGGTATTTCTTTTCATAGTCATAGTCCCCGTCATACAAATAGGGAAAATCACGAAATACTTCAATTCTAAGACGGGCAAGCTCAGGAATATATTGCTCCAGAGCTGCTCCGCTCCATCTTTCAATGCGAATATCTTTGGACATGGTGTAATAAAAGCGGTCAAAAATCGCATTTTAGCCGAACTGTTCATCGTTTGCGCAGTTTAAATGAATATAAATGATCAGGTATTAACCGTATGCATTGAAAAAGTCTGCCCGTATTCAAAGAGTAGCAATTATGAGATGATATTAAGGTTAATTAGCCTAGCGTGTTTCAGAACACTCTTCTCCAATTTTTTTAATTTACCGCTTTAATATATGAAAACTGCTTCCATCGTTGCATTGGTTATTTTGCTTAATGGCTTGTTCGGCTGGTTAAATAACCTGCCTCAGGATGTAGGATCAGACGTTCCCGAAGGAAAACTCAACAGCCTGTCCTTTGCCCCGTTTCGGGAAGGACAAGGTCCTATGGATGAAATATTTCCCACACCCGAGCAAATTGATGCTGATTTGCGTCTGATGGGTGAAAAGACTCACTCTATTCGTACTTATGCAAGTGCCGAAGGCAATATGCCAGTCATACCCGCTCTGGCACAAAAACACGGCCTTAAGATGATTCAAGGTGCCTGGTTGGGCGCATTAAAGGAAGACAATAAAAAAGAAATCGATGAAATCATTCGATCTGCCAACGAACATCCTGATGTGGTCAAGCGTGTTATTGTTGGCAACGAAGTGTTGCTACGGGGCGATTTGGAACCGGAAGAGCTGATTGAATACATACGGGAAGTTAAACGCTCCGTTAAACAACCGGTTTCTTATGCCGATGTTTGGTCCATGTATATGAAGTATCCGCAACTTATCAAAGAAGTTGACTTCATTACCATCCATATTCTGCCCTATTGGGAAGATGAGCCCATTACGGTCGAACAAGCGCCGTCGCATGTTGAGCGCATTTATAAGCAGGTCAAACAAGAGGCGGATTCCATTGCTCCCGGCAAACCCATACTTATCGGCGAATCAGGCTGGCCTGGCGAAGGTCGTCAACGTGGCTGGTCTGTACCGAGCATCGTAAATGAAGCAAAATTTATCCGTGAATTAATTAAAGTGGCTAATGAAAACGGCTTTGATTACAACATCGTGGAAGCATTCAATCAGTCATGGAAAAGTGAGCTTGAAGGCGTGGTCGGCGCTAACTGGGGACTATACTCCGTTGATCGTAAAGAAGTTTTTCCTTTAACCGGCAAAGTCTACGAAAATCCTGACTGGCTTAAAGGACTTGTTGCTTCAACCCTGCTTTTTCTAGTCGTTGTTGCCTGTGCCTGGAAAAAATTACAGGCATTGTCCGGGCTACGAACGGTGGGTTTTTTATTATTCGCTCAAGTGCTTGCTGCCTTATTGGTCAGCCAGATAGAAAACCTATGGTATACCAGTTACAGTGATTGGCAGCGCATACAGACAGTACTGATGGTGGGATTAAACGCTGTTTTAGGCGGATTGATAATGCGTCGCGCCTATGCCCTGTTAACCAACCAAACGGCTAATCTAAGGCTTGGCTCATGGATTTACACGATCTTTGTACTGTTTGTCGGGTTTGCCGCTTATAAAACCCTTAGCCTGGCAATAAATGGACGCTATATCAGTTTCCCTATCGTATCCACCTACATCCCTGTTGCCGGATTACTGGGCTTAATCATCATACGTTTTTTTACAGAGCGTCGATGGTCGCTAAAGGCTATTGAACTTAACCAATTGGTGGGACACATCAATACAAAACCCAAGCAAGACAAAATAATGGGTTACACCCTGATTATTCTGGGTTTTGCTCTTGTTATTGGGGAAACTCAAGCCTTTGTAATAAGCCGTGATTTAATCCTTGCTTATCCTGACCTAGGCGAGAGAATCCGCCTGTCTTTTGTTTTTTCCATAACCAATTGTCAATTGCTGGGATGGTTAATTTGCTTAGCCGTATTTGCGTTACCCCTTCTGATCGGTAAAGGTCAAATGACAAAAAGTAACCCTGAACCAGATAATCAGATTTGATTGCAATTAACAACCAAAACCAGCGCACCAAATGAATAAACAATTAGACAAAAGTTCCAATACCGTATGGCATCGTGCCACCGTGACCAGAAAACGCCGCGAAGAAAAAAACGGCCATAAATCGGTTGTCCTCTGGTTTACCGGATTATCCGGTTCAGGCAAATCAACGCTAGCCCATGCCGTAGAAGAACATTTGCATCAAAACGGCTTAAACACTTTTGTCCTGGACGGTGATAATGTCCGTCATGGCTTATGCAGTGATCTTGGTTTCAGTGATAAAGACCGCAAAGAAAATATTCGCCGCATCAGTGAAACAGCCAAGCTGATGCTTGAGGCAGGCGTAATAACGCTCACCGCTTTTATATCACCGTTTAAAGCAGAACGCGCGATGGCAAGAAGTTTGATGCCACACGGTGATTTTATTGAGATTCACTGCTTTTGCCCGTTAACAGTTTGCGAACAGCGGGATGTTAAAGGACTTTATAAAAAAGCACGTGAAGGCGAGATAAAAGACTTTACCGGCATATCTTCGCCTTATGAAGAGCCGGAAAAACCGGATTTAAAAATTGATACCAGCCGACTTACGCTCGAAGAAAGCATACAGATGGTCATATCCTTATTGCGTTCCAGAAATATATTGCCGGCGACGGAATAAGGTCATGCATTTTGATGTATTCAATGGCGATGCGGATGGCATTTGCGCCCTCATTCAGCTTCGCCTGGATCGGCCGATAGAATCAACACTCATTACCGGCACTAAACGGGATATTCAGCTACTGGATAAAGTTACCGTAAATTCAGGCGACCAACTCACGGTATTGGATATTTCCCTGCAAAAAAACAGCGCACGGGTTCAAGAGTTTTTAAATCAGGGTGCCAGTATTTTATATATTGATCACCACCAGGCCGGCGATATTCCGAAACATCCCAACCTGAAAACACTCATCAATACCGACAGCAGTATCTGTACCAGTTTGCTCGTCAATCAGTACCTGAATGGAAAATATCCATTATGGGCAATAACTGCCGCCTTTGGCGACAACCTAAACCACAGCGCTGAACAACTGGCTGCTTCCCTGGATCTAAACAAAACAGAGCTCGAAACCCTGGAGCATCTGGGCATCTACATCAACTATAACGGTTACGGCAGTTGTATTAGCGACCTGCATTTCGCTCCGGATAAGTTGTACCGGGAAATGGCCGGTTATCAATCGCCCTTTGATTTTATCGCCGGTAATCATGCCACTTTTGCGCAACTGGAACAGGGCTATCAAGAAGACATGGCAAATGCCCAACGCATCAGTCCGGAATTCCAAAGCGATTCTGTCGCCGTATTTATTTTGCCCGACACTATCTGGGCAAGGCGTGTTAACGGCGTATTCGGCAACTACTTGGCCAACCTTGATCCGACCAGAGCCCACGCCGTCATCACGCACCTCAAAGAAAACAATTATCAGGTTAGCGTCAGAGCCCCACTATGCAATAAAACCGGTGCTGATGAGCTATGTTCTTCCTTTCCAAGCGGCGGAGGACGGAAATCGGCTGCCGGTATAAATCATTTGCCCATCAATGAT
>Ga0265297_10011756_pt1 | contig 10655 bp, 12 predicted proteins | sample Munlanlwell13791_FD_192502 | JGI IMG/M metagenome (GOLD analysis project Ga0265297, IMG submission 192502) | Leachate microbial communities from a municipal landfill in Southern Ontario, Canada - Leachate well 137-91 | ecosystem: Engineered > Solid waste > Landfill > Unclassified | place...
CCCTTAAGATCATGGGAAACCGTGCTTTGCGGGACTCCGACAGCTGCCTCCGCCAAGGCCTCATGGGCGAGCAAAGCCGAACGCGCGAGTGAATCCCGCCTCGCTGGCGGCGGGATGAACATCGACGAGGAATCTCTGAGAAATTTTGCGGACTTTGCTATAGGAAAAATGGGAATTGCCAGGTATCTAGATTAATTTTTCGGCCATGCGGGAACGGACAGTTTCGCTTAACCGGGGAAAATCGCTGTGCTGCAAATGGGCCGTCTCGATAGGTTCCAGGACGGTCAGGTTGCAAAAAACCCTGGATTTCATGACCCAGCCCCCCTTGGGGATCGCGTTTCTCGTCCCGCTGATGACGACCGGAAGGATCGGAACTTTTTCAGAGATCGCCAGCTTGAAAGCCCCGCTCTGAAAAGAATTCATGGTATCCGTCTCGCTGCGGGTCCCCTCGGGGAAAAAGAGAACGGACATCCCTGACCGGAGATACCCGATCGCTTCGCGAAAAACATCCCGGATGCTCCCATGGTCCTTGCGCTTCAGGCTGATGTGCTTGCAGAGCCCCAGGCACCAGCCCAGAAAGGGAATGCCGAAAAGACTTTCCTTCGCCACCCACTTGAACTGCAAGCGAAGCTGGTACAGAACCACAATGTCCGCCAAACTCTGGTGATTGGCCACGATTACATAGGTGCGTTCCGGGTCCGCGTTCCCGAGACCGTTCACTTTCAATTTCCAGTACGGGCTCAGGCCGATCACGGCGCTTGACCACCAGAAACATTGCCGGTGCAGGATTCTCCTCTGCTTATCGAAGGAGCCACAGAAAATCAGCAGGATCAGCTGGACCAGATAAAGAAGCGCTATCAGGAAAACACAACTGGCCCAGAAAAAAACAGAAAGTAGAGCGTTCAGCACAGGCATCCTTAAAAGCGGGAAAACGCCATAAAAAAAATGACAAGACTCAACACTACCAGGACAACTCCGAGAATCCGGGTATTCCGGACCTCGCGCGGTTCGTCGATCGGGGCCACTTTCCAGTTAAAGCACTTCATGATCCGTTGATAAAGCCCGATCGATTGTTTTGGCCGGACAACCGACAAAATGCCCAGGACAAGGCCCAGGCAACTGATCCCGAGAAAAACGGACTCCGGGGACATACAGCAATAACTGCCAAGCGGACACTGCATAGTTCACCTCTTTCCAGGGAAAAGGGACTCCCTTCAAAGCGTCTCTGTTGACAACTTCCAATCCGGGATGAAAATTTTCCATTCCGATGCCTGCCTAGTATAAGCAAAGAACATCGGCCCGCAAAACTCTAACGGAACTCCCAGGCACTGCGGTAACCGTTCACAGACTCGACATAACGAAGCAAATCTTCGTAAAAGGCGTGGTTCGCGAGCGTCGCGCTGTCCCCGATCATGATGAGCTTGCGTCTGGCACGTGTCATGGCAACATTCATACGCCGCGTATCGTTCAAAAATCCAAGCTGTCCCTCGCGGTTCGACCGCACAAGCGAAACGATCACCGCTTCTTTTTCCCGGCCCTGGAACGCGTCCACACTGTCGATCTCAAGGGAGGCCAGATCACCGGGTTCACCCTTGTCGCCCAGAATCATACTCGTCAGAAGTTTTACCTGGGCGCTATAAGGACTGATGACCGCAATCTCTTCGGGCGGCACGCCGGCCCCGGTCAGACGGCTTAGCTCCTTCACCACAAGCTTCGCCTCCTGAGAATTATAACGGCTCTCGGTCCCCTCTTCGATCTCCTCCTCATACCCGAGACCTGCAGTGTCCAGAAAAATGACGGCCGCCTCATCAAGCCCTTCAGTTTTCACGTTCGAAAGATCTCTCAGCAAATGTCTTACGACCGACGGGTCGGCCGTGAGCGCGTTGTCGTAGAATTTCCCGGAAGAGAAATTCATGATGTCTTCGTGCATCCGGTATTGCCGTTCCAGCCGCACCTTGAACCTCGCGTCCAGGACTTCATGCAACCGCTCAAAGAGCGTAAACCCCAAATCCCGCTCGCCCGGCCGCGACCGGAAAACTGTCGGCGGAAGCTGACAATGGTCTCCCGCCAAAATGACCTTGCCACCATGACGCATCGGGATCCAGGTTGCGGGCTCGATCCCCTGCGTCGCCTCGTCCAGGATCACCCAGTCAAAGGCCTTGGCGCGGATCAAGGGATCCCCGCAGACCGTGTGCGTGGCCACCACCACGTCCGAAGCGTTCCAGACCTGCTTGAAGATCTGCGTCTTGAGGTCGCGGATGTCGTCGCGGAGCCTGTGGACCTCGTCCCGCATTTCGTTGCGTTCTTCCCAGGACATGACGCGCCGGTCCTGCCGTCTCTCTTTTTGACGGGCAAACTGCTCGAGTTGCGCCTCGTGGGCATCGATCATTTTCGCGTAAGAATGCGCGGCAAGTTTATAGCTCAGGGTATGCTCACGGACCCGTTCGGTAATGCGCGCCGGATGGCCCAGTCGCGTCACGGGAACCTTCTTTTTCACGAGGCATTCCACCAGATGATCACACGCGGCGTTGCTCGGCGCCGAAACCAGAACGGTCTGGCCCTTTCGAAAAGCCTGATGAATGATTTCGGTCAACACACGCGTTTTGCCCGTTCCCGGAGGCCCGTGGATGAGAAGGATATCTTCAACCTCAAGCGCCCTTGCGACCGCTTTTTTCTGATCGTCATTGAGCGTCGGATCAAAACTCCGGGATATTTCTGCGGGGACGGGGTCCCCCAGACGGGGCTTTTTAAGGCCCAGACTGATGTCCCGTAGCAGGGCGACCCGGGAATGGTCCGCGGTACGCGTCATTTGCAGCGCTTCGTACATGCGCTGATAGGTGGTGCGGTTCTCGGAAAGACCGAGCTGATAACTTTTTTCGCTCTCAACCCAGCCCGGGACCCTGCCGCTAAAAGCGACCGTGATGCGGAAACGGTCCTTTTCGTAGACCGTGCCGGCAGGACAATCCTCCGGCGGTGTCTGGAAGCCGGAAAGTGAAACAACATCGCCGGCATTCAGGGAATAGCGCGGCAGAGAACGGCCGTTCTGGAGCGCGAATGTAAGAAGTTTTTGGCCGGAAGGATTGTAATGGGTTTCCAGAAGATCGAGCCGGAAAATGGCTTTGCCCCTTTTTTCCCGCTCCTCGGGCCTGCGATCAAGAAAATCCGTTTTGAAGCGGTCGCGCTCTTCGCGCTCTTCGTCGCGAAGGAGGCGCGTCAGACGGAGAAAATGTTTTTCGATGACGGCCTCATCGCCCACCCAGATCCTGCGCTCTTCTTTTTTCTCGATCCTGGGGGGAAGAGGCGCATGGACTTTCTTCCGGCGCCTTTGAAGCCTGTCACGGTAGGTTTTGGACATGAGCGCCCTTGAGTTTTACTCTCCGATGATCTTGACGATCACGCGTTTCGGGCGACGGCCGTCGAACTCGGCATAAAAAATGCGCTCCCAGGTTCCGAAGTCAAGCCGCCCCTTCGTGATGGCGACAACGACCTCACGGCCAAAAAGCTGCCGTTTGACATGCGAATCGCCGTTATCTTCACCGGTCCGGTGATGGCGGTAGCCCTTGAGGTCATACGGCGCGATCCTTTCGAGAAAATCATCGAAATCCTGGATCAGGCCCGGCTCGTCGTCATTGATATAAACGCTCGCGGTAATGTGCATGGGATTGACAAGGCAAAGACCTTCCTTGACGCCGCTCCTGATAACCGCAGCTTCAACCTGTGATGTGATGTTGATGTAGTCGCGTTTTTTCTTCGTTTCGAGTGAGAGATATTCGGTGTGCGTTTTCATGAGACACCTCCCTGCCCTGTTAGAGGCCTGACTAAATCTGAAAATAAAGTGTGCAACAGGCTGCTTTTAAAAAAGATCATTGGATCACCTCCATTAAAGTCATTGGGAACTTTAACAGGGTGAAATGGAAAGAACCGGGATAATCCAGTCCCCGCACCTATCATCCCGCCAAAGGCGGGATGGGGCAATTTTTTTCAACCGTGAAAGAGATAAAATTTGAGAAAAGGACAGCCATGGCTACCATATGATCAAGAAAAAATTAAAGCCATGGCAAAAACCCGGGAACTGCGCGCTACGCAGCAGTAGGAAGGGCCTGGTTTATGGTAGTCTCGGCGACTTTATCGATAATAGTCTCAGGTTCCATGACGGGCTTGTAGTCGGTCCGGCCCGGAAAAGGGAAGGTTGCTATGTCATAGATCCCGGCCCCGAACCGCAGAAATGTGTACCCGATCCCCCGCCCGATGCTCATGATAAATCCCGTGAGATAATCCGGGCTTTGCTCCATTGCAGGGGGTATCTGGACCACGAACTCTCCCGGACTGGTCGCAACATTCGTCACCCCGCGGCTGAACTTGGTGAGCGCCTTCTCGGAATTCATTTCTTCCACGACTGTGGCTTCAGCATGAGCACTTGAGAGCACCAACGCGACGGAGAGAAATAGAGCGAACTTTTTCATTTTAAGATTCTCCTTTTTTCACCCACACCAGTTTATTTCACCTAAGTAACCGAGTAAAAATCTTTGCGAGTTTTGTCATTCCCGCGTCCGCCACAAGGCGTAGGACGGGGATGACATAATAAATATGCGTTGCTCCGGTTATTCCCTCCTGTAGGGCACATTTAAATGTGCCCTACGGAAGAGAGGATAGAGCGAATATCTCTCAGGAAACCGGAACAATGCATTAAATATACAAAAATTTATGTATGCCTATTTAGTATCGGCCACTTTGTGTCTTCTTTAAATAAATACTCTTTTTCAATCCTCAAACCCCTCTGTCTGAAAAACCTCGATCATGGCCTCCGGAAGTTCCTGTTCCGTAAGTCCCGCCTTCTCCAGCGCACAACTTTCAAAAAAAGTTTTTGAGTTCCATCCGGTTTCGGTCGCGACCTCGGGAAGATAAACTCCCTTTTTCCATCCACGGGTCACGATGATACCGTCCGTTCCGGTCCGGATATCCCTGTAACTTTTTACCGGCACAGGTTCCGTGAGGAGCGAGATGTGAATCTTGATATCTTCAAGCTCGTCCAGAGCAAGCGGCGGGAACCGCGGATCTTCGAACGCTGCGGCAAGAGTCATCTGATGTATGCTTTTCCCGAGCGGTTCATCTCCCAGGATGTGCCCGATACAACCCCGCAGACGGCCCCGGAGCTTGAGCGTAACAAAAATCCCCCGCTTCTGTTCCATGACTTTACGGTCAAGCTCAAGCTCAGGTTCGGGCCCATCCGACAGGCAGGCCTTCAAAAGTTCCCGGGCATAAACCAGTATCTTTCTTTTTTCTTCCGCGTTCAGCATATCGTTTTCCTGTAGGCCATGGCCGCGTAGCCCACGACCGAACTCCGGTCCCCGGTCACATCCCCCGAATTCGCATACCGGACCAGATTAGGACCGGACCATTTCATTTTCCTGGCCAGCAGGATCGAGGTCAGAACAGGCCCCATGCCACAGGCTTCAGCCTCCTCCTTGGCGTATGCGTCATAGATCGCCTCGGCGTTTCCTTTTTCGAACATGGCGATCAGAGCTTTGTCCTTTCCGGACGCTGTTTCATAAGGATGAAAATGCGAAAGGTCCGTTGTCGCCACCACAAGCACGTTCCGGCCTTCCAGCGTCTTGGCCAAGGCGTTCGCGAGAACCGTGACGTTTGTGATATCCTGGGTACCGATGTAGATGGGAACGATCTTAAGTTGCGGAACCGTTTCCTGGAGGAATGGGATTTGGACCTCCAGGGAATGCTCTTCGAGACGACCGGGCATCATGTTCTGAAAAAGGGGGTGGAACATTTGGATCTCCCGGGCAAGTTCACGATCCACGGGAACGCGTCCGAGCGGTGTTTCATAGGCGACGACATCGTCCACGAGTATGCCCTGCAAGAACGCGCGATGCAAAAAAGCGATGATGACAACGCTGTCGAACTTTCGCCCCTCGACCAATTTATAAGCCTCGGCCGCAACTGCGCCGGAATACATGTGACCGGCATGAGGAACAATAAGACCGCAAACTTTGAGATCGGGTAAGGAACGGGCCCGGGAAAGGAAATTCCTGACTTCTCCTTTCAGAACGACCGGACCTGCGGGATAGAATTGTCCCGCCACCATAGGCTTGCGTATGTTCTGCGCCGCTTGCGCCATAGAACCCTCTGTTGCATTGTATCCGTCAAAGGACGGATTCGTCCAATGTTTTGTGGCAAACACCCAAAAAAACCCTCTCGCAAACAACTGGCTCAACGATATAATAAATGCATTGTTCCGGTTTCCTGAGAGATATTCGCTCTATCCTCTCTTCCGTAGGGCACATTTAAATGTGCCCTACAGGAGGGAATAACTGGAGCAACGCATAATAAGTTATCGGGAGGTGAGCCGTGCGCATCGTCAAGATCGCTTTTTTTGACACCAAACCTTACGAGCCGGATTTTTTCAATGAAGCCAACAAGGGCTTCGGTTTCAAGATCACTTATTTGGGCAGTCGCCTGACCCAGGAAACCGTCCTGCTTGCCCAAGGTCATAACGCTGTCTGTGTTTTTGTAAATGATACGGTCAGCAAGGAGATCATTGATCATCTTTGCCGGGACAGGATAGGTCTTATTGCCCTTCGCGGGGCCGGCTATAACAATGTCGATCTTCATGCGGCTTTTCAGAAGATCCATGTCGTGCGGGTCCCTTCCTATTCACCCCACGCGGTCGCCGAACACGCCGCGGCCCTCATGCTTGCCCTGAACCGGAAAATCCACAAAGCTTACTATCGTACCCGGGACAATAATTTCACCCTTACCGGGCTGATGGGTTTTGACATGTCCGGAAAGACCGCAGGTATCATCGGCACGGGACAGATCGGAAAAGCCGCGATCGAAATCCTGAAGGGGTTCGGAATGAAGATTCTGGCGTATGACGCTTACCCGGACAAGGCCTACCAGCAAAAAACGGGTTTTGATTACGTGACTCTCGACACCCTTTACAAGGACTCGGACATTATTTCCCTGCATTGTCCCTTGAACAAGGAAACGCGCCATCTTGTCAACCGGGAGACTATCTCTAAAATGAAACGGGGAGTCATGATCATTAATACCGGTCGCGGACTTTTGATCGACTCCAAAGCCCTGATCGACGGTCTGAAGAGCGGCAAGATCGGTTATGCGGGGCTTGATGTTTACGAAGAGGAAAGCGAGTATTTTTTCGAGGATTTTTCAAATTCCGGCATCCCGGACGACGTCCTCGCAAGGCTCCTTTCCTTCCCGAACGTACTGGTCACTTCCCACCAGGGATTTTTCACGAAAGAAGCGCTCCACAATATCGCCCATACAACACTGGACAACATCCGGCAATACTTCGATAACGGCGCCCTTCCCAATGAAATTTGTTACAAATGCAGTGTCACGCCCTGCCCCCGGCTTAAAACCGGAAAATGCTTCTAGGACGAGGATATCTTATGCCCATGAACGATCATAAAGAAAAGGCATTGCAGCTCGTCTCGCTGGTTGATTACCAGGAGAATTCCGTTGTCAGCAAACAGCTTCTGGACAAGAAAAGCGGAACGCTCACTCTTTTCGCTTTTGATGCCGGCCAAGGTTTGAGCGAACATACCGCACCCTACGACGCCGTGATCCTTGTAATCGACGGCAGGGCCGTCCCAATACCTATCAATTGGAGCAAAGCGGAAATTGGGGCGGTCCTAACTACCATCTATCAAAAGAAAATTAAAGTTAGGACCGAGATCCTGATCGGCGGGAAATCCCACGAAGTAAGCGCGGGCCAGATGATTATCATGCCCGCCAATGTTCCTCATGCCGTCAAAGCCCGCGGACGTTTTAAAATGCTCCTGGTCATGATCAAGTCGTAATTCTTTTGGCTCTTTCGAATTCCAGACCGGGAGTCGAAAAAACTGCAAGGAAGAAAATCATGTTAAATAAATTTTTCAAATTCAGCGAACGCAGTACGACCGTCGGGACTGAGGTGATCGCGGGCGTCACGACTTTTCTTGCGATGGCTTACATCATCTTCGTAAACCCGAACATTCTTGCCGCGACCGGTATGGATAAGACCGCGCTCATCACGGTCACTTGTCTTGTCACGGCCCTTGCGACGCTTATGACGGGACTTCTCGCCAACGCGCCGATTGCGATGGCTCCGGGCATGGGGCTCAACGCCTTTTTTGCTTATTCCCTGGTAATCACGGAAAATATCTCATGGACCACTGCTCTCGGGATCGTTTTTCTTTCCGGCCTTTTCTTTTTTATCCTGACCGTATTCGGGATCCGGAGAAAGATCGTGGACGTGATCCCCCGGCCGCTTATTTCCGCGACTTCCGCCGGGATCGGCCTTTTCATCACTTTCATCGGGCTGGTCAATCTCGGGGTCATCCAGAAAAATGACGCCACCCTGATCGCCGCAGCGCCGATCTCGCAAACCGCCCTGATCGGCCTCGCCGGGTTCATTGTGATGGCCGTCCTTGAAATGAAACGCGTCAAAGGAGCCATGATCCTCGGGATCCTCGCGGCCACTTTGATCGCTTTGCTTGCGGGAAAGATCGCGTGGCCCGGGGCTTTGTTCTCTTTCGACTTCAAGATCTCCCCGGTCGCTTTTAAACTCGATCTCCCCGCCGCGCTCAAATGGAGTTTCCTCGGTTCTATTTTTTCGCTCATGTTCATGGACCTTTTCGACAGCATCGGCTCGCTCGTGGCCTGCTGTCACCAGGCGAAATTCGTGGACCCGAAAGGAAATATCCGGAATCTTGACCGCCTGCTCGCTCTGGACGCGATCGCCAGCATGCTCGGCGCGGTTTTCGGGACTTCCACGACCACTACCTATATCGAATCCACGACCGGCATCGAACAGGGAGGCCGCACGGGTTTCGCCTCGGTCGTCACGGCGGTATTGTTTCTCGCAGGCATCCTCTTTATTCCGGTCATCGCGATCGTCCCGGTTTACGCCACAGCCCCGGCGCTGATCCTGGTCGGATTTTTCATGATGAAGGAAGTCCGCGACATTGATTTCAGCGACATTGAGGAGGGCTTCCCCGCATTCGTGATCATCGTGATGATCGCGCTAAGCTACAGTATCGCAACGGGGCTCGCGTTCGGGTTCCTGAGTTTCGTGATCTTCAAGGCCATGCGCCTGAAATTCAGCGAAGTCAGGCCCGCCATGTGGGCAATCGCGGCGCTTTCGCTGCTGCACTTCATTCTGTAACAAAAAGGGGACAGGCTGAATATTTATAATATATGCATTGTTCCGGTTTCCTGAGAGATATTCGCTCTATCCTCTCTTCCGTAGGGCACATTTAAATGTGCCCTACAGGAGGGAATAACTGGAGCAACGCATAATATGTAAAATATTCAGCCTGTCCCCTTTTATTTACTGCAACCCTATTTACCGCCCCGCCCTTCTTGCTGCTTTTCTATCCTGGTACAGCTGTTTTTTTGTACTCCTCAGATTCTTCTTGTCCTGTTTTTTCTGCTGAACGTTCTCATGATGAGTGGTTTTGAGTTGCGCCTTTAACTCAGCCGCTTTTTGAGTGTCCCCCGCCGCCGTGGCGTCCCTGATCTGTTGTTTCAGGTCTTTTTCTTCTGTTTTGGCGGTTTGAGCGTCCGTCTTCATTTTTTGCCGTTGCTCTTTAAGTTTCTGCGCATCGGCGGCCAACTGTTCCTGCCAGTTTACCGTGGAAGAATCGCTCGCATCTTCCGCGTATGCCGCCATTCCGTTCAACAAGGAGCAACAGAAAACAATCGCGACAAATACCCACAATATTTTTTTCATTTCACACCCCCTTTTCATCAGTTCTCTTGCATTCGGCCTTGCATCCGGGCGTTATTCTATACTTTCAAAAACCCCGGGACAAGCCTGGTACCGTTTCAAGTTTAAATTTAGGGGTGAACGGTACAGTAGATAAAGCAGATTAAAATTGCGCAACTCACAATTTTAATCTTGAAGCTGTACTAGCCACGATTTGTCTATTCATATAACAAAAATTATCTGCCCGCCAAACTCCACCTGCTGACCCCTGCGGATCTTGCAAGCCTTGCGCGTTTCAACCTGTCCGTCGACTTTCACCTCTGACTGCGAAACCGCATGTTTTGCCGCCCCCCCGCTCTCGCAAAGACCCGTCGCCTTGAGAAGTTTGAACAGTTCTATAAATTCCGTGGTAAGGACAAAGGAAACCTGATTCATTTAAACTCCAAAAGCAATGTTTTTTCTCTTGTAATGCGCCTGACTAAAAGTCGAAACTTGTCTCAAGCCCAAGGACCAGCGAATCTTTGATGTTCCTTTGCCCGTTTGGATTTATAACGTACTGAATGTCGGGTGTTATATAGGCCCATGGCCCCAACTGGAATCTATGGTTCAATTCAAGGACCATTTCGTTGCCTTGTCCTTGAAGATCTTCGCTGAAATGACCCAGGACAAAACAGAAAGCCGTAGCGTCACGGTTACGGTTCGGCGGCAGGCCCTGATACACCAGGCCCGCCACGAGCTCGTATGTCTGGATATTGATATTTTCCTGAGGAGCAAGAACGGCCGTACCCCACAAGGTAAGCCCTTTGGGCCGATCCAAAGGTACTGTGGTTTGCTGATGATACGGCTGCCGGCGCTGTTCGGCGAACATAGCTCCCGATCGCTTATGGAACGGTCCTTCATACTCCGGCCACTCCCCTTTGTAGATCATTTG
>Ga0265297_10011757_pt1 | contig 10653 bp, 22 predicted proteins | sample Munlanlwell13791_FD_192502 | JGI IMG/M metagenome (GOLD analysis project Ga0265297, IMG submission 192502) | Leachate microbial communities from a municipal landfill in Southern Ontario, Canada - Leachate well 137-91 | ecosystem: Engineered > Solid waste > Landfill > Unclassified | place...
GTCGGCCCCGGCTCCGGCCACGGCTACGGCGACGGCAACGGCTACGGCGACGGCGACGGCGACGGCGACGGCGACGGCAACGGCTACGGCGACGGCAACGGCTACGGCGACGGCGACGGCGACGGCAACGGCTACGGCTACGGCTACGGCTACGGCTACGGCAACGGCTACGGCTGGTAATCATCCTCGGTTGGCGGTAGTGCCTATCGCCGCCGAGATTAAAATTATTATGACAAAAGCAGAAGCCTTTGATATTCTTTGGATTAAATATGATTATTGTATGATGGGGTACTCAAAAGAAAGCCTATATAAATCTATGTCTAAAAAGGAAGTTTTAGAGAGATTAAAATGGAGGTAAGAATGAAAATAGATTCTTATGGTTATCCAGTATGGATAGCACCATCAGGGAAAGAGTATGTATTACCAAAAGAATATTTCAATTTTAGTGCTGACATGATTTGTATCTTACAAAACTTGCTTAAAGACAAACTATACATAGAATATGAAATGATAAAAGAAGAACTTGGATTAAAATAACATCCTATGAAAATAAAAGTAGTTCCTATAAACAAGAAGGATAAGATTAAAGCTAAACAGGTAGAAAGATTTTTGAATTGGGTATTTAAACAGAATAAGGTTCAATCAAAAATAGATAAAATGGTTGAAGATTACTTTTTTGGGAGAGATTAAAAGAGGAGGAAGTATGAGTAAGGTAGATGAGGTGTTAAACCAAAAAATAGAAGAATTGTGTTTTGATAAAGATTGTGAGTCTACAATATCTTGTAAAGATTGTAGAAAGATTACGGTTGGTGATATTAAATCCTCTCTCCGGCAGATGATTGAGGGGTTAGAAGATAAAACAAAAGAGTTTGAAAACTATGCTGATGAATGTGAAGCTGACGGTTATAATCGTGGTATTCGTGCCGTTTCAAACTTATTTAAGTGAGGTGATGTATGAAAAAAGCGAGTGAAAAAAGCTATAAAAGTTGTAAATTTTATGAGCCTGATATTCCATACGCTATTGGTTTGTGTAAAAACAAGAAAAATAAAAAAGCCATATGTGAAAAAGAGTTTTGTCCAAAACTCCCCACAACCAAAAAGAATGAAAAATTATTAGTTGAAGCGTTTTCACCATTCCCAACACAAATAGTTTGTTCTCCTACGCAAGCAAAGGTATATAAAAAATTCTTTAAAGATAGCTCCACAACCAAAAAGGAGGATAGATGAAAAAAGAAAATAGTAGCGCTTCAAATGTATTAGAAACTTTTCCAAGTGTTTACACTATGGGATTACATCAGTTTAAGCACATAACAGATGGTTTTACTGTTCTAAGAGTTCCTGGTGGTTGGATATATACTCAATATCGTCTTGATAGCAATATTATGACATCAATTTTTGTTCCGTTTAATAACGAGTTTCAAAAGGAGCTACCCAATGACTAATTGGAAAGATGAAACGTGTAGAAAGTGTATTTTTAGAGTTTACGCAAGCTGTATAAATACTCCTTGTGATACGTATGTGATTGTTTTCGATAGAAAGAAAAAGAAAAAGAAATATTCTAAAGCCTGCGCAGAGTTTAAATTAAAGGAGGGGGGGAATGACTAATTTAGTAGTTTCACTTGAGTTGAGTAAGAAGGTGGAAGATTTGGGCTGTCCTCAAGTAAGTAAGTTTTATTATTGTATCTCCCAATCTGTTGTTGGTGGTTGGGAAATCAAAACAGATGAAGAAATTAAAAGATGTTGTTACCCAGTTAAAAAGAAATATTCCGCCTATCTTTCAGATGAAGTTTTAAGGTGGTTGCCATATAGATTGAGAATGGAAGACTATGATTATTGGTTAAAGATTTCTAAAAGTAGGTTTGGGTATGATATACGATATGTTTCGACAGCAGCGCTTTGTAATGTTTTTAAAGGAAATGATGGGATAAAACAAGATGATACTTTACCCAATGCTTTGGCTCTAATGCTCATCTACCTACTCGAACACAACTTACTAAAAGCGGAGAACTTATTATGAAAGGTTATTTTGGTATAGGTGTAGATAATATTAAAACTGAAATGAACTTAGGAACACTTTTAAGAAGTGCCGTTAATCTGCATAGTTCATTTGTTTTTACTATACACAAAAGATATAAAATAAGCTCTTGTGATAATATTAAATCATATAACCATATTCCACTATTGCATTATGAAAATACAGAAATGTTCAAGCAAAGTATACCATACGATTGTATTCCTGTTGGTGTAGAAATACAAAAAGATGCTAAGAGCATAATTAACTTCATTCATCCTAAAAACGCAATTTATATTTTAGGCGCAGAAGATAGCGGATTATCAAAAGGCATAAGTGATTTATGTAAACATATTATTTATATTCCAACTAATTACTGTTTAAATGTAGCGGTGGCTGGTGCAATAGTTATGTATGATAGGTTACTAAAAGCGGAGGGGTTGAGATGATAGTAAAAATACCATTTTATCCTAAAAAACAAACAGCTGAAGATATAGTAGATTTGATTTATGGTGTTACAAAAGATAAAAAAGGCAATAAAATTTATCCAAAATATTGCCATCAATGTAAATATGCTAAGTCAAGATATGATGGCTCGGAGTCATATTGTAGTAATAAAAAATCAGAAAGCTATCAAAGCAGAGTTAGAAGCTGGGATACTGCTTGTTCTAAATTTAAGGAGGGAAAGAATGACTAACTTACTAAAAGCGGAGGGGTTGAGATGAAAGATACCGAAATGATTGGTAATTTTAAATTAGTAAGAATAGAAAGAGTGTGTTATTTTTGTAATGGAAAAGGTAGACACCTAACTGACGGTGCTGGCGACCCACTTCCTATCCCAACTTCTGAAATTTGGAAACTTGAAAAATGTCCTGAATGTGAAGGAACAGGTTTATTGTATGAAAGTTTGTATAATGTTAAACGAATTATAACAACGGAGGTCTAAATGAATCTACCCACAAGAGAGGAAGCGAAGGAATTTATACGAAAAATAGAAATAATACAAAAGGTAAAAAATAGTATATCATCTGACAACAGTGATAATTCAGAATGGTTAGAAATTATTAAGGCTTATGCTAATGGCTCTCTCATCGAGGCGAAGACGGAGGGGGAGATAGAGAAGATATTATGTGAAACAGAATTAGTAATGCCTAACGGGGAAACAAAATATAAATTTGGGGATATGATGGGCGGTGATGAAAGTAGGAGATTAGCCCACGCTTTAGTGGGGAAGGTGTAAATATGAAAATAATAAAAGTAAGTAATTATGATAACGAAAGTCAAAGTGATGTTTTAGTTGCTGATAACGTAAACGAACATTATGGAAAGTTTTTGGTAGAAGCACTTATAAAAGAATTTAGCTCTAATGTTTCTCCCGATTATTTTAGATTAGTTCCTGATGATTATAAACTATATGAATTTAAACCATAAAAAGGCAGGTGAAAAATGATTGATGAGAAAGAATTGAATAGTGCGGTTATAGTTATAAGAGATAAGCAAAAAGAAGTTAACCAATTCGCAACTGATATTAAAAATTGGTCTGTGCCTAACTTTGATGAAGATTTTATGAAAGCGTTAGAAACAACAGTTAATGCTATCCAATCCTACCTCTCCGCATCAAAGGAGTTTCCGAAGGAAGAAGAACATTTACCTGGAAGCTTAATTCCAACTGGTTCTTATTCGTGTGGTAGATTAAAAGGAGCTAATGCAATGCGTGAACTCTGCCTTACCGCTCACTTAAAGATTATGAATGAATGGGTGATGAGTGTGGAGGAGATAGAAGAAATACTAAACAGAATATTAAGATATTATGTTAAAGGTGAATGTCCTTCTGGTAAAGAATTAGCCCAATCCCTGCACGATGAAATAAAGAGGAGGGTGGGATGATAACTACCATAATAATTCTAATAAGCCTTAACATTCTCCTATCCCTACTAATATGGTACTCTATAAGATAATCCTCTCAATCATACTGGCAATACTACTCTACTTATATATGACTGTGATGTTTATAGTGGCTGGGATAATGGCTTTATATGATTATTTAAAGGAGGATTGTGCAAGAAGTAATTCGTTCTTATTCAGGAAAAGAAGCGTTTCAAATTGATGACAGTCAGCGTATTCCAATAGTAGAGGGTTTTTTATATGAAAATGATTATGTTATTATATATGCTAAACCAAAACTTGGTAAAACGGTTCTTTGCCAACAATTAGCCTGTTGTCTAACTTCGGGAACTGACTTTTTAGACTTTCTTTCTATACCAAATCCAGTTCGTATTTGGTATTTTGCCCTTGAGGGTAAAGATATAGAACTAAAAGACCGCTTTATTCGTCTAAACAAAACCATTCCTGTTAATTATGATAATTTTCATCTATTCTGTTCAGCATCTATTCGTTTCAACACTCCTTCTGGTCAAAAACTCCTTGAAGATATGATAAACAAGGCGGACAAATTAAACCAACTACCAAAAGTTATTTTTATTGATAGTCTTTATAAAGCAATTCACGGAAGTACTAAAGATGATGCGGTAGTAAATAACTTCAATGAAAGTTTAGGAAGAATAGCTGATTTAACCGGGGCGGCAATTATAGCAATTCATCACGAAAAGAAAACCGTTCACACTATGGACGGCTCAGTTATCCAGCATAATGATAGTGAGGGAATCCACGGCTCAATCTTTCTTTTAGCCGCCGCAGACCAAATTTATCAAATGGAGAAAGCAAGAGACCTTAAGAAAGGCAGTCCTCTTGAAGTTTATCTTAAATGTGATACTCAACGTTCGGGCAAGGTTATTGAAACCTTACGTCTTAAAATGACAGAACCAGACCCGCTTTATTTTGAAAGCATTGAATTGCACGAATCCGAAGAACACCGTATTTTAGAGGTTTTGAAGAATAAAAAACTCTATGCCGAGGAAATCATCAAAAGAACCAAGTTAAGCCGGGCGATGTTCTATCGGTTAATTAAGAATTTAACAAATGATAAACGTGTCATAAAAAGTGAGCTTCAAGACCATAAAATTTACTACTTTTTAGGGGATAAAAAAGAGGGGGTAACTGTCTCAGCCAACAACTGTCTCAGTGAGACAGTTAAACCTTGAGACAGTTAAAAAACTCAAAAAACGTAATACAGCAACGTTAAAACGGAGAAACGTAACTGTCTCAAAATAACTGTCTACTAATATAGTATTATAGATAGGTATGTTGAGACAGTCAAGGGCTGTCTCAAGAGGGTAAATAAATATGCCTAATGTTAAGACTAATTATAAACTCAAACCCTGCCACGAAAAGGGCTGTAAAAGGCGTACTACCGGATATTTCTGTTCTAAGCACCGCAAGTCAAGCCTTAGAAAGACATTTAGGTATATAGCAGAGTATGTCTAGAATTGGGCTGGTTATAATAAACAGGGGGGGGCCTATCCTAGGAATAGCTAAAAAATAGACCCCCCTAAAATCACCTTCTAGGGCTGTTTTTGCCCCATTCCAACCTTTATCTTTATTGCCTTTCTAATAACCTCAACAATATTAACCCCCTTAGCCCTCAAAACTTGCCAGTAACGTTCGTGTTTCTCGTCCAGTTTAATTAAATGACTATACTGTGCTTTCATTATCTAGCCCTCCTCTTTTGCCATCTATAATCAGTAGCCCTTATAGTGAATATAATAGTTTCCACGTCAGTCTTTCTGACCCTGTACCGCTTTGATACTAACTTAGCGATATTGTTATCATTAACGCCCCTGTTATGATACCCTTTAATGTCCTCAATGACCTTATTAACATCCATTAAAGCCCCCTTTTGCTACGCAGTATAAAGGAACGGCAAGCCCCACGGGTTAAGCGAGGTTTCAACTTGCCGTCCTTTTCTCACAATTATTTATACACCTATTTAGGTTCCATACGAATAGACAACCGCAGAGATAACATATGACCCCTAGAAAACTAGCGCACCCGGCAAGGACAAGGACTAGGATTATAATACCGGAAGTATCAGCCTTTATACTTACAATCTCCGCCGTATGCCCTAACCCCTGACAAAACATAATCAATAGAATGGTAGCGATAAGAGAAACGAAGATTTGGAAGGGTTTCATAGTGGTTACTCCTCTATTTTTCTAATGTATAAATGATATTCTATACACCTTTGCAAAGTGATTATATAATTGTCTTTGTCTATTAACTTATTAGCTTTTTTCATATTTTAAACCTCTTTAGGCTCAGATTGTTAAAACCTTATCAGCCCCCGAATTATCTGTAACTATATGCAAGGCGTTATTGCCGACAGTGTCGCCTTTAGTTTGGAATATCGAAAGTTTTAAATCTAACAGCTCATCTTGACTTAATTTATCAATAACCTTAATAAACATTAAATGTGGAGAATATGCCCCACTTGATACAGGCGGGCACAATTCAATCTCACCAGATGATAACCGAATATATCCTATTCTGGTATCCGATTGTATCATTACTTTGTCGGTATCATCGATTGATTTTATCGGGTAAACAATAAAATCCTGCGGTTTTCTCATTCCGCTAAATTTAGCCGTTAAATCAATAGTCCCAAGACAATTCTTTTTAATGTTTTCTATTTTCATTTTTACCTCCGTTTAACATTGTGCCTTACTTACTGCAAGGCTGACTATACTAAACCTTTTCAATTATCCTTTTACAATAGTCAAACAATTTACTGTAAACATCTTTATTTTTAGTGCTATGTTTAGAAGTAGCAACAAGGAGATTTTTGTGTATATATAATTCTGTAAAAATAGTATCTCCATTTCTTTTTGCAACTATCTTAAATTCTGCCATTGTTCCTTTCATTTTCCTTCCCCCCACTTCTTACCCTCTTTTTATTATTAGCCTTTGGGTGTTGGCTGTTTATATTCAAGAGATTATCTACCTATAAAAATAAAATGCTCTAATCTTTTGCAGGCGTCAATAATAATCTCGTGTCCCTCATAAGGCGTGTTTTTTATAATAAAATGTAAATCAAAGAGGTTATTCCACTGTATACCATTGTCCCTTAGTATTTTCCTTGCTTTTGATATTGTCATTTTTATCATCTCCTCTTTTACCGCCTGCCGTCCCGCGGTCTGACTTCGCTTATACCTATATATAAGCTATGCTTAACTTAACTACACTTAGAATATACCACATAGCACCGCAGGTTGTCAATTTTTTTCTCAAACTTTCGTATCGCTTAACTCATTGATTATCAACACGTTATAAACTACACTAAAATAAACCATTGACAATGCGTTAATTATTATAGTTTTATAACTCATTGACAGTCTATTACCTTGTGAAATAAATCACAATTTTCTTGACTTTTCCCATCGTTTAACATATAATAATAGTATGCTTAACATTAGATATACAAGTATTGGTTTATATGCGAGTTACTTGCCCGGATTGTCATACAACTTTTGACACTAAAGAGAGCGACTATTTATTTAAAGCCATTGACGGCTTACTTGAAACTAAATGTCCTTATTGCGATACACAATTTGAGATAGTAAAGAATGACACAGCAGATTAACGCTCTCACTAAACACAACCACGCCTTCCCTAAAATAATCCTCTTACGATATAAAAAATTCGTTGATGAGCTAATAAACAGCGGTTTTAACTCAACTGACGCATATCTTAAGGTTTATAAGCCGAAAAACAGAGATGTGGCCGGTTCGGCAGGTTCTAGGCTGTTGGCGAATGTAAGAGTTCAAGAAATATTAGAACAAGCCCTAAGTAAGTTGGATGTTGAGGTATTAACTAGAAAACCTTCTGTAATAGTTAATGCACAAAAGCTTTTAAGTGATAGTAAGAATGACCAAGTTAAGGCTAGGATGATAGAATTGCTAGCCAAAATAGGTAAAATAACTGACGACTCGCCCATTGTTAACGTAATCCAAACCAATATATCCTCTGAATTAGAGAAAATCATCGCTAAAAGGTACAATAAGGCTAATAAGCCCATTATTGATATAGTCAATACCAGTATAGAGAATACTGATAGTGCGAATAATGGCCCTAAGTAGATTGTAGACCTTACTCTTATCATAATCATACACTATGATACATAACCAGCTTACCCTTAAAGTTAACATAATATATATTATTAGGCAATGTATGCCCTGCTCGTTGATAATGTAATAAATATAATGATTGTTGTGAGGTAGGAGGAGGGGGGCAGACCCCCAAGGGGCTTGTATATTACTATAAAGCCACTCCCAAAACTATATATAATTTTCAAGATTTGGCTAAAAGTGTAATGAAATCAATAGTTTTTAAAGGATAGGAGTAATTATGGTTCAAAAGAAGCGTAAGCCGTGTAAATAAGGGCTATATTAATAAATAATGACCCCCGAACAAGCCAGGCAAATATTAGAATGTTGGGCGAGTGAGATTTCAGCCTTTGTTGAGGACTTGTTGCCTCATTATTTAACAAGTACGACACCAAGTTTTCATCACGATATATATAAAATTCTTCAAGACAGGCAGAGGATAGCGATAGCGGCTCCAAGGGGCTTTGCTAAATCTCATTTAATTTCAGTATTTTATGCCTTGCACGAGGCTCTCTTTGGATTTCATAAGGATATTTGCATTATAAGTGCTTCGGAAGGGTTGGCAGTTGAGTGGTTGCGTAAGATTAAACGGGAAATTGAAGGTAATCAGGTTTTAATTGCTCTCTTTGGAGATTTAAGGTCAGATAAATGGTCTGAAACTCATATTGTTCTTAAAAATGGGGTTAATATCAGGGCTAGGGGTGCTGGCGGGCAGATAAGGGGCTTTAGACCCGACCTTGTTATCTTAGATGATATAGAAACTGATGAAAGTGTAGCTTCTGACGACCAGAGGAATAAGTTAAGAGATTGGGTTTATAAAGCCTGTTTGAATACTTTAATGCCTCACGGGCAGTTTATTATCATAGGAACTCTTTTAAGCCCGTTATCGCTCTTACAAGAGATATTAGACTCACAAGCTCTTTGGTTCAGAAAGAAATATCAGGCTTATCTCAATGGGCTTCAAGAGAAGGGTAATGAATTGTGGGCTGAACTTTGGTCGCATGAACGCTTACAACAACGTAAAGCAGAAATAGGTACTTTTGCTTTTAGTTGTGAGTTTATGAACGACCCCATTTCTAATGAAACAGCACCCATTAAACAACATCAGATTAGAGAGTGGGAAACCCTTCCTAATCAGATTAGTTGCGTGATAGCTGTAGACCCCGCTTATTCAGAAGATGAGAGGGCTGATTTTAAGGTGGCGGTATGCGTAGCAATAGATGAAAGGTCTAACCGTTACTTAACCTCTTATGTTCGCTCACACGCACCGAGTGGTGAGTATATTGACTCAATACTTAATCTTTGGTTGCAGAATAAAGGGATATGTACTGGTCTTGGGATTCCTAAGTCCGGCGGGGATATGGAGTTTTGGAGTTCATTTTTAAAACGGGCAGATGAGAGGCACCTATACCCACCCCTAATAGAACTAAAAAACGTCTTTACAGACGCAACCAATGTTACCCATAGAAAGAAACTTAATCGGGTTATTGCGGCGTTACAGCCTCTCTTTGAGAATGGAAAGTATTACATACATAAAAATCATACAGAAGCAAAAGAAGAGCTTTTAATGTTGGGGGCGTCAAAGCACGACGACCTCGTGGACGCAATGGCGTACGCCGAACAAATAATACAACCTATATTCTTTGAAACAGGAAAAACAGAGTTAGAGTGGCAGAACGAGGAGCCAGTTAACCACGGGTCTACCGGATATGGTGATTATTAATGCTACGCAGTATGAGGGGTGTAAAGAGATACCGAATTGGCTCGAATGTTTGTAGGCGCATATGCGCTTGGTTCTCATTAAACGCTTCTTCGTTTTTTTCTTTTCTTTTCCCCAATCGAGCGAAGCGAGATTAAGGAGTTAAATGGTGACTAAACAATTAGACAAAAAACCAGAAACTAAAGAAGATTTATTTAAGGACTTATGGAATCAGATTGAGGAGTCAAAAACCAACTCCCAAACCTGGCGGGATAAGACTGACCGTTTTTACCGCCTTAGACTTCGTGAGAAAAAGACCAAGACTTTTCCATTCCCAGGCTGTTCCAATTTAAGATTACCTACTATCGAAACTTACATTAGAAAGACCAAGGCGGCATTAGTCGCCCTCTATGCTAATGTTAAGCCTCGTATGATGGTAGTTCCTCAGTCAGACCGTGATTTAGATAAGGCTCGCCGGATAGAGAAGTTCCTCGACTGGATGTGCGATACTAAAATAAACCTGCTTGAGAAACTAATATTGATTGCTGATAAGACCTTAGAGAAGGGCTTTTGTTGTGCCAAAGTAATCTGGCGAATGGAAGAAAATTGCTATACTGAAAAAATTGACCTTGACGACCTATCAGTAGAAGAAGCAACTTGGTTATTCGACCTTGATACTACTGATGAAATGGTCTTACAAGCTTTCATAAAGAAATATAACGTTGATATGTCTGAAACTGTTCAGGTAGATAATCTAGAGAATATAACTAAGGCGGTTGCGGAAATAAGAGAAGGCAAAAGTCAGGTTAAAGTAAGCCTTAGAGATGAACTCTATAATGCGCCAGATGTTGTAGTGGTTGACCCCTTAAACTGTTATGTTCCAA
>Ga0265297_10011758_pt1 | contig 10653 bp, 5 predicted proteins | sample Munlanlwell13791_FD_192502 | JGI IMG/M metagenome (GOLD analysis project Ga0265297, IMG submission 192502) | Leachate microbial communities from a municipal landfill in Southern Ontario, Canada - Leachate well 137-91 | ecosystem: Engineered > Solid waste > Landfill > Unclassified | place...
CAGCAGGCGTAAAACAATTTGATTTAAAAGTGAGTTTCAGGGTTGTTGCATCCGGTTTTTCTTTTTTTATCTCAATAACGGGTTTCGGTAATTCCATTTTTCCGAAATTAACAGGGAAGAAGAAATTCCTGTAAACTACTCTTGAACCTTCGGTTAATTCAGCTGCAATAAACTGCGTTGAAATGTCGGTCAACTTTACGGGACCGTCAAAAACTATTTTATTTGTATTGGCGTTAACATCAACGCGGGTTTCTTTATTGATAATGATCTTCCCTTCAAAATCCATTGCTTTTAAAACAAGTTTTCCTCTGAATGGGATCAGTTTGTCATTAATGAGATGCACTTTTATTTTTTCATTTTCCTCAACCAAACTTAATATTAACGGCGCAAAAGCTCTTTTCGCGGAAAAATAGCATAACTTCGGCCTGAGATAATAATCAACAAAAGCCCACGAGATCACGGGCCAGCAATCATTTAACTGCCAGAAAAGAATTCCCGATGTGTTAAATTTTCTTTTTCTCCAATGCTCAATACAAAATTTGGCGCCCTCTGCCCAGCTGAACTGCGACAAATATACAAAATCCTCAAAATTTTCAGCTTTCAAGCCCAACTCTAATTTGATTGAATTTTCTATCCAATCCATTGCTTCAGGGCATGCTTTTTGATGCGAAAGCATTGTTTTGCTTCTGGGAGTCCTTTCTTTTTCATCAGCGAATCTTTCTATTGTTTCCATATCAGGAAAAGACTGGAACCCTATTTCCCCGATAAATCTGCCTTTTACTTCACCGAATTTTTTCCAATCACCTCCGCCCCATCCTTCATAGGAATGAAAATCCCCGCTTGTCTGTGATTGATACACATATTCATCCGGGGGATATGGTGATGAGGGGAAAAACGGGCGGGACGGATCAAGCCATTCGCACAATTCAGGCATGAGCCTGTAAAAAACTGTTTCGCCGTAATATCTTGGCGGTTTCTCGGGACACCCGGAATTCCAAACCTTATAACGTGTTCCTTCGTTTTCATTATTACCGCACCACACAACTATTGAGGCATGATTTCTTAATCTTTTTATCTGATAGGTCAGTTCTTTTCTGAATGACTCCTGAAACCACTCAAGCTGGTCAGGCACCTCTTGGCAGGCTGACATAAAATCATGCCAGATCATTATACCGTGTTCATCACACAGATCGTAAAAAACATCGTTCTCATATATTCCGCCGCCCCATATTCGCGCCATATTCATATTTGCATCTTTCATCAACCGAACAGATCTTTCATATTTTTCTTCTGTTGTACGGGTGGCAAACTGATCGGAAGGTATCCAATTCATGCCTTTTGCAAAAATCGGGATATCATTTATTCTAATGACAAAACTTCTGCCTTCTTCATCTTTTTCCTGGACAACTTCAATTTTTCTAAAACCTATTTTTGTTTTTTTCTCATCTAGGATCTTCCCGTCCTGATTTAAGATTACTTTTACATTATAAAGATTCTGCTCACCATAACCGTTCGGATACCACAGCTTGGGATTTCTTATTTCAAATTCCGCTTTTACAATATTGAGGCCGTCAACAAGATGGTGTTTAACGGATCTTTTTACCGCACCCTCAATTTCTATTTCAAACAAAATATTTTCTCTTACAAGCGAATCTGTTTCCACTCTGACTTCTAATTCTGCTTTTTGGCTTGAAACACTTAACTGTCTTGCAAAAATATGGTCTATTTTTACTTTGTCATAGCCCAAGATAAAAACATCTTTCCATAATCCTAATGTCGGAAGTTTTGGGCCCCAATCCCAACCAAAACTGTACTGGGCTTTTCTTGCATAACCGCGTATTGTATTGAACGGTCCTTCCATTTTTAACCCGTATTTTTTTTCAAGCTCTGTTGCAGCTTTAAGCGGAGATTTAAATTTTATTTCTATAATATTTTCTTCTTTTAATAATGAAATGGGCTCAAAAATATAGGGGCGGAACATATTATCTGTTTCGCCTAAAAGATTTCCATTGAGAAAAATTTCCGAGAAGGTATCAACACCTTCAAAAACAAGAAGAATTTTTTTGTGTTTTAAAAATTCCTTAGTTACACTGAAATGCTTTCTATATGTCCAGTCCTTCTCGCCGACCCATTGAAGATCATCCTCTTTTGTCCCGTAAAACGGGTCTGGTATTAGTTTTTTTGCAAGAAGATCAGTATGCACTGTTCCGGGAACCTGTGCAGCAACAAATTCTTTTAAGATCTTTTCTTCTGTGTCTTTAAATTCCCATTGTCCGTTCAAAGAAATCTTTTCCACCACTTTTCTCCTTTTTACAAACCTGTACAAAGTACGGGGTACAGGGTACATGGTCAATGCAAGGTAAAAAAATTATATGCTTTTTGTATTCACTCTGCACTCTGTACGCTGTACTATGCACTTTATTTAAGCAAACTTTCTGCCTGTCAATTTCTCATACGCTTCTATATATTTTTTACGCGTATTTTTTACAACCTCTTCCGGCAATACCGGCGCTGGAGGATTTTTATCCCAATTTAAACTTTCCAGATAATCACGCACATATTGTTTGTCAAATGAATCTTGCGAACGCCCCGGCGTATAGGTGTCTTCAGACCAAAATCTTGAAGAATCCGGCGTAAAAATTTCATCTATCAAAATAATTTCATCGTTTAGTATGCCGAATTCGAATTTTGTATCAGCAATTATTATTCCTTTTTCACCTGCATAAGCTCTTGCTTTTTCATATAATTTTAAGCTCTTTTCTTTTATCTCCGACCCTATTTTTTCTCCGATGATCTCCAGCATTTCTGCTTCCGAAATATTCATATCGTGGCCTTCATCAGCTTTTGTTGATGGTGTAAAAATAGAAAAAGGAAGTCTCTGCGATTCTCTTAAACCCGAGGGCAGATTAAATCCGCAAATAGAACCTTTTGCATTATATTCTTTCCATCCTGAACCAGCAAGATAACCGCGCACAACACATTCAATTTTAATTAATTTTGTTTTTTTTACAAGCATGCTGCGGCCCGTAAGGATCTCTTCAGTACCTTTTAATTCCGGGATCATTCTGATAATTTCTTTTGTATCGGTGGTTATAACATGGTTCTTAACGATATCTTTTGTGAGCTCAAACCAGAATGCTGAAAGAGTATTAAGTATTTCGCCTTTTGAGGGAATGCCGTTTGGCATTATTACGTCAAATGCTGAGATCCTGTCTGTGGCAATAATAAGAAGCATATCATTATATTCATATACATCCCTTACTTTTCCCTTTCTGAATAATTTTAGCGGGAGTTTTGTTTCCATTACAATTTGCATTATACCTCCTTATTAAAACAATTAAAAATTCAAAATGTTAAATTAAAAATTAAGGTGTAAAAACCACCTTGATTACATAGATTACAAACACCGGAACAAGTTTTGCTGACAACCTGTTACTACTTATAGATCTTTATGTGTTTTTTTTAGATGCACCATTAAAATTGTAATATCCGAAGGAGTTATTCCCTGAATCCGCGCTGCCTGCCCGAGAGAAAAAGGCCTTATTTTTATAAGTTTTTGTTTTGCTTCTGTTTTAAGCCCATAAATTGAAGAATAATCCAAGTCCGCAGGTATCGGCCTCTCTTCAAATTTTTTAAATTGGTCGATCGCGCGCTGTTGTCGTTCAAGATATCCCTTATATTTTAATTCTATACGTGCTTCATTTCTAGCTTCCGCAGAATAGCGTTTTCCCTTGTTCGCATCACGTAATTTGCGGGACGAAAAAGCTTTGACAAGTTCGTCAACCTGCTGCCATTTTTTTTCAAACTTTTCGTAGTCTTTATCAGAAATGAGCCCAAATTTATTCCCATAAGGCATCATTCGCCTGTCAGCATTATCGCAGCGCAGAACAAGCCTGTATTCTGCACGCGAAGTAAACATTCTGTACGGTTCCTCAACACCTTTTGTTACGAGGTCATCGATCATTACACCTATATACGCCTCTGAACGAAGCGGTATAAAAGGCTGTTTTCCTTTTAATTTCAAGCAAGCATTTATTCCTGCGATCAATCCCTGCGCCGCAGCCTCTTCATATCCGGTTGTTCCGTTAACCTGACCTGCAAAATAAAGATTCTCAACTAATTTCGTTTCAAGGGTTGGTTTCAACTGTATGGGTGAAAAATAATCATATTCTATGGCATAACCCGGGCGTATTATTTTTGCTTTTTCAAGCCCTTTGATGGAGTGTATATATTCTTCCTGAACTTTTTCCGGCAGGCTTGTCGAAATACCATTAGGATAGATCTCGTCAACATTTCTTCCTTCCGGCTCAAGAAAAACCTGATGCCTTTCTTTATCTTTAAATCTTGTAATTTTATCTTCTATCGAAGGACAATATCTTACTCCTGTTGCTTTTATTTTTCCGGAATACATTGCGGACAGATGCAGATTCTTTCGGATAATTTCGTGTGTCTTTGCATTTGTATAGGTTATATAGCATGGAATTTGTTTTGTATTTATTTTTTTTGTGAAAAAAGAAAAACATTCCGGATTTTTATCTCCTGGTTGTTTTTTTGTCTTTGAAAAACTTATTGTTTTTTTATCCAACCGCGCAGGCGTACCTGTTTTAAGCCGATTAATTTTAAATCCGAGTTTTTTCAGGCTTTCAGACAATCCAAGCGAAGCTTGCTCGCCCATTCTGCCACCCGAAAAAGATCTGTCACCGATATGAATAAGGCCGTTTAAAAATGTACCTGCCGTTAAAATAATCGCCTTGGCTTTATACTCTTCGCCTTCTTTTGTCACCACAATTTTTAATTTTTCATTTTTAATTTTTAATTTCTCTGCTATTGCTTGTACCAGGTTAAGACCTTTTTGTTTCTCAAGCACTTTTCTCATTTCTGATTTATATGCATATTTATCACATTGCACTCTGAGCGCTTGGACTGCAGGTCCTTTTTTTGTATTAAGTGTCCTGAACTGTATACCTGTTTTGTCTGTAATTTTTGCCATTTCGCCGCCAAGAGCATCAAGCTCTCTTACAATATGGCTTTTGCCAAGTTGACCTATTGACGGATTACATGACATTTCTGCAATTTTTGAAAGATCAATGGTCATTAAAAGGGTATGAAAACCCATTCTTGCCGCCGCAAGGGACGCCTCACATCCGGCATGCCCGCCCCCAATAATAATTACATCATAGATTTTTTTATTCATATATTATATATAAGAAATTTGTTATAATTATACCATAAAACCCATAATTGTCAAATGGTGTGGTGTGAAGCGCCACACCTGATTACACCGATTTCGTAAAGAGATTACACAGATTAAATTGGAATAAGATGTCAAATGCTTGATCCAAAAAACAGGTTGCTAAGTTTAGGGCAAAAGAAAAAAGTTTTAACGTAGCAACACAGTAACTTAGAAACTAAGTAACGTTTTTTATTTGGTATCTGATAACTGGGATCTGGAATCTGTTTTTGACTCAAGCGAATACTTTCCTTCATAAAAATGGGAGTTCTTGTAAAATCTCCCCCTAACCCCTCTTTGCCTAAGAGGGGAATGTTCACATCAATTTTCCAACTTGTCAACTTGTTCCCTTATTTACTTGTTAACGCTTTCTTTGTTTGTCTGTGAACTCGTTAACCCGTTAACTCGTTAATGTCTTTAATGCTTGCTACTTGACAAATAAATAATTTATTGATATAATTGTATAAGTTAATTTATTAGATACACGGGAAAAAAATGGATATTGAATATATCGTAGTAGAAGCGCTTGAAGAGGGCGTAACAATTATGGGGATGACAAGAGGAAAAGCAACCAACATCCACCACACAGAAAAACTCAACAAAGGTGAGATTTGGTTGTGTCAGTTCACTGAAGATACCTCAGCAATGAAGATAAGAGGAAAAGCAAAAATATACACTAAATACGGACCTGTTAATTCGAATGAAACAATAACCAAGAAATAAAACTGAGAGCAAAGCCCAGAATAGACAAGAAAAGAAAAGAAAGCTTTAAAGTAAATTCTAGCCGGGCTAATTGCCCGGTTATTTTTTTAAGGAGGACAGATGAAAGAAACAAGGATTTTTTTAGATGAAAAGGAGATCCCTCAGGAATGGTATAATGTGCAGCCGGATCTGCCTGAACCGCTCGCACCGCCGCTGCATCCGCAAACTTTGCAGCCGCTTGGGCCGCAGGATCTTGCTCCGCTTTTCTGTATGGAGCTGATCAAACAGGAAATGAGCCAGGAAAGATATATACCGATTCCTGATGATGTGCGCAATGTCTATAAATTGTGGAGGCCAAGCCCTCTTCACAGAGCTTTCAACCTTGAAAAAGCTCTTGATACACCTGCAAGAATTTATTACAAAAATGAAAGTGTAAGCCCTGCCGGAAGCCACAAACCGAACACCGCGATCGCACAAGCTTATTATAATAAAGTGGCAGGCGTTAAAAGACTTTCAACTGAAACAGGGGCCGGACAATGGGGAAGCGCGCTTTCACTTGCCTGCGCAATGTTTGGATTAAAATGCACTGTTTATATGGTAAGGGCAAGCTATGATCAAAAACCTTATAGAAAAATAATGATGCAAACTTGGGGCGGAGAAGTTTTTGCTTCGCCTTCAAATATGACCCAAGCCGGTAAGGCAGTCCTTGCGCAAGACCCTAAATGCCCGGGAAGTCTTGGGCTTGCAATTTCAGAAGCAGTGGAAGATGCCGCCACTCATGAAGACACAAAGTATGCCCTTGGAAGCGTGTTGAACCATGTTTTAATGCACCAAACAATAATCGGACTTGAAACGCAAAAACAACTTAAAAAAGCCGGAGAAAAATTACCTGATGTACTTATAGGCTGTGTTGGTGGTGGCAGTAATTTCGGCGGCTTTGTTGCGCCTTATGTAAAAGATAAAATGAAAGGGAAAAAGATCAAATTGCTTGCAGTTGAACCAACCTCCTGCCCGACGTTAACAAAAGGACCTTTTGCTTACGATTACGGCGATATGGCAAAACTCGGACCTGTTGTAAAAATGTTTACGCTTGGACACGGATTTATGCCGCCCTCAATACATGCCGGGGGATTGCGTTATCATGGTGATTCACCTATTCTGTCGCTTCTTGTCAAAAAAGGAATTGTAGATGCAATAGCATATTCTCAAAATCCGTGTTTTGAATCTGCAGTGCTTTTTGCCCGCACAGAAGGAATACTTCCTGCCCCGGAAAGTTCGCATGCAATAAAAGCAGCAATAGAAGAAGCAAAACAGTGTAAAGCAACCGGTGAAGAAAAATGTATAGTGTTCAATTTAAGCGGACATGGACATTTTGATCTTAGCTCATATGAAGCATATCTCGCAGGCAAACTTGAGGATTATGCATATCCTGAAGAAAAAATAAAAGAAGCGCTCAAAGATTTGCCTAAAGTTGCGGCATAAAAACAGTATACAAGTTGACAAGGGAATAAGTAGACAAGGAAATAAAAAACCGCGGTAATGCTTAAAAAAGCAAAACCGCGGTTTTTTTATTCTTGTTAAGCTGCAAAACATATTATTTTATTAACACCATCTTCCAATTAAAATCATCTATTTGTAAATTTATCGCGCCGATATTGCTCAATTTTATATTCTTGCCGGTTATTGCATCTATTGCCTTGATCTTTTTTCCTTTTAACCCAAGCGCTTCCAAATCTAATTTAGCAACAATCTTTTTCTTATAATCCGTTAAATTTGAAATTATTAAAAGAGATCCTTTTGTTCCTCTGCTGTGAATACTTGCAGGGACGTTTTTTGCAGATATCTGAATATATTCCTTATTTTTCCAGTAGGGAAACCATCGGCAATCTTTTTCATCAACACCGAAATCATTCATTACATCCCATATACGCTGCAAATATTTTATCTTGTCAAGATATCCGCACGGCCTGACAGTCACATCATGTATCAATGCAATTGCAAGGCCATTATCTATTGTCCATATTTTTTCGGGACTCACAAGAAATTCATGCTCTATCCCCCAATTTTTCCCCATATGCACGGCACGGAACGTATCAAGCGAAAGCACTTTAAGAAAATCACTTTTCTTTTTACTTGCGGCAAATGCACCGAAATTATATTCTTCGCCATTCCAGCAGGACGTAGCAAAAGAAATGCATGGGGCGGTGGTACACATAGAATTGTGGGCATTCACGATCATTCCTCTGTCTACATAAAATAATTTATATAATCTTTTCATTGTTTCACGTATGGCAAATATCGGGAATGTATCTTTTATTTTACCGTTTTTATCTTTATGTCCGCATCCGTGATTCATGTTCGGACAACCGAATGTCACCACGGTGCTGTCAAGATATACCCCGTCCACATGATATTTGTCGATCATATGTTTCATGCCCTGCAGAAAGAAATCCTGCCATGGACTGTTATAGCATACTCCATAACAATTCTGATATGGACCTCTCAGGTCATAATACCATTTTGTAAACTTATTAAGCGGCTCTTTCCTTAATGTTTCCTCGCCGCATGCGTTGTATTCTGGGCATAGGTTTGACATTTCATAACCAAAATACGGTATGAACTTCAAGCCAAGTTTATGAGATGCGTTTATAATACTCTTTAATTGTTTTTCATAAAGGAAAGTTTCCGGATAATTCTGATATTCTGTCCACGATTCATGATAAACTAAATGCTTTATGCCTTTCTGTTTGAGTTTTTCAAGAGGGGAAACACCGTCTTTGCCGGGCTTTTCCATACCATACCATATTCCATGGGCTATGCGTGATTGCCTTACACCTTCTTTTAAAGCAGGCCTAACAGGTGTAGCCTGAAATCCGAAAGTATATTTCAGAACCTTATTGATCTTCGTGGGTTCATCTATAAAATTTACCTTCGAAACAATTGCTTCGTCGCTGGCATCGATCATTATAGATTTTTGGCTGTCTTTATTGTGCCAGTTCTCGTCTGTCTCGCAAAACCAATCCAAGCCATGCTCTTCATTGCCCAGCCAAAAAGACCCGGAATAAAAAATGAATGTCCTGCCTTCTGGTATTGATCCGGAACTCCTTTTTATTACTCCGACGTGTTTGGGATGATAAAAAAGACTCGTATATTTTTTTTCAAAAGGCGTCTCAAGAACAAGCTTGCTTATTTTCAAATTTCCTCTCGGAATTATCTCAACATCATATTTCATCATTCCGTCAAATTCAACACGTATTTCTGTTTTAACGTTAAAATCCGGATATTTATCGTTTGCTTCCAACACAACTTTTGCATCATCAAGTTGTTTTATATTTGGCATCGAACATAACAGCTCAACAGATTTACCGTTTATGCATGCTTTTAATTTTATCGGGGAATGAAGGATTTCTTTTCCTAAAATATTTATAGCGGAAGGCAAACACGACTTTGAAAGATCATAGGCCCTGCCCCAAACTCTGACAACATTCCTGCTTACATCAACCGGCGTCCATGGAGGTAAAAGTTCATCTGTTTTGCCTACTTGTGAATTAAACCATTTAAAATCCATAATTTTCAAATCTTTATATGCGGAAGATGCAATTACACTACCTTTTTTATTAATTAATTCGGCTAAAATATTGTAGTTGCCGGGTTTCATTTTTGAAATATCAAAAACTGTGCTTCCTTTGTAATCTTTATTAATGCCGACGACCTTAACGATACGGGCAACGGATTTACTGCCCTTGCCTGTAAGAGAAAAACGGGTTTTTAGATCAGTAAATTTATACCCTGAAAGAGCGCTTGTTTTCACATTTACAACCACGTCTTTATGGATCAATTGTCGCTGAATGATAATTGCTGAAAACGGCACCCTTGCAGAACCAATATTTTCTACTGCCATATTTCTATAAGAAGTGATACGCGAGTTATCTTCTTCGCCCATAGCAACCCTACCGCTTAAAAATTCATCGTCTGTTTCTTCCAACAATTTTACATTATCTAAATAACATTTAATCTTTGGCCCTTCTGCTTCAACTTTAAAATTGTACCATTTATTCTTATCTGCGCTAAATTTATAATAGTGTTTGCCGAATGACGACCATTCACCGTTTACGCACTTGGCAAGTTCAAATACAAAGCGGTCATAAAAACTTAAATCGCCGTGAACCCCAAACCTGTAGAAATTTTTCTCATCCTGCAACCTAAAATAAATATAGCTTTTAGGCCAGTTCTTTTTTTTATCATTGGTTCCGTGCAACTTAATATCAGCGCTGAAAGCATAATCTGTCCAACTTTTATCTCCGGCAATAGCAAAATGTCCGGGGATACCCACTGCTTTAAATTCACCCTGTGAAAAACTCCACTTACCGCTTACTATGCTCCAAAGATCCTTGTTGCCAAGAACAACCTTTTCCAACTTTCCCTCCACCTATTTTTATTTCCTTGATAATGTCGGGCAAAATTCACAATAATTACAACAAAAAGTGAGGCATATCCGCCTCACTTTTATGTTTGCAATTTAATTGTTAAACTCGTTAACCCGTTAACTCGTTAATGTCTTTCTTGTAACTTATACCGCTACAGGTTCACCCATTTTAACCGAAACCAGTTTAGAAACCCCGCTTTCTTCCATTGTAATGCCATAAAGGATATTCGCTGACTCCATGGTGCGCTTATTATGGGTAATTACAATAAATTGTGAAAGGTTTGAAAACTCCTTT
>Ga0265297_10011759_pt1 | contig 10652 bp, 4 predicted proteins | sample Munlanlwell13791_FD_192502 | JGI IMG/M metagenome (GOLD analysis project Ga0265297, IMG submission 192502) | Leachate microbial communities from a municipal landfill in Southern Ontario, Canada - Leachate well 137-91 | ecosystem: Engineered > Solid waste > Landfill > Unclassified | place...
GCGTTCACTGATAGTTCGATCAACACGCCGACATCGTGGAGCTGGTCGTTCGGGGACGGAAGTTCTTCCAGTACACTCCAGAACCCCTCTCATACGTATACCAGCGCTGGTACGTACACAGTATCACTAACGGCGGCGAACACTGCGGGCAGCGATACTGAAACAAAGACGAATTATATCACGGTCAACCCCCTCACACCCACGCTATGGAACATGTCGATGAATGTCACGAGTGGAACCTACAACCAGAACATCATCATGGGTTCAGCAGTATCAGCCACACGGGGATATGACGCCGGACTTGATATCCCGATGCCGCCAGACCCGCCGGGAGCAAAAAAGATTGTTTGCTTCAATATTAATGATGCGGTCTTCGATCGACTTTCTTCCGATTATAAACCCCCGGTAGATGAGTCAAATACAATCGAATATTGGACACTGTATATAAAATCTGATGGAACGGCGCTGGTATCATGGGATACTACTCTCATCGGAAATCCGAATCTCACACTAATGTGGAATGACGGGACGAAAACCGTCAATATGAGATCCGTTACGAGTACCACACTACCGGCAGGGGAGTATTATGTCAACCTGTCTGCCAGCACGTCAGCAACGATGGACTTACCCCTGAAATACGGCTGGAACCTTGTTTCAGTTCCGTATACCCAAGCTGAGTATGTCGTGCCAGCAAATTCAATCCAGACAATCTACTCGTACAATCCCATAACAAAGGGATATGATGGTCCGGTCCAAATCTCGTCGCTTGAACCCGGCAAGGCATACTGGATTGCATCAACACGGGATTGTATCGTCAATGTAACCGGTAACCCAGTTCAGCAAATTGTAAAGAATCTTAAGGCTGGATGGAACCTAATCGGTGGCACTGACAATAACGTCCCATTCAGTTCGATAGCAATCGATCCAACAGGCTCATGGAGTCTCTCGTTTGTGTATGGCTATAATGCGCAGACGAAAACGTACGAACAAATTACAAATCTGCAATCCGGTAGAGGATACTGGGGCGCAGCAACACGGGACTGTGTAATTACCATCCCCTGATCTCAAATTTTTCAGGGGCCCTTTGAATGAGACGGATCCTCAGCTGCTTTGCAGCAATGCTTACATTGTCGTTAATGTGTAATCCGGTCACCGCATGGACGACCAACATCTCCATTGCATCCGACAACCGGACCATGGACTTTGTGATCGGTACAACTGACACTGCGACGGACGATTTCGATCCGGGCATCGATATTCCGCTTCCTCCACCGCCTCCAGCTTCGACCTTTGATGCATACCTGACCGGGAGCGGCATCTTTGACATGCTACAAACAGACATCAGGCACACGCCTGCCTGGTCACTCCATGTAAAATCAAAAAAGAATATCGTGGTGCAGTGGGATAGTGCACCCGTTTCATTACAGATGGAGACCGGAACCGCATCGTTGGTCCTGAACCGGTCAGGCAGACAGGCTCTGAACCCCGGTGAATACCAGATCCAGATACACCAGGACAATATGACACCCCCCTTGGTGGAGGCAGTCCCGACAGAAATACCTGTCGGCTGGTACCAGATTGATAATTCTCAATACTCCCCAGTTCCACCCACAACTGCTGGTGCAACCCCTTCAGCACCTCCGGTGTATTCACCACCTCCAACATGGATAAATTCAACCCTTACGATTTCAGACAGATCCGATGGACAAAGCCCCCTTGAACCAAGTCCCGCTCAACCTGGCTCTTCAACCACTGGAAATCTCACTCCCGGCGGGAACAATTCCCCACAAACTCCCGCCCCCTCACAAAAGAGCCCGGGATTTGGTATTGGCATTACTGTTGTTGGTATCTGCATATGGGTGGTGAAACGACGAATATAATCACAGGAAAAAGTGTTTATGACAGAGTTATCGCAGGAACCCATGGATATACGATCTCCCTAGCCGGAGAGGTGAAATGATGGCACACAGGACAATCGCATGTTTGATTATTCTACTGCTGGCATGCCTGCTCGTTGGCAGTGCTGCTGCCCGTTTATCGGGTGAATGGACCTCAACCGTGGGATCGACAACTGCTCTATCGAAAGTGTTCCCCGATGGATCCCAAGAGTTATCTGGATTGAGTATCCCGCATTCAGATCAAGATCTTTTGGACGCCTGAATAACCATGGTCTCATTAAACCCTGTGGGGACATCCATACCTATGAGCGACACTGTTACAGCATCCGGTACTAGTGATTCATGTAATAGTGATCTCTGCGATACACGAGTATACAACACAAAATCCGGGCGAGAAATTAATCCAAGGGCAACCAGACTTTACGAAAATTGCAAATTCTATGATCTCGATTGCAATGGCTGGATTGGGTTTAATGTTATAATCATTTTATATAATGGGATGGAGGCTATCGCTTCAGGTGCATACGGATCCCGTGGAGTGTTACGATTATGATAACAGTGGATTCATCGGGTTTAATGATGTTGTGCAATTGTATGGAATGACATGAGGTGGAAAATGAGAACAAGAATGTACTTGATGGGGGTTATCCTTATCTGTGTGTGTATTGGTATTGTTTCGGCGCAGGAACTGAGAGGTTCAAGTACAATAAATGTGCCGCAAAATCAAGGTGCAGATGTAAATGTGTCAATCCAGCATTCAACAAAATTGATTGGTACTGCCGGTCTTTCATTGGCATTTGATCCTTCGGTGGTTGGAATAAACCATATTACTGTTAATTCAGCTCAATGGACAAATATGGGAACGCAATTTAATAATGTTGCAGGAACGGCAAGAGTGTTGGTTATTTCATCCGATTTCACGGGTGTTGATGCAACCAACCTCATAAAAATATTTGATATTAACGCAACCAGCCTGAAAAATGATGGGAGTCAAACCAATTTCACAATCACAATCAATGATGTTTCAGACTCATTTGGAACAAATGTCGAATCTGATTTTGTCGGGCACATTTTCAATGGCACTTTTACAACGCTGGATCAGGTATGTCCCACAATCTCCATCACCTCTCCTACAAACGGCGCAACCGTCTCCCAGGACATCAGCGTAACTGCTGACATCACCGATAAGGGTGGCGTGAACGCGACAAGCATCGCTGTAACTATCGATGGAGTTCCCGCAACGATCCAGACAATTACGCCGATCACTAATGGATACCGTATCAACGCAATCCGCGCCGGTGTTGCCATGGGAACCCGTGACATTGTCGTATCAGCACGGGATTTGGCGGGAAATGCCCACTCGTCAACGATCACGGTCAATGTAGCATTCGGGGGTTTCACCTTTGATCCCTATCTGAATGGGGTTTATACGAACTCCACACAACCCTTCATCAACGCTCTTTTTGTTAATGTAAATGCAGCATCAATCCGGATGTTCATCGACCATACGGATGTCACCGGGTTCTGCACGGTCAATGGTATCGGAACTGTCGGAAATATTTCCTATACTGGGATTTTGCCGGATGGTGCACATACGGTCAATGTAAATGGGACCTGTTCGCTCACGGGAAATCAACTGTCTGCAAATGAAACATTTGTCAAAGACACGATCAAACCCCTCGTTGTTATCAATTCAATCAAAGATTCCGATGGTGACGGGTATCTCGAAGCGGGAGAACTGCTTACCATTACCTATACGGTAACCGATGCAAACCCCAACCTGGTGGGAATCGGCACCGTATGGAACACAAGCACTCCATCGGGAACGCTCTTCTTCAGCCCGGAGACTGGAAATGTCATCGGGAACCTCAACCGCACGGTGACAGCGGTTGACCGTGCGATCAATACGCGCCAGAGCACACCGTTCCATATCTACAACAATTATCTTGCATACAACCATCAACCTGCAAAGGACACGCTCCTCGGTATGGAGAAGACTGCCACCTATGATATCTTCACGTATGCGAATGCGATCACGATCAGCGGTCCTCCCTCGCACCTGACTGCCCCAAAGATTGGCACATTCCAGAAGACCATGATGGACGGAGCGAATGTAACGTTTGACAACCGCAAGAATAATCCGGTCTTCAATACCTCACTGCCAACAGCAATTGACTTCTATCCAACCCCCACTGGCAACCTTGACTTCTCAATTCAGGTTCCCAATATCACCAACGCAACGCTGCTCATCGTGAAGGTTAACAACACGCTCCTCAACCAGTTGATCCAGGATCCATCACGCAATTCGGTGGATTCAGGATCATTAGGGGAGATCCTTACGCAGCATCCCTTCGTCATGTATGGGCATTATGGTGATAATTATGGGTATGCAATGATCAATGCCACCAATCCCGATAACCTAGTGCTCCTATATCAACAAGGATCACTGCTATTCTATTTAGGTGACAACGTACGAACATTACGAGAGAATGCCATCGACATTTCTTCAGGCTTCAATACACACGGTGTCGGACTTCCTCCCATACCAGTTAATGGTGCAGGTAAAGGTGAATACGCTATCATCGCTGTGTGCATAGACAATGACCGCGTGGGAATCATTGCCACAAAACCATTCGAGATCACTGAGCAGGCAAATGCACTTTCGACCACTTCAGCAGTCTATGATATGGGAACACCTGTTGTCGTAACTTCGACTGTCTCCGGGAATGTGCTTTCCGGGATCATGGTCAAGGATTCCCCGATGTACACCGGCACAACGGATCTCAGCCTCGACCGGCTTGGAACCAGTTCGATCCAGAATCTTTCGCTCTATGCAGATGGAAACACCCAGGTACAGAAACTGACCTCAAATATCTGGATCAGCAAAGGATACGGGAACTCTGGTGTGGCAACCAATACAAATACTATCACTATCCCCACAGCAGGATTGCTACCGGGGACATACAACGTTTATATGACGCTTGAGAACGGGAGGGATCTCACAGCGCTCGGTCAGACGACAGTGACGTTGCTGGAGACCAAGAGTGAAGGGGCTGCCAGCATAATTCTCCCGAACACTTCCGTCACCCAGTACGTCTTCACCTCAATTCCAATACGGGTGGCAAACATGACACGGGGAACGGGATTGTCGTTCAATATCACGTATGACCCGGCGATCCTGCACGTGAACAACGCCACACTGAACCAGTCATACGCATCGGCAGGTAGTAGTCTCGCAGTAAATTCGACAGCGGGTCTGATCCGTGTCGCACTGGCGAGCACCGAACTGATCACTATCGGGTCTCCAACAACTATGTTCTTCCTGAATGTAACGGGAATCGGGGCACAGGGATCTTCTACAGCGCTCAACTTCCAGGATGCGATGTGGAGCAATGAAACCTTCGACATCAAGCAGTGTAACATCGTCAATGGTGCAGTTCAGATCAGCAGAAGTGGCGGGGGTGAAAAACAGATCCGGATCTCAAGTGTTTCGGGAGTTTCATTGAATTCAACGGGACTAGTCAATGTGTCGATCATCACCCCGCAATCGGTGAATGCATTCACGATGAATTTCTCGTATGATCCTAGTGTCATGAATATTACCCACCGTTTGAATGATGTTCCCGGTTGGTTCTTGGCTTCGGGTTCGGCACCTGGATCCTATCTGATATCGGGATTTACTGTGTCCTCTCCATTAACCACAGATACCCGGCTCTTTGATTTCCAGTGCGAAGCCCTTCGGAATGATGGCAAATCCACGTTCATCAACATCACAATCACATCAATCGATGAAAACTTTGTTGAGATGAGTAATGATTATTCCACGGTGAATGGTACGTTCACACCTGCTATAATCGGAGCGCCGGTTACCAATTTCAGAGGCACACCGACTTCTGGCACTGCTCCGTTGACCGTGACGTTCACGGATGCATCAGCGAACAACCCAACTGGATGGAACTGGAACTTTGGCGACGGATCTACCATTAACGCTACCGACCAGCACCCAGTGCACACGTATGCGTCAGCAGGGATCTACAACGTCTCGCTGAACGCAACCAACTCCGGCGGATCGAACATGACGACCAGTACCGGTTACATCACGGTCTATGCATCAGGACCCACGCTCTGGAACATTTCGATGAATGTCACAAGTGGAACCTACAACCAGAATGTCATCATGGGTTCAGCAGTATCAGCAACACGAGGCTATGACGTCGGGCTTGATATCCCGGTACCCCCAGAACCATCCGGTGCAAAGAAGATCGTGCACTTCAGCATTGAGGACGCCGTCTTCGACCACTTGTCGACAGATTACAAACCCCCAGTCAACGCGACAAACACCGTCGAATTCTGGACACTGTATATAAAATCCAATGAAACGGTCAAAGTGTATTGGGATGCCCGCTTGGCAGGAAACCCGAACCTCACGTTCCTGTGGAATGACGGGACAACTACAGTCAACATGCGAACCGTTACGAACGCCACACTGCCAGCTGGCGAGTATAACGTCAATCTGTCAGTCAGCACCACGGCAAGAACAGACATGTCCCTGAAGTATGGGTGGAACCTGGTATCCGTCCCGTTCACCAGCGCCCAGTATGTCGTACCGGCAAATGCCATCTCGACCATCTACGCATACAACCCGGTAACACGGGGATATGAAGGACCCGTCCAGATCTCATCGCTCGAACCCGGCAAAGCCTACTGGGTTGCAGCCACACGGGACTGCATCATCAATATCACCGGACAACCAGCGCAGCCGATTGTCAAGGGTCTCAAAACCGGCTGGAACCTGATCGGAGGCACCGACAGTTCCGTCCCGTTCAGCTCGATCACCATCGATCCGTCAGGTTCTTGGAGCCTCTCATTCGTCTACGGCTACAATGTGCAGACACGGATGTATGACCCGGTGACCAGTCTCCAGTCTGGCAAGGGGTACTGGAGTGCCGTGAACAGGGATTGTACCATTATCATCCCCTGAATTACATTTTAAGGGAGGAACGTGAATGAAACGAGCACTAGTCTTTACGGCAACGCTGGTACTGGCAGTATCATCCATGCCGGTTGCTGCATGGATGACAAACATCTCCATTACATCCGAGAACCGGACCATGGACTTTGTGATCGGTATAACCGACACAGCCACCGACGATTTCGATCCGGGCATCGATATTCCGCTTCCTCCACCGCCTCCATCTTCGAACTTTAACGCGTACATGACCGGAAGTGGCATCTTTGACATGCTGCAGAAGGATATCCGGCATACGCCCACTTGGTCATTGTATGTAAAATCCAAAAACGGCATTGATATTCAATGGGACCCTGCGCCGATTTCTCTAACGATGGAGATTGGCAATTCTGTCTTTTTTCTGAACCATTCCGGCAAGCACTCCTTGAACTCTGGCGAATATCGTATCCTGATACAACAGGAAAATAATTCTCTGTCCCTGACGACTACAGCTCTGGTAGAACCATTCCCCGATAGTTACCTGACAGATCTCCCGGAATATTCTCCAGTCACTACTGTTCCCGTTGGTGTAATCCCTTTTACAGTTCTCGTCACTTCGCCACAGCAGAACCAACTTATTCCAACTTCCCCATTAGCAGATCAATCAGATGGACAAATCTCTTATCAACCAGACTCCACTCAAACGGTCTCCACAAATCGTAAAGATATGGGAAATTTCACTCCAGATGAGAAAAACACATCCCAAGCAGCCACACCTTCACAAAAGAGCCCGGGATTTGGAATTGGCGTCACTGTGTTATGTATTGGTATATGGATTGAAAAACGAAAATATAATCATATGTAAAAATGGTGAGAAAATGCTATCACAAAGTACCCTCCTCTGTTATCGTAATATACTTCTGACATGGCACTCGTTGGCAATGCCAACACTCCAAACTGTAAGGGAATGGACTGAAAAGATTACATGCATGACGGATATCCAGGTTCATCAGCCAATACGTGGTACGAATGGATTAGGAAATGATAGATACGATGCCGGATACGCAACGGGAGCATTCACCTTATCAGCAGAATCCGGGGGCTATTGATATGAGAAAAATGAGCGGTGTCACAACAATAAGTCTTGTGATCTTACTTTGCTTTGCATGTTCGCCTGTTTTTGCAGACGAGATAGTTGAAGTAAATGGATCTCTGGGAACGGACAATTTCTCAGTGATAATCAACGGAACGCAAACTATACTGCCTCCTCTTGACAACCAGGAATCCCAAGCCGGAATACCGGTTACCCTGAAAACTACCGGGGTGGCAATAGTGAGTAGAGAAGTTGGAGTAGAGCATGTTACTGAAACAATCAACAAAACACATTCTGATGTGGTATCTGCTACTCTTGCTACACCGGAGAATTCCCGTTTACGGGATGAGTATCTTCAACACCCCGGTCAAGATACACGGGACCCCAAGGAATTTTATGAGAATCGTCTGAAAAAGTATGACTTGGGCACATCACCAGATAGAATTGAATCCCTCTCCAACAGTGAATCCTATACGTTTGTCACCAAATGGGGTTCTGACATTCATGGCGATGGTAGTTTCCAATATCCCAATGGCGTCGCGATAGATTCGTCTGGCAATGTCTATGTCGCAGATACGAACAACAACCGGATCCAGAAGTTCAGTTCAACCGGGACTTTTTTGGCAAAGTGGGGATCGGGAGGATCCGATGACGGGCAGTTCACATATCCACAGGATGTCGCAATAGACTCAGAAGGTAATGTCTACGTCGCAGATACAAGCAACAATCGGATCCAGAAGTTCAGCTCGACCGGGACTTTTTTGGCAAAGTGGGGATCAGCTGGTGAAGGTGACGGGCAATTTTTTGGACCACATGGCGTCGCTATAGATCCTTCGGGCAATGTCTATGTCGTTGATGGGGGAAATAATCGGGTTCAGAAGTTCAGTTCAACCGGGACTTTTTTGGCAAAGTGGGGATCAGCTGGTGAAGGGGACGGGCAGTTCGTATATTCACAGGGTATATCTATAGATTCTTCGGGCAATGTCTATATCGTCGATGTAGCTATCAATCGGGTTCAGAAGTTCAGTTCAACCGGGACTTTTTTGGCAAAGTGGGGATCAGTAGGTGAAGGGGATGGGCAGTTCGCATATCCCTTTGATATCACGGTAGATTCATTAGACAATGTCTATGTTGCTGACACCCAGAACGACCGGATACAAAAATTCAGTTCGACCGGAACATTCCTCACCAAGTGGGGATCTGCAGGATCGAATGACGGGCAGTTTAGCTACCCACAAGGAATCACGATAGATACAAATGGGAACGTGTATGTTTCAGATTCGAGTAACAATCGAATCCAGAAGTTCAGTTCAACCGGTACATTCCTGACGAAGTGGGGAGGATATTCAGGAGACGGTCAGTTTTACTTTCCTACGGGTGTTGCAGTAGATTCATCTGATAATATCTACGTTGCTGACTATTGCAACCATCGGATCCAGAAGTTCAGTTCCAACGGTGCATTTTTAGGGAAGTGGGGGTCTTATGGAACCAGGGATGGCCAATTCAACAGACCGAACGGTATCACGATAGATCCGTCGGGGAATGTCTACGTCCTGAATTCCTGGGATCCCCGGATTCAGAAGTTTGGTTCGACCGGGAATTTCTTGGCAAAGTGGGGATCAGAAGGATCCGGTGACGGGCAGTTCACATATCCACAGGATGTCGCAATAGACTCAGAATGTAATGTCTACGTGGCAGATACAAGCAACGATCGGATCCAGAAGTTCAGTTCGACCGGTGCATTTTTAGGGAAGTGGGGATCCTACGGAACTGAGGATGGACAATTTAAATATCCCGGGGGTGTCGCAACAGATTCATCGGGCAATATCTACGTCATTGATTCGAGTAACAATCGGATCCAGAAGTTCAGTTCGAACGGGATATTTTTAGGGAAGTGGGGATCATGGGGTTCAAGCGATGGTCAGTTCGATTATCCGAAAGGTATCGCGGTTGATTCCGCAGGCAATATCTACGTCACTGATTCGAGTAACAACCGGATCCAGAAGTTCAGTTCGAACGGGATATTTTTAGGGAAGTGGGGATCATTGGGTTCAAGCGATGGTCAGTTCAATTATCCGGAAGGTATCGCGGTTGATTCATCGGGCAATATCTATGTCTCGGATGGCAACCACCGGATCCAAAAATTCTCACCCCCTGCCATAATAACCCCGGTTGCCAACTTCACCTGCGCTCCGACCACGGGAGCTGCTCCGCTGACGGTCTTGTTCACAGACACGTCCCGAAATTCTCCAACAGTCTGGGATTGGACATTCGGTGACGGAGGTTCAAGTTCTCTTCAGAATCCCACTCACACCTACTCAACTGCTGGAACTTACACAGTCTCACTCACTGCAATCAACGCTTCGAGTAGTAATACGTTAACCCGACAAGATTTCATCACGGTTACCTATACGGAAATCGTCCCGGTCGCCAACTTCATCGGCACTCCGACCACGGGTACTGCTCCGCTGACAGTCTCATTCACCGACTGTTCAACAAACTACCCGACATCCTGGAACTGGTCGTTTGGTGACGGTAGTTCAAGTATCCTTCAGAATCCCAACCATACCTACTCAAACGCCGGCACGTATACCGTTTCATTATCTGCAACAAATTCAGCGGGCAGCACGACAAAAACGCTGACACATTACATTACGGTCAGTGCCGGTGTGATCATTCCGGTCGCTAACTTCACCTGCGCTCCGACCAAGGG
>Ga0265297_10011760_pt1 | contig 10652 bp, 7 predicted proteins | sample Munlanlwell13791_FD_192502 | JGI IMG/M metagenome (GOLD analysis project Ga0265297, IMG submission 192502) | Leachate microbial communities from a municipal landfill in Southern Ontario, Canada - Leachate well 137-91 | ecosystem: Engineered > Solid waste > Landfill > Unclassified | place...
GCTGTAAATTCCAAAAGCAGATTTCCAGTGTTCTGCTTAAAAATATTTTCAACCGTATTCTCCCAGTTTGGTCTTTCAAATATTCGCCCGTTCCTTGTCTGAACTTGTCCATGGTGAGCTTCGTCTGAAATAAAAACAATCTTTTTATTTTTAAAATCCTCCGGAGTTATTGAATTTTCCTTTTGATTGTATAGATCGCTATGTAATTTTTGTATGGTAGTAAAACAAATGTTTATATCAGAATTACTGACTCCATCAAAATTATCTACTTTTTTAATATAGACTTGTTTATCATTAAAAATTATTTTCTTATTGAACAAATACTTGCTAGATAAAGGGTTTAAAAAATTATCTTCAGTCTTTTTGATGATATTCGTAGAATTTACAAAAAACAAAAAATTTCTATAACCTTGATTGTATAAATACAAGATCAACCCAGCCATTATCAAGGTCTTCCCGCTCCCCGTCGCCATATTAAAAAGCAAATGAATCGGAAACTCTTTTTTTTCGTAGTTTTTAAGATAATCAAAAAATCTGGCAAACGCTTCAATTTGATATTTACGCAACTCAAAATCAGGGTTTAAGTTTTCAACCAAAAAATTCGGGGTATTTTTATCTATCCTCGGCGACAATGCATTATATTCCTCGTACAAAAATTGTTGCGTCATAATAAATTAAAATTGATTTTCTTCGCTTGAAATATCCTTTTCGTTTAGTCTTTTAATTTCAACATTTCCTGCATTTGATCCATTTTCCATAAAATTTTTTATTGATTTAAAGTTTTCTTCTAAGTCCTGTTCGGCATTATCGCTTAAAATATTCTTAAATTCGCTAATGACCTCGGTTTCGGCCTTATACTTAACGGCGTAAACTAATTTTTCTCTATTTATTTTATTCCCATCCCCGTTTAAATTATTAGACACAAAATCTATTTTAAAATTTGCTTCAAAGTCACCTTCGTTAAAAAAATAAATTCCCGCACTATTAAGTGGCTGAATTAATTTTTTATATTCGTCAATTTTATTTTGTTCTTTAATATAATTAATGATTGACCTACCCACTCCTTCTGCACAATTATTGCATTGCTTGCAAAATTTTTTTATTTTACTTAAATCATCATCAGAAATAACACTACTTGTATCTATACTCAATTCTTGATCGATCATTTTTTCATAAATTTTTTTAAGTGCTTCTACTTTACAAAAAATTACGTCGGCATCGATTAAACAGGCCACTTTTATATCTAAATCCTTATAAAGCTCTATCATATTTACAATATCATCAACTCCACCGCTGGGTTCATCATGAATTCTATCGCTCCTAGCTTTTGTTGTTGCCTGCACTATACCAATTCCGTTATCAGACAAATCTTCATTTAATAAATTATCAAAAACAGCATTTAAACAATCGGCTTCTCGGCCCTCCACGATAATAACCTTATTGCCGTAAAATGTTGATGACATAAAACGCATCATTCTTTCTATGTCATTGTTATTGCCTTCGAAGTTTTTAGTAGTAATCGTACCTTCTTTGATTGAATTAGGAAATATTAAATTAGAGTTATTTATTTTTGGCCATTTTGGAAAAGTTTCATCGTGGGTCGATATAATAACCTGGGCACCTAAATCTACAAACTTTTTCTTTAAAACCTTAGATAATCTTATCCTAACTGGCGGATGAAAATGAGATTCTGGTTCCTCTAAAGCTAATATAGCAGCCCACATATTGCTTGTTTTCGTGTTGCTAATTTGTTTGTTGCACTGAATATTTAAATAATCGCCGAACAAACTCATCGCTACTGCTGATTGGATACCGTGCCCTTTATAGTAAATCTCTTCATGGGCCGGATCCTCAATAAAAAAATGACTATATTTGTATAATTGATCTGATTGCTTATTGTTAAAACAATCAATTTCAATTTTATATCTTTCTAGATTTGGAAGGATTTCATTTAAAATGCTCTGTGCATTATCATTAACTTGAATAGGAAAATTTCTAGATCCTTCTGAAAAATATTTTTTAACATCTTCTATTTTATTTTCCTGGATTCTCCTTAGATAATCTCCTAACCAGGTGTAGGATTCTACCTTGAATAATTGATTATTTTCTGATCGGCCGGCTGGCACCAAAAGAAAATTCAATATTCTTTTAAGCTGATAAGGGCTTATAAAAATCTTCAGGCCATTGAAATTATCGCCGTTAGTGTCTCCTGCCTCTACAAATAAAAAATATTCAACCGTAACATTTTCTTCGCTTTCTTTTTGAACATCGCAAATAAAATAAAACTTAGAACTATCAATATTTTTATTATCTTTTCCGATATTATCTGAGAAGCTTGAATTCTCATTATTAATATTTATTCTTTCGTCGATAATTGAATTTATGTTTAATTTTTCAGTTAATACATAATTAGGCAAAGATGAACGGCTACTTCCTTTAGAAATTTTTAAACTTTTTACGATATTAATTTCTTTATCGCCTGAACCACACTTTGGATATTCAATCTCAGCGGCTATCGTAAAAAATTTTCTATCATTGCTGGCCACATCATTATTAAACATAGCATCCTCTACTTTTTCCGGAGATAAATTTTTTTCGCCGAACAAAATATCTATGGCTTGCAATATAGTACTTTTTCCCGCATTGTTCGGTCCAACTAAAAAATTAAATTCTGACTTGAATTCAATATCAGCCTTCTTAAATCTTCTGAAGTTTCTCAAATAAAGTTTCTTAATATAGCCTATTTGTTTAATCTGCTTGTCAGCCATAAAACTTCTTATTTACTTTTTTATCCTTCTCGTAAATCTTAAACTCCTTATCCTCAATCTCGCTTAAATTTACGTAAAGCTGATTTTTGTCTAGCGTTTCAAACAAAATTTCTTTCTGCTTGTTTAATGGCAATTTTTTAAATTCGTCCATTGTTTCGTCAATCTTTTTGATATCAACATTATAGTTCAAGAATCCCTTTTCTTCCATTTCCTCCCAAATTTTCAAAAGTCCTGCCGTATTTTTGGCCTTCTGGATTTTTTCCACAAGCTCCTCATTATATTTTGCCAACTCACAATAAACATATTCTCCACTAACCTTTTGTATTCTTTTTTGCAAAATATCAATATGTTCTTCCAACTGCTCAATTAAAATAAACTTCCGATCTCCACCATCCTCTTTATTTAATTCAAGCGTAGCATGACCGGTTGTTCCAGAGCCTGCAAAAAAATCTAAAACGATATCTTTGTCCCTCGAACCAATTTCTATTATTCTTTTCATCAAATAACCAGATTTCGGATAATCAAAATTTTTCTTTCCGCCAAATAATTTTTTAAGCTCTAGTGTGCCAAACTCATTTCGCATCTCGCTTTCTGTCCACACAGATCTTGCCATTCTCGACCCATCCCTATATTTTTCGACAATTTGCCAAGAATTTTTTGTCTGTTTTGCCAAAACATTTCTATTTAAATTTTCCTTAACTTTATCCTTACCCCAACGCCAAACGGTTTGAACGCCTTGTGATTTTTTCGGCCACAACTCTAGCCAGCCCACTTTCTTTTCTAGTGATATTTCGTACAAATCTTCGCCCTCAATTAAATTATTTTTATTTATATAAATCGGATAACAGAGATTCGGACGGTTCCCTTCGTTAAATTTAACATTACGATTCCTCAATTCTCTTAAATCATATTTACCAACTTTATCCTCGAACGGCATTTTTTTGTCTTTGTCGAAATAATTTGATATATCGTATTCATAGGTTTTGGCATAAACTAACAAGTATTCATGTGTTCTTGCAATTCCGCCGTAGTCTCTTCCGCCAGGATTGCTTACAACTGCGATTGCGGATATAAAATTTTCTCTATTAAAAACTTGGTCCATCAAAACCTTTAAATACGCTTGCTCACTATCGTCACATTGAACAAAAATTACTCCATCATCTTTTATTAATTCCTTTGCTGCTTCGAGCCTATTTTTCATAAATGTAAGCCATGTTGAATGGTTGAAACTGTCGTTATAGCCAAACGAATCATTTCCAGTATTATACGGCGGATCGATGTAGATTAATTTTACTTTTCCGGCGAATTGGGATTTTAGGCTGTGAAGGGCGAGTAAATTGTTTCCTTTTATAATTAAATTTTCCCGGATTGTGCCATCTTTGTCGCGTTTTAATTCTTTTACTTTTTCCTTTCCCTTTTTTGTATATCTTTTCCAGTTTGTTAAAACTTTTGGAGCAAACAATTTATCAATTTCATCTTGCGCTAAAATCTCATTAAAAAATATCTCTTTTCGCTTTTCGTCTTCCTTTGTCATCCCGCCCTCTAAAACACAATCCTTAAACGGCCAAACAAGCGCAACCTCATTGCGCTCATTCAAAAATTTACCGTCAATATTCAACCCAATTTTATTTTTATATTTTGTATAAGAGTTGGCCAGAAAATTTTTGTCCTGAACATAAGCTACAAAATCATTTATGTTAAAAACAAAAACATCTTTAATTTTTCTAAAAAATTTTTCTTTCAGTTCTTTATCAGAAAGCAAAATCTCAACCAACTTTGCATCTGCCTTATATGCTAGATCTATTACACTACTTTTTAACAACTCCCCCTCTTTGTCAACAAATCGGCTATCTTTTTTTAACAGATCCTCTAATTTTTTATTAAAATTTTTATTCATAAATTTTTATAGTGGTTTCTGGCATGTTTTTATTTTATTTTACCATAAATTTGGCATTTTTTCAAGCGGGGTTGAGTTAACCCACAAACGCTTCAGACGTGGTCTGAAGCGTTTTAAATAGCTTGGGCCTGCTTTGGGCGGGTGAATTCTTAATTTTAATCGTACGACGTGTTGCCTCTGTGGTTTATTTCAAGAACTTCAACAGCGCTTTTTTGTTCGTTTACGCGATAAATTATGCGATATGGCCAAATTACTATCTTTCTTTCGTTTGACATGTCCCCATGCATTTTCTCCCCCAAGTATAGATTTGTTTCTAACATTTTTAAAGCAATAAAGATTCTTTTATGCCATGGCTGTGGAATTTTATCTAGAGATTTTTGTGGCTTTTTAGGAATATATACATAATATTTATCTTGCATTTTTTTTACCTCCTTGTTTTCTAATAGATTTACTTTTCTTTGCAATTTTCGCAATATAAGGCTTTTTGGGCTTTTCCATCATAACCGATGGTTGCAGATCTGCATCTGTATAACCATATTCTTTCATTAATTCGTCTAAAGTTACATAATCACCTTTTTTTAATTCTTCTTCTGCTTGTTTTATTCCTGCCATTATTTTAGGATTACCCAAAATTTCCAGATCCTCCTTTAATGAATCAAACTGCTCTGCAGACATAATAACTGCTTTTGCCCGGCCTTTCTCAGTTAAGGTATAGTAATTTGATGGCTTTTGGACTTCCTCTGCTATTTCAAATATTTTTTTTCTTGCCTCAGAAATGGGCAAAGTTGTTTTTGTTTTCATTTTCCACCGTTTAATTTATTTAAATTTTCGACCTACATGTACATTATAGCGTACACCATACGCACGTGTCAATAGAACCAATAATCTCAAGCGCAACTAAAATGCCAGCATTCACTGGCATAGATTTTATTTAGAAAATGGCCTCCTGTTCGTTTGTCGCACTTGGTTTTTAAATTCTCCTGCCATAATTTTATTTATTTTAAACTTTTCTTAATTCTTTTTAGTAGAGGAATCCACACGGAACCGCTTTTTTTGACACATGATTCTCTTAATCTTGCAGTTTTTTCATTTACAAAAGCCTCGTAATATACTAGTTTCAATGGTCTATAAAATTGCGTAGAAGTAACATCTCCATCATTGTGCTGTGTGAATCTTCTTTTAAGATCGCTGGTTGATCCTTTATAAAACCAATCTAGTTTTTTTTGACTTTGCAATACATAAAAGTACCACATATAAATATGTTCATGAAAAAACAGGACCTACACGAGGGCAGGCCCTGTCGTTCGCGAACGACAGGGCAGGGGCGCTGGGAATCGAACCCAGACCAAGGGTTTTGGAGACCCTTATGATACCATTTCACCACGCCCCTATAATAAAAATATAGCATAAAAAAACCTCTTTGAGAAGAGGTTTTTTAATTTAGAATTATTTTAGGCCCAGTCGTTTTTTGGCCATATCAATTATCTGATCAACATGTACATCGGACTTTATTATGTAATCTGTTTCCTTGCCAAGCTCAACCGCATTATTTATATGATCCACATCTTTTAGATTAGTTAAAAATATAATCTGTGAAGGAATGTTTTTTTCTTTTAACTTTTTTCCCATTGTTATGCCGTCCATTTTTGGCATTAAAATATCTGCCAAAATTAAATCTGGTTTTTCTTTTTCTGCCATATCCAGACCAGCTTCGCCATCTGGAGCAAGAATTACAGAAAACCCCTCGGACTCAAAACTTTGTTTTAAAATCCACAAGAAAGATTTGTCGTCCTCCACAATAAGAATTTTTTTATCTATTGTAGCCATATTTTTAGATTTTTTGTTACTTTTTAATACGTTAATATATTGTACTACTTTAAATTTCCATGACAAGAGGCAAGGCATCCAGCAGTGAATATCTTGGTGTTGATACAGTTGGAAATAATAAGTTATAATATAGTAATAAAATACTCTATAAATTTATTATGGAAATAAACAATCAAAATTTGGGAAAGTTTCTTTTGGATGGAAAACTAATTTCCAAAAAACAGTTTGACGACGCATTAAAAACCAGCGAAGAAACCAAGCAAAAAATTGGCGAAATTTTAATTGCCGACAACATTGTAACCGAAGAACAAATAGCCAGCGCCAAGGCTTACATTTCTGGCATTCCTTTTATAAACATAGAAAACGAAGCCATAGCTCCCGATGTTTTAAAAATTATTCCAGAGCCCATTGCAAAATCCCACAATATAATTGCTTTTAAAAAAGATGGAGACAATTTGCAGGTGGCAATGCTTGACCCAGATGATTTGCGCACAATTGAATTTATGCATAAGACAAATTCCTCTTTAAAAATTTTGCCAAGGCTTACAACAATGCCGGGAATTAAAAATGCGCTGGCTCAATACCAAAAAACTTTGGAGCTGGAATTTGGCGACATTATAAAAGAAGAAACAAAAAACATTAAGCATATTAAAGACGAAGATGTTTTTGAAGGAAAAGAAAAACTGCAAAAAGCCGCCGAAGAATTACCGGTTATAAAAGTTGTTGACACATTGTTAAAGCACGCAATTTTGCAAAGAGCATCCGATGTGCACATTGAACCCTTGGAAAAAGAAGTTATTGTGCGTTACAGAGTTGACGGAATTTTGCGCGTGGTAATGACCTTGCCGGCTTCTGTGGCTCCGGGCTTGGTTGCAAGAATAAAAGTTTTGTCCAGTTTAAAGCTTGACGAGCACCGCCTTCCTCAAGACGGCAGATTTAAAATTGAAACAGAGGATTTTAAATATTCTATTAGGGTTTCGGTGTTGCCAGTTTATAACGGAGAAAAAATTGTTATGAGGCTTTTGGCAGAAGATGTAAAAGCTGTGGCTTTGGATGCTTTGGGACTTTTTGGAAATGCGCTAGAGCTTGTTAGAAGCAGTTTGCAAAGGTCAACCGGAATGATTTTAATTACCGGACCAACTGGCTCTGGAAAAACAACAACCTTGTACACAATGATGGAAATTTTAAACACTCCCGATGTTAACATTTCCACAGTTGAAGACCCAATTGAATACAGAATGCCAAGAGTTAACCAAACACAGGTTAACAGTAAAATTGGATTAACTTTTGCCTCGGGGTTAAGAGTTTTATTAAGGCAAGACCCAGACATTATAATGGTAGGAGAAATTAGAGACGACGAAACTGCCGAGCTTGCCATTAACGCAGCTTTAACCGGCCACTTGGTTTTGTCTACATTACACACCACAGAAGCTGCCGGAGCAATCCCCCGCCTTATAGATATGAAAGCCGAACCATTTTTAATTGCCTCCACATTAAATTTAATAATTGCCCAAAGATTGGTTAGAAAAATTTATGAAGGAAAAGAGCCCTACAAATTAAGCAAAGCCGAACTGGATAATTTGGCAAAATACGCGGACTTTGAAAGAATCTTAAAAATTTTAAGACAAGAAGGTTTGGCAAAAGAAAAAGACAATATGGAAGATATTACTTTTTTTCATGCAAAGCCTTCTAAAGAGTGCCCCGACGGTTACAAGGGCAGAATTGGAATTTACGAAATTTTACAGGTAAACGAAAAAGTAAAGGATTTAATTATAAAAAAATCTGCCACAAATGAAATTGCCAAACAAGCCCAAGAAGACGGCATGAGAACAATGATTGAAGATGGGTTTGTAAAAGCTGCCCAAGGAGTAACTTCAATTGAAGAAATACTCCGCGTTATTACAGAATAATTGAAAATTAAAAATTGAAAATTATTTTATATGCCAAATTATTTTTACACAGCAAAATCCTTAAGCAACAAAACCGCAACCGGAACAATTCAGGCAAAAGACACGCGAGAACTTGCAAAAACATTAAAAGATGACGGACTGGTTTTAATAAAAGCAGTTGCCATTGATTCAAACAAAAAATGGTACAATTTTTCTTTTGGAAAAGGAATTTCTGCAACAGAAAAAATAATGATGGCAAAAAATTTGTCTGTTATGGTTGCCACAGGCTTGCCTTTGGTAAACAGTTTTGAAATGCTGGCAAACCAGTCAAAAAGCCAAAATTTAAAAAACGCCTTGTTGTCTGTAAAAGAACAAATTAACAAAGGAGAAAGTTTGCATTTGGCAATGGCAAAACATCCTGCTGTTTTTTCTGACTTTTTTATTAGCATGGTGGAAGTTGGAGAAGAAGCCGGAACGCTGGAAGAAGTTTTAAAAATTTTGGCAACGCAAATTGAAAAAGAGCACCGCCTAAAATCCGAAATGCAAGGCGCAATGATTTACCCCATTATTGTTTTGTCATTACTGCTTTTGGTGGGAATTGTTATTGTGGTTGTGGTTTTGCCAAAATTAAGCCAGTTTTTTAGCAGTATGAACGCCGATATTCCTTTTTATACCAGAATACTAATTGACTTTGGAAACTTTTCAACGCACAATTGGCCGGTTTTAATTATTGTGCCAGTGGCATTTATTGTTTTTGTTTGGCTTTCTCTAAAAACTAAAATTGGCAGATGGACAAGAGACACTCTTTTTCTAAAAATTCCTTTAATTAATTCTTTGGTCAAAAAAAATAACTGCGCAATTTTAATACGTTCTTTAAGCTCACTTTTGGGGTCTGGAGTTCCAATGACAAGGTCTTTGGAAGTGGCATCTGGAACAGTAAGTAATTTTTATTTTAAAAAAGCTGTAACAGATTCTTTGGAAAAAATTAAAAAAGGAGAAAAGTTATATGAGGCCCTGCTCCCCTACAAAGATATTTTTCCATTTGGGGCAATTGAAATGCTCCAAGTTGGCGAAGAAACCGGAAAAACTTCAACTGTGCTAAAAACACTGGCAGATTTTTATGAAGATGAACTTATAAGCGCCACTGCAAAACTGTCAGCGGCAATAGAACCAATTTTAATTATTTTCCTTGGAGGCATGGTTGCATTTTTTGCTTTTTCAATAATTCAGCCAATGTACGGGTCTTTATCTGCCATTCAATAAAATATGAAATTAGAAAAAGGTTTTACCTTAATAGAAATTATTGTTTCTGTTGGAATTTTGGCAATTTTGTGTGTAAGCGCATATGGCCTTTATACTGCAATTTATAACGGCATTGCCTCCTATAGAAAACAAGCCACCATTTCGGCTTTGGCAAATAAATATCTGGAAATTGCGCGCAATCTCCCCTATTCTCAAGTGGGAACCATAAACGGAAACCCTCATGGAAATTTACCCGATGAACCAAACGCTTTAACTGTCACGTTTAATGGAAGTGACTACCAAATTTATTATGTTGTAAACGCCTTACACGACCCTGCAGACCCAAATTTAACAATTCAAAACTACAAACAAATAAAACTTTATGTAAAAGACGTATCCACAGATACAACAAAAAGTTTTGTAACAACAATTGCTCCAATAAATTTGGCAAGCATGGCAGACGGCGGAGCGCTTTCAATTCAAGTTATTGGTTCCATTTTTTCAGCCTGGCAACCTATTGCCGGAGCAACAATAACTATTAAAAACACAGACATTACTCCAAATATTAACCTAACCAGAACCACAGATTCCAATGGAAAATGGAACGAAGTTGGATTACCCCCAGACAGCAACTACCAAATAACAATAACAAAAAACGGCTATTCTTTAGACAGAACTTATTCAACAACAGATTACCCTGGAACAACCCAGCCCAATGCAACAGTTTTGGACAAACAAACTCAAAACATAACAATGGTAATTGATAAGCTTAGCAATTTAACATTTTATACAAAAAATGAAACTTGCCAACCAATTTCAGACATTGCTGTAAATGTTAAAGGTTCAAAATTAATAAGCCCAAGCGTGTTAAAGTTTGATGAGGATTTCACTTCCAACAGTGGCGGGTCTATATACCCCACAAACACCAGCTCTTGCAGTACAACATGCGGAGCTGCAAGTTGCTGTCTGGAATGGGACACCTACACTCCAACTGTTACAAGCAGTCAATATATGATTTATGGCACGTCA
>Ga0265297_10011762_pt1 | contig 10651 bp, 10 predicted proteins | sample Munlanlwell13791_FD_192502 | JGI IMG/M metagenome (GOLD analysis project Ga0265297, IMG submission 192502) | Leachate microbial communities from a municipal landfill in Southern Ontario, Canada - Leachate well 137-91 | ecosystem: Engineered > Solid waste > Landfill > Unclassified | place...
GCCCCTTTTAGTGACTTGCGTGCCGGGTGTGACCCATGAGTCGTACGGACTGTATCAACAATCGCAACATCAAAATCATTGCCGCCTATGTCAAACACAGGGTCGGAGATCACCCATCCCTGTTCGAAGGCCTCTCCTATCCGCGGGATGAATACCTTTCGGCGCAGGATTTCTTCCTGAACGAAGATGAGTGGACCACCTACAGCAACTTCGAACGCATTTTCAGAAAAGCAAAAGACCTGGTGGGCGAACCCGATTTCTTTTTCAGTTGCGGCGCCTCATCGGCGAGGCTCCGTTCATGGGGACGGTTCCACTACTTTGTCAGGGTTTTTGCCACACCCGACGATGGGTATCGACGGCTACCCTTCTTTAATAAAAACTTTAATGATACCAAAGAGATCGAGATTATTTTCCCGCCTGCCTTTGACCCGGTTTCCAGAAAGGTCAGGACCCTCTTGAAAATCGAGGCTCATGCTGATTTCGACCCCCACCAGGATTACATCGGCGACCCTTATCTGCGAGGCATTGTTTCCTCAATTCCCACCATCTGGGGGATGCCGCCTGCCGTCATTCGGCAGCCCCTCCTTCCTTATGACCCTGAAATCCTGTTCAATCACGAGCCGGAATTTGCACCATACCGGCTGGATGTCAGGATCGAGGCGGGCGTCATGTCCCTCAAGGCGCCGGATAGGGACGGCCGTGTCGTCGTGGGAAAAACCGTCGTTCTCACCCCGGAGTCGGTAAACGGCAGGGAAGTCTTCCTGGGAAAATATGCCGAGATCCCGCCTGGTTCCGATGTGGTTGCTCCGAATCAAAGAAAGGCCGTTCTGATAACGGAGACCCTTCAGTTGTGCGACCGGACCCTCTTCTCGGCGGGGGAGATCTTTATGGCGCCCTACTACATCCTGGATATCTCCTATGACCGGCCCTCCATTTTCCATCGTCTGTCCCAGGTACTCCAACTACGCAGCAACTATCGGGATTCAGGGGAAGAGCTGGTGGAGACCATCAACCAGCTTAGAAAGAGCATGGTATCCAGGAATCAGGCCTATGCGAAACTCGAAAGCACCCTCGCCGAATTGATGGAGGCAAAGGCCCGGCTGGACGAGACCAACAGGGAGCTGGAAAACAGGGTTGAAAAGCGCACCTCGGAACTTCGCGAGGCCCAGCAGGAGCTCCTCTTCCTCAACAGGAACCTCGAGGCAAAGGTCGAGGCCCAGGTCATAGAGCTGCAAAAGCACAATCAGCTCCGCCGGTACCTCTCCCCCAAGCTTGCAGAGAAAATCCTGAGCAGCGAAGATACCCTGTGGACAGAACCCCAGAGAAAGATGATGACCGTCGTCTTCACGGATATCAGGGGATTCTCGATCCTCACCGACAGTCTGGAACCGGAGGAATTGTTTCAGCTATTGAGCAGATACCATTCCGAAATGATTCGGATTGTCCATGATAACGATGGAACATTGAATAAGATCGTGGGTGACGGCCTCCTCATCTTCTTTGGCGATCCGATTCCGATGGACGATCATGCGGATCGCGCCGTACGCATGGCCATGGCCATGCAGAGAAAGGTTGCAGAACTGTCGGATGAATGGAAGCGGTATGTAAACCGATTGGGTATTGGGATCGGCATCAACAGCGGGTTTGTGACGGTTGGCAACGTCGGCTCCGACACCTACAGCGACTACACGGTGATCGGCAACCAGGTCAACGTGGCCTCACGCCTCGAAACGACGGCCGGGCCGGGACAGATTTTGATCAGTCAGAGGACCTACCATATGCTGCAGGACACGGTTGACGTCGAAGAGATGGGAGATATCGAGGTCAAAGGGATTCACACCCCTGTCAAGACCTATTCCGTGGTGTGGTAAAGACGTTTCAACGTGACAGAATCAATGACCACAATTAGGGTATTCTCATGCCTCATTGGATTTTTTAATCGTCAGCTTCAGACTTTTAGTAACTGTCAACCCTTTTAAAGACATGGCGCGAATGTTACCTTTTATATATGATACGCCCTTATCCCATCAGAGCCTTCTTGTAATAGTGCCGCGTGGTTTACCGTCGCTTGTCTCGCAAAGCATAGAGGCCGCTGCTTCACCCTGTTCTGTGAAGATGAGATCTCCTATCCCAACCATCAAAATCGAATATAAATCCATATCATCAAAAAAACGATCAGCACTCTCTTGTGCATTTGTTTCTGGTGAAAACAACGGGTTATCAAATTTTTTTCCTTCGTCGGTATCTACAATGAAATCGAGCCTCATACGTTTAGTCTCTTCATCAAAAATGCCTTGTTTATTGGTTGTTACTTCCAGCCAAGCCACTTGATCCTTGTGAATAATCCTGACATCCGTGATATCAGGTTTTACCCAATCGCCGTACCTATCTCTCAGGGACTCAACGATATTGCTTGAAGATCCATAGGTTAGAATATATTTGGACAACATGTCCAATTCTTGCGATAACTTAACCACCCTTTCTTCATCGAGGGTCTCGGGCCTGCCATGAACAAGGCTGTTGCGCACAAATTGTGCTCGCTCGACACGCTGATCCAGTTCCGCAAAGTCTGCATCATAATGGGATTTGAACCTCTTCCAAAGAGATAGGAGGGTCTCAGCCCGGCTATCAGGCCTCAGCCCAAGTCTCCAAGCCCAGTTTTTCAGAGTCTGCTCGAAATTGATGTAAGATTGCAGGAAAAGCGTCTGCCTTGTTATCTTGGAATCCTCCTGCTTTTCTGACACAGGTTTAGCCACCGTCGCATGCTTGAATAAGGGCTCGACATCGACTTGGTAAAGGCACTTAAACACTTCTAAGGCTGCAAGCCGTAAGCCCTCTAAGCAGTGTTTCTCCGGGACCATGCCGTTACCTGAGTGATAAAGCTCATTACGAAGGGAGTGGTACCATATTATTTCCGTTATGGACGATTGGAGAGGGAATTTCTGATCCTCTACGAATTGTTCGAAAAATGCGATCTTGGTATGATAATTTTGTAGCCACCCGTCTACATCTTTTCTTGGAAACGTCCTTCCTGACCTCAACTTCGGATACAATTGTAGGTAGGTAGTGATAGCCAACTCTATCGCATTGTCGAAGCCAACCAAGGCAATACGGCGGTCAGTGTCATTTTCGGATTTGAAATGACTTTCTGCGTGATGGATAAGCTCGTACGGTCCCCGTACCCAAGCTGGTAAATTTGATGACATCCATTCAGCCCGCTGAAATCAATTGATCGGACCCAGAATTCCTCGACAAATGTTTTATCTCTTCAGTTAGTGCTATACGTGTAATTCGTGGTCGGTCTCACCTGATCGGGATGCGCTGAGTGCGTTTTCAGGTTTTTGACATCGCATTTTGCGATGTCAGTTTTTTCACAAGCCGATAAACCGTTGATCCGTTTATCCTTGGCCAATCCTCACATGGTGGCCTGTCCTTTTCCTCTGCGCGACGGATTGCGTCGGATATGCCGGATTTCAGCTTTTCAACTTCGAGATGGGTCTTACTGAAGTGCGGTAGGTATCTCATGAGACGCTGTATACAATCCCTGGAACTGGAGATCCCGCTTCCGTTTTCAAAGTGGAGCAGGACCCAATACTCAAACTGCGGATTGCTGACCGCGAGAGCGAATCCGGATGTCCGGCACCCGAGGCATACTCCAACTAATTGCCCATCAGTCCATTGGTCGCAATCCAGCACCAGCCAGACCTCGTCCTTTTTGCCAATTCCCTTTTCTCTGACGAATTTCTCCGCCCGCTTCATCACCTGAGGAGGGGAGGTGTCGTGTTTTTTTTGCAGGCAGGAGTTTGACATGAATTGTTGCTTCAGGGCTATTGAACATGTCGAAATAAATCGGCTCTGTTTGAGCTCCCTCTGTGGCGATAAGAAAGAGTTTTCGATAGGAACGAAAAGGCGCTGGTCTCTTGAATGATCGCCTTTTCTTTGACATCAGGCATTACCTCTCGCCGGAGAAGCATCCTCTGTCTTGAACGAACCGGAAAGAAGAATGCGGGGAATGCCGCCCAGTCGGCCCTGCAGGTAGCTTTTTCTTATGTCCTTGTCGTATCGAACCTCTTTGTAATCGCTGAATGACATCAAGGACGAGCAACCCAGGCTGTCGCGCTCGGTCACCCACATCTCATCCCGTCGGAAGAGCCTCTGGTCCATAAGGAGGACATCGTGGGTCGTCAAGAGGAGTTGGGAGCGGCTATCGGGCGTACAGCTTTCCACGTAACCGATCAACAGCTCCCTGGTCAGCAGTGTATGGAGGCTTCGGTCGATCTCATCGATGACAAAGACCCGTCCATTGCCGCCGGCAGCAAGCTCCAGAAAGGCCGGAATCAGATCGATTGCTCTTTGTGTGCCGTCAGATTCCTGCCTGATGTCGAACCGAATCTCTTTCCCCCCGGCATCCGTGTGAAAACTGATCAGTTTTTGGGCCTCCAGTTCTCCGTTTCGCCGTGTGATGACGAACCGTTCATGGGCGGGTTCTACCAATAGGCGGCCAGTGCTGTTTTCCGGAATTTCTTCACGCAATTTTGCCTTGAGATTCTCCGGCAGGGCCAGGCTGTCAAATGGAACCTTTTGGACGCCTAACCTTGAAATCCCAGTATCGAGATGGTTGAGTGTGAGATTCATACGGCCATAAAGGGGATGTTTTTCCTGCAAAAAGCGCTCAAAGGGCTCAAACCGGCTGTCCGGTGCAATCATGACAAGTTTATCCCGGAACCAGTCATAAATACCTTTGAACCGTTCGACCTTTTGGTGGACGGCGTTGGTGAGAAATAACTGGTTATCGCGGGTCCCCTTAAAAGCGAACTCGAGGAATTTATCCTTTTGCAATTCAGATGCAAACTGGATCTCTCCCCCATTGCGTCGATAAATCTCTTTCTCAGTCGTCTTCAGAATCTCGAAAAGCCATTCCTCGACGACCTGCCGGCGGTTGATACTAAACCCGAACTCATAAAACCGATCGCCAACGAAAAGCTCAAAAGCCAGCCTCGTAGGCTTCTTGGTGAACGACGGGTCCAGCCGAAAGGGCTCCACCGGGATCATACCTTCGGGTTGTGTCCCTTTGACAATCAGGTGACGGGCGAAGCTGAGGGCCTTAAAAAGATTGGTCTTGCCTGAGGCGTTTCCCCCGTAGATCGCGGCAATGGGCAGGAGCCGCATCTTGTATTTTTTGATCTGAGGCACACGGTTAAGGTGTTGCTTTTCCCGGCCCGCGACCATGGAAAAGGTCACCCGATCCCGAAATGACAACCAATTTTCAACCGAAAAGGATATTAACATATGATTTCTCCGAAAAAAGTTCTCTTTTTGTAATATTTGTATCATTTTATACGCTTCTGGCGTATGTTCAAGAGAAATTTTCTCGAAAATCGATTTTTTGACCACGAATCACACGAATATCACGAATGATTTCAATTTCTTTTCCCCCCTTGGCCGTTTTCCATTTCAACCATCCTCATACACCGGATACTGCTCGGGGTCAGGCCCAACTGACTCAATCACTCTTGGATAGGTTACTCCCGGCTCCGGTTTCTTGGCGCCTCTGGCCTTTCTGATTTCGAAAAGCCAGTTGTCGCCAAAATCAAACAGATAATAGAGCTTTTGCCGACCTAACGGATAGATGCTTTTCAACTCGGTATCCATCATTTTACCCTCTGCGCGCTCCCAGCCTTCGTTTGATCCGATCCAGCGCTTTTTCGCATATGTCGATGCACTGTTGGCTACGTAGAAACCAAATGGGTGATCGTGGTCAAAATCGACTGCATCCTGTATGGCCTCATGCAGATCGTACAGACTCGCATGATCGTGGATTTCGATCACACGGATGCACGGCTTTTCCAAAAAATACCAGCTTACGCACTCAACATTCAGTTTTAGAATCATTCCCTGCTCTTTTTCAGACATCACTGCATTCCGCTATATTCGTCCAATTCGTGTTATTCGTGGTTTCACTCCCCACATCCCATGAAATCCGAAGCGAACAACTCCTTCAGGTCTCCCACAATCGCCTCCAGATCAGACAATGCAACTGTTTCCACAGCCAGGCCTTTCTCCTCAGCCTTCTTTCTGAATGCCTTCTCTGCGACAGAACCCTCCGGAACAATCAATTTTTCAGCCCATTCCTTCTTGGAGCTCCATGCTGTCTGAAAAAGCTCTTCCATATCCTTTTCCTTCGGCGCTTCATCTACCACCTTTGACAGGACGTGCCCCAGCACATACGCGCTGGCGGCATCCATCAGGACATAGATATCGTAGGGTTCATCGCCTACGAATATAAATTCTTCATTGATTCGAACAGCGATCCACGCTTCATTTACCCTGAACTGATCCGGCAGCAGCATAAAAAAACTCCACTTTAGAACCACGAATCACACGAATGTCACGAATAAAAAGTCAACCTATTTTCAAGTTATTGACTTAGCTTGGAACTTACGATTCGGTTGAGGCTAATTCCGGCCTCAGCGGATTGAATTGCAAGATTTCTGTGGACTTCAGGCGGCACCCTGACCATAAATTTGCCGCTATAACGCCTGCACGCAATCGGTTCGGGAATGGCCTCTGTGTTAGCGTCCATATCCTCAACAACCTCTGCCACCAGTTTTCGTATGCCTTTCAGCGCTGCTTCAGGCGTCGCAGCCAGCCAGCTCAAGCTTGGGAATTCCGCACACAAACCGACGTGCTCCCCATCATCCTCAGACCATGTTACCCTATATGTATATCGATCATTTTGTAACATCTTGATCTACCCCCAGTTTTTCAACAGCTAAAAGCACCTGCTTGACTTGATATGCCTTTGCCTTTCCTTTATGATTCTGGATGTTTATCCTTGGGTCTCCACGCCAGGGCGTCTTGTAAACCCGATGGCTGCCAGAACCTTTACGGGGTTCCCCAAAGAAATGATCGCAAACCTTGCACAGATCCTTGAAACGAACGTGCTTCGGATTTTGCTTCATTCTTGATATCAACTCATAGAACTCGTTCATTTTAAGATAGTAGCATTATTGATATCATTGTCAACCATAACTTGCTCCCCAATAAGAAACTCATCCGGGACCTCATTATCCATATTCGTGTTGTTCATGTGATTCGTGGTTGCTCTTAACGGATCTGGATGCGCTGGCCAGTCTCTATCGCCTTTGCCAGCCTTTCGCGCGGTTCCTCCAAGAACCTCCCCATATCCTCCTCGGTTTCAAGGTAGGATGTGGTCACCAATTCCGCCCGCCTGAGGTCATACCGGGGCTTTACCGTGACCTTTGGGACAGTGTTCCATGTAGTTGCGGAAATCCTCTATGGCCTGTGGGTTGCTCGCTTCCAGGTTGAGGGCAAGGGCCTGCTGAGCGACGTCATTTCTCCGGAGGACCGCCTGGATTTCCTTGATCGGATTGGGATGGAGATGCTTGAGGTAGCCTATTTTGGAGAAGAAGTTGGCGATCAGATATTCGAGGGCCTCGTACAGGCAGGCCTCGGGCGCGGGCGTGTCGAGTTTGAGTTCGTGTCCCACAGCGAACCAGGATTCCTCACTGAGCATATCGCCCAAGAGCTGGGTCAACAGTGCCCTGCGCTCACCGTTGTCGTCGGCAGTGTCCCGAAGGATGCGCTTGGACGAATCGGGGAGGCCGCTGTCGCTTTTGGATCTCGTCTATCTTTCGGTCAGGATATTTTTGAAATACGAGATGGTCTTTTCAAGACCTTCCTCCAGTTTGATCTTTGGCTCCCAGTCAAGCCGCTTCTTTGCCAGGGCGATATCCGGTCGACGCTGCAACGGGTCATCCTGGGGAAGGGGTTTGAAGGCGATTTGAGATCGGCTTTCGGTCAATGCGACAATCTTCTCGGCGAGTTCCAGCATGCTGAATTCAGAGGGGTTCCCCAGATTGACGGGACCCACAAAATCGTCCGGGGCGTTCATCATTCGAATCAGGCCCTCGATCAAGTCATCCACATAACAGAAGGAGCGTGTCTGGGACCCGTCGCCATAGACCGTTATGTCCTGGCCTGTCAAGGCCTGAACAATGAAGTTGCTCACCACTCGACCGTCGTTGGGGTCCATGCGGGGGCCGTAGGTATTGAAGATTCGGACCACTCGAATGTTCACCTTGTTCTGCCGGTGGTAGTCGAAAAAGAGGGTCTCGGCGCAGCGCTTTCCCTCGTCATAGCAGGAACGAGGGCCGATGGTGTTGACATTCCCCCAGTAGGTCTCCGGTTGCGGATGGATGGTCGGATTCCCGTAGACCTCGCTGGTGGAGGCCTGAAGGATCCTGGCATGGACCCGTTTGGCAAGCCCCAGCATGTGGATGGCACCCATAACGCTGGTTTTGACGGTCTTGACCGGGTTATATTGATAATGGATGGGAGACGCAGGGCAGGCCAGGTTATAAATCTCATCCACTTCGAGGAATATGGGATGGGCCAGGTCGTGCCGGATCAATTCAAAGTTGGGCAGCCCTGTCAGATGTTGAATATTTTTTTTTGTCCCCGTGAAGAAATTATCCAGGCATAAGACCTCCTGCCCTTTTTGGGTCAGACGATCGCACAGGTGGGATCCTAAAAATCCTGCACCCCCTGTGACAAGAATTCGTTTCTGATGGCGCTTCATTTCGGACTCCTTTTTTAGAAATGCGTCAGGCCGGGTTTGCCGATGGGAAAGACGTTGAAGCCGATCTCAAACAGCCGTCGGTGATCGAGGATATTCCGGCCGTCAAAGATAAACGCCGGTTTGACCATAGCCCGGTAGATCCTTTCAAAATCAAGCGTTCTATAGGTTCCCCATTCCGTCATGACGGCGATGGCGCTGCATCCTTCAGACGCCTCATAGGGGTCTTCTACATAGGAGATGTCCCCGGCAATCCCTTTCAGGTCCCTCGTGGCGTTTTTGAGGGCCTTCGGGTCGCTGATGACCACGCGCGCCCTTTCTTCGATCAACCGCTCTGCCACAAAGATAGCGGGGCTTTCCCGAGTGTCGCCGGTGTCGGCCTTGAAGGCGAACCCAAAGAGGCAGATCCGTTTATCGGCCAGGGTGTTGAACATCACGTTCAGCATCTTGAGCAGGAAGCGTTCTTTCTGATAATCGTTGATCCGAACAACCCCTTCCCAGTAGTCGGCTACCTCCTTGAGATCGTAATAGCGGCAGAGATAGACCAGATTGAGGATGTCCTTTTTGAAGCACGAGCCACCGAAGCCGACGCTCGCATTTAGAAAACGGTTTCCCACCCGGCTGTCCATGCCCACGGCATGGGCTACCTCCTCGATGTCTGCATCGGCCTTCTCACACAGGGCCGATATGGAATTGATGGAAGAGATCCGCTGGGCCAAAAATGCATTGGCCACCAGTTTAGAGAGTTCGCTGCTCCAGATATTGGAGGTAATGATCCGGTCTTCGGGCACCCAGTTGGCATAGATCTCAACCAGGGCGTCTCTGGCCTTGATTCCACTCGGCGTGAGGGTAGACCCGATCAGGACCCGATCCGGATTTTCCAGGTCTTGGATGGCCGTTCCCTCGGCCAGGAACTCCGGATTGGAAAGGACATCGAAGCGGATGCCATTGTCCTCGCACGTCAGAATCCGCTTCATGGCCTGAGCAGTCTTGACCGGAAGGGTGCTCTTCTCCACAATGATCTTGTCGGATGTGGCATATTCCCGTATCTGTCTGGCGGTCTTGTCCCAGTATTGGAGATCGGCCGCCATCCCTGCCCCGGCGCCGAAGGTCTTGGTGGGGGTGTTGACGCTGACAAAGATGATCTCGGATTCACGGATTCCCTGCTCCACTTCCGTGCTGAAGAAGAGGTTTTCCCCCCTTCTGGCCTTGACAATCCCGTCGAGACCGGGCTCGTAGATCGGCAGGGTGTCTGAATTCCACTCCGCAATCCGTTCCGGGTTGATGTCCACGACGGTCACCTTGTAATGGGGACACTTGAAGGCGATCATAGCCATGGTGGGCCCCCCCACGTAGCCTGCCCCGATGCAGAGGATATGCTTTTCAAAATTCATACGGGCACCTCATGTGAGACTGGGTTGCTTGAATTGCTTGCGTTTAGTGCCTGGGTTTTCTGTCATGAAAAACAAGAAAATATGTCCATCGTTCATCCGTCATTGCGGCACGGTTTTGGCCCGAATCCAGAAATACGCCGGACTGGATTCCGGCTAAGGGCATGCCGGAATGACGGGAAAGGGCGCTGAGAGCTTGGTTGCGGTCATCCACATTAGGTCGTGAGGACTCCATCCATTCCCCGGCTGTAAAGGTATTCTTCTTATCAGATTAAAAGGACAGCGTCACTGAAAATGTTTGACGGGGGTCATCTGTATGTTCTAACGTGTCGTCAACTTGAGGGACGAGGAAATATCGGAGTATGCGTCTGCTATACACTATCTATGTAATTCTGACTGGAATCCTGTTTCTCTTTCTCCTTCCTTTTTTGCTGACGTATGTCGGCATTACCGGACGCTACCGCCGGCATCTTGGAGAACGTCTGGGATGGATACCCCCGGGAACGCTTCGAAGGCTGGGCCATGGAACCAGGATTTGGATCCATGCGGTCTCTCTGGGCGAGGTCAAGGTGGCGGAATCGATTATCGGCGCATTGCGCCAGAGCATGCCGACGTGTTCCGTCCTTGTCTCCAGCATGACGGAACACGGCCGGACCATGGC
>Ga0265297_10011763_pt1 | contig 10649 bp, 11 predicted proteins | sample Munlanlwell13791_FD_192502 | JGI IMG/M metagenome (GOLD analysis project Ga0265297, IMG submission 192502) | Leachate microbial communities from a municipal landfill in Southern Ontario, Canada - Leachate well 137-91 | ecosystem: Engineered > Solid waste > Landfill > Unclassified | place...
CGGATTGACCTGCAGGAGCCCCGAGAGGACGTTCACGTGGTTTTCCAGGAACAGGCTCAGCATCGGATTGCCGGTCATGTCCTCGAAGGGGCCGGCGGCGCGCTTGTGCTCGCCCGAGAAGAGGTCGACCGCCACCGTCCGCGTTTCGGCATTGGAGCCGGGCGCGATCGCCAGGCGCACCTGGTCGGTGAAGGAGGGGCCGTAGGTCGGCTCGTCCGCTGTCTTCCGGCTGTAGGCATAGGTCAGCACGTCGCCCGGCTTGGTATTGTCGAGCTGCGGCTCCTCGAACAGCAGGCTCGCCGCGTCGGGCGGCACCTCGGCCGAGAGGGCCGCCGGCCCGGCGGCTGAGAGCGCCAGGACCAGACCCAGAAGGTGCTTCCGCAAGATTTCCTCCCCGCGCTTTTTCTTGGCGCCCAGTGTCGCCCCGAACGGGCGCGGGCGCCTCTTAATTAGCTCTCAAGCCTCAGCGCCCGTGGTGGGAATTGCCGGCCATGTTGAGCATGAAGCCGCGGCCCCGCACGGTGCCGATGGCGGGGCCGCCGACCCGCGTGATGTCGGCGAATTTGCCGCGCAGGTAACCCACGTAGACATCGACCACATTGAGCGAGACGCCGCCCTGGCTGGCCCACAGCTTGTCGAAGATCTCGCCGCGCGAGACCGGGTGGTTGGCATTGTGCATGAGCAGGGCCAGGAGCTCGGCCTCGCGCTGGGTCAGGCGGATGTGCACGGTGCCGAAATGGGCCTGGCGCGACTCGAGGTCGAGCACCAGGCGGCCGACGATGAGCCTTGTGCTCTCGTCCATGCCCACCGAACGGTGCAGCAGATGGGCGCGCAGCCGGGCCACCAGCTCGTCGAACTGGAAGGGCTTCACGATATAATCGTCCGCCCCGGCCGAGAGCCCGTCGGCCCGATCCGCCACCTCGTCCTTGGCGGAGAGGAAAAGGATCGGCCCGGTGTGGCCATATTCCCGGAGCGTGCGGCAGACGTCGAGGCCGGAGCCGTCCGGCAGCACCATGTCGAGCAGCACGGCGCAGGGGTTGATGTCCTTGGTGGCGTCCAGCGCCATGGCGGCGCGGTCGACCACGGTGACGTCGAAACCATCGGCCTTCAGGCCGCGCACCAGGATCGAGCCGATGTCGGGATCGTCCTCGACGAGCAGCAGGTTCATGGCGTTTCCTCCTGGTCTTCGCCGTCCGCGGCAGTGGCGGGCAGCAGGATGGTGACGGCGGTGCCGCTGGCGGCTTCCGGATTGGCGGCGAGCGAAATCCGCCCGCCGTGGCGCGCCACCACCCATTGGGCGAGGGCGAGGCCGAGGCCGAAGCCCGAAGGCTCGGCCAACTCGCGCCGGGCGAAGCGGCGGAACAGGCCGGGACGGAGCGGCTCGGGAATGCCGCAGCCGTCGTCCGCCACGGTGATGCGCTGGCCTTCCGGCACCGCTTCGAGGGTGACTTTGATGGTCTGCGCGCCCTTGGCGTGGCGCAGCGCATTGTCGATCAGGCCTTCGACCACCTGGCGCAGCCAGTCGCCGTCCGCCCGCGCGTGTTGCGGCGCCTCGGGCAGGGCGAGGTTCAGGGCGACGCCGCGGCGCCGGGCCTGGCCGGCCAGGCTCTCCACCGCCTCGGTCAGCACGGGGCCGAGTTCGATCCACTGGAAGAAGAGGTCGATCTCGCCCGATTCGGAACGCGCGACGCGCAGCAGGTCCTCGACCCGCCGGTGCAGGCGGAGTGCGCGCTGGCGGATGGTGGTGAGCACGGGGCGTACCGTCTCCTCCGGGATCGTGGGCGAGCGGAGCGCCACGTCGCATTCGCCGAGCACCACCGTCAGCGGTGTCCGCAGCTCGTGCGAGACGTCGGCGAAGAAGCGCCGGCGCGAACGGTCGATCGCGGCCAGGCGCTCGTTGGCGCGGGTGAGATCCGCGGTGCGTTCGGCGATGATGCTCTCGAGGTCGGCGCGGTCCTGGGCCAGGCGCTTCTCGCGCCGGGCCAGCTTGGCCGCCATGCGGTTGAAGCGCGCGACCACGAGGCCGAGTTCGTCATGGGCGCCGACGGAAAGGCGGGTCGACAGATTGCCGCCGGCGACCGCGCGTGCCGCCCGCTCGATCGCGCCGATCCGGCCGAGCAGGGGCCGGGTGATGCGCCGGTGCAGCAGGATGCCGGCGAAGGCGGCGAGCAGGGCGGCGACCACGGCCCCGGCGACCAGCCGGCGCGAGGTCTCGGCCAGGGCATCGCGCCCGCGCGCGACCGCGGCCCGTTCCGCCTCGACCAGGGCGGAAAGGCCGGGACCGGCCGAGAGCGCGAAGGCGTTCAGGGCGCCGCGCACGGCATCGCCCCGCCGGCCCGCGTCGGCGGTGGCGAGGGCCCGCTGGGCGGCCTGGTCCAGGGTGGCGAAATCGGCGCGCAGGCGGGCGGTCGCCCTGCCGTCGCCACTGCTGCCGTCACCGGTGCTGCCGTCGGGGATCGCGTCGAACGCGGCCATGGCCCTCTCGGCACTGGCGCGCAAGGCGGTCAGACGGGCGGCGCCGTCCGCCGTGGCATCGGCCCCGGCAATGGCGGCCAGGGCATAATCGGTGAAGCGGCCGGAGACTTCGGCCAGCAGGTCCAGGCGGTGTTGCGACAGGGTCAGCCGTTCCAGCGCCGCATCGGAGACGCGGGCGGCGAAAATCACGCCGCCGGCCGCCAGCAGGGTGACCAATACGGCGCCGCTGACGAAGACCAGGAGGCGCGTCCGGATCGAGCCCTTGGCCGCCCGCGGTGCCGCCTCGGACGGGGCGGCGCGGCGCGGCGCCTGAACCCGGATCGGGGTCGTGCCCAGAAGTGGCGAACCCGGCCCGCTCTCTGCCGTCGCGGCCATCGTTCTTCCTCCCATTATTTCCGGCGCCGGGCTTGGCCCTGGTGCCGGGCGATCTTGTTTCGATCGGCGAACAGAATGGCGACCGAAGCCGCCCTTCCGCCACTGTACTATCGGATGAATTGGCCGAAAGCGCGAGGCCCGTCGCCGACCGTCACTTCGCCGACGACTTTCAGTCCTTCGGTGTCGATCGCACTCAGGCTGTTGGAAAACCAGTTGGCGACATAGACGCGGGCGCCGTCCGCACTGGCGGCGATGCCTTCGGGATAGTCGCCGACCTCGATCTTGGCCAAGGGTGCCAGGGTCTCGAGGTCGAAGACCGAGACGGTGCCGCCATATTGATTGGTGACGAAGCCCCGGCCGCGGGCCAGGGCGACGGCATAGGGCCGTTCGCCCACCTTGACCGTGCCCATCACCCGGCGGGCGGCGAGATCGACCACCGAAACATCGTTGGAGCCGACATTGGCGGCATAGGCGCGCCTGCCGTCGGCATCGATGGTGACGCCGAAGGGCCTGGTGCCGACCGGGATCACCGCGAGGCGGGTCAGGCTGCCGGCATCGATCAGGGAGAGGGCGTTGTCGTCGCGGTCGGCGGTCAGCACGAATCTGCCGTCCGGCGTGACCGCGACGCCCGAAGGCGAGGTGCCGACGGCGACGCTGGCCGGCGCCGCCTCCCCCTCGGGATCGAGCACCCAGAGACGCTTGGCATACCAGTCGGCGACATAGAGCGGCCGCCCGGCGGGGGCGACCGCGATGCCGAGCGGCCCGCCGTCGAGCGCGATCCGGCGCAGCACGCGACGTGCGGCGGTGTCGATCACGCTGACGAAGCGGCCCTCCGGACTGGTGACATAGGCCCGCGTGCCGTCGGCCGAGACGGCGATGCCGGCGGGTTCCCCCGGCACCTCGATGCGGGCGGCGGTGGTCATATGGTCGAGATCGACCACCACGACCTGACCGGCCGGCTGGTCGGTCACGAAGGCTTCGGCGGCCGCGGCCGGACCCGCCGCCAGGGCAGCGAGCAGTGCCGAGGCCAATGCCGCCTGCATGGTCACGAGCCTTTTTCGACCTTGGCCTTCAGGGCGTCGAGTCCGGTCCGGTAGAGCTTGGTGACCGCGGCCACGGCGGCATCGTCGTCGAGTTCGGGCGGCGGGTCGTTGTTGGGATAGCCGCGGTAGAAGGCGCCCTTCCATTCGACCGTCGACGTCCCCGCCGCCTCGCCCGGCAGGACGGAGAGGGTGGCGGCGTAATTGGTGACCGGCAGGACTTTCACGTCGACCGTAGTGATACGGTAGGAATAGCTCATTTTCTCGGCCGAATACTTATAGAGCACTTCGTCGATCGTGCCGCCGCCGGCCAGGGTCAGGTGGCGGCTCGGATTGAGGCTGTCGTCCGCATCGCTGACCACCGTATTGCCGCCCTTGCCTTCGGTCTTGGCGATGCCGGGGTACCAGCTCATGTCCTGGAAGTCGCCGATCACGGCCCAGACCTTTTCCGGCGGGGCGGCGATGGTCACTGTCTCGGTCACCTTCTTGCGCACCGGGCCATGGGCTTCGGCGACCAGGGGGATGGTGGCGATCAGGCCGGCGAAGGCCAAGGCAACTGCTCTTCTCATGGGCGTTCCTGTTTCCCGTTGGTGGCGCCCGCTGGCTTGCGGGTCTTGCGTGACGGAGAGGGTGGCTCAGGGCGGCGAGGCCAGCAGCTCGTCCGAAAGGAATTCGGCGGCGCGGCGCCAGGATTCGTCGTTGTCGCCGCGAAAATTGATCTGGCGGAAGAACAGGCGGTGGCCGTCGGCCGCGTCGAAGACGCCGATCCAGGCCTGGATCAGCATGGTCGAGACTTTCTGGACAGTGCCGGTCAGCACGAGGTCCGCCCCGGCGGCGCGGGCCGCGGCCAGGATGCAGTCGCTGTCGCCGGCAGGACAGGCTGCGGCGGCGTCGGAGGTGACCAGACGGTAGGGGCCGGCGGCGCCGAGCTGGCTGCCCAGGCTGTCGCGCGCGGCGGCCAGGCGGCGGTCGTGATCGGCACCCTGGTCGCGCGGCTCGCCCGAGGTATCGAGGAAACCGAAGGGCATCAGCAGCACGGCACGGGTCGCGGCCGAGGCGGGCAAGGCCAGCGCCGCGACCAGGAAAATGGTGATGAGGCCCGCCGTCTTCGCCATGGGATCCCGCATGGAAAATGCCGTCGCCGTGCAGGATACAATTGATTCTTCGGTGTCGTCGATCTGTCGCGTTAAAAATAAGAAAATCATAAGAACATGATCAATCGACGAGAGACAATCGAGCGCAGGACGAAGATTCAGTATTATTTTGCAATGCGAAACAACAATTGACGGCGAAGCTGAGATCAATTTCAGAAAGATGTCGCGAAAAGGCTCTGCCCAGGGGGTGGAGGCGCTGCTATAGTGCGTCAGGTCGACAGACAACGGCCCGAACGATGGAGGAAACCCGATGAAGAAGTGGACGAAGCCCCGGATCGCCGAACTCCGCCTCGGCATGGAAATCAACGCCTACGCCTGCGCCGAGCGCTGACGGTTGCGCCGTCGCCGGCCGCCGGTGACGCCTGGAAGACGATGCACATCCTGCTTCTCGGTACGGCGGCCGGCGGCGGTTTCCCCCAGTGGAACTGCCGGACCCCGGGCTCGCGCCGGGCCTGGGCCGGTGACCCGGCCGCCCCCCAGCGGACCCAGAGTTCGATCGCCGTCTCGATGGACGGCGAGCGCTGGACCCTGATCAACGCTTCGCCCGACCTCCGGTCGCAGATCCTGGCCAATCGCCAGCTCTGGCCGCGCGAGGGCCTGCGCCATTCGCCGATCGGCGACGTGGTGCTGACCGGGGGCGAGATCGATTTCGTCACCGGCCTGCTCACGCTCCGTGAAGGCCATGAATTCGCCCTCTACGGCACCGCGGTGACGCTGGTGACGCTGGACGCCAACCCGATCTTCGGCGCCCTGCCGCCCGAACGGGTGCCGCGCCGGGTGATCGAGGCGGGGGTTCCCTTCACGACCGCGGGCGGCGTGTCGATCACGCCCTTCCTGCTCGCCGGCAAGGTGCCGCTCTATCTCGAGAAGGCGGCGGGCAGCCTGGCCGGCGCACCCGGGACGACGATCGGGCTCACCATCGAGGGCGGCGGCAAGCGGGTGGTCTTCGTGCCCGGCTGCGCCGCCATCGACGACGCGCTGCGCGGCCTGATCGACGGCGCCGACCTGCTGCTGTTCGACGGCACGCTGTGGCGCGACGACGAGATGGTGACGCTCGGCGTCTCGCCCAAGACCGGGCTCCGCATGGGCCATGTCTCGATGTCGGGGCCGGAGGGCACGATGGCGCGCCTGGCCGATCTCTCTATCGGCCGGCGGGTGTTCATCCATATCAACACGACCAATCCGACGCTGATCGCCGGCACGCCCGAGAGGGCGGCGGCGGAAGCCGCAGGGTGGCACATTCCCGTCGACGGGGAGGAACTGGCACCATGAACGCGATCATGAGCCCGGACGAGCTGGAAGCGGCGCTGCGCGCCGTCGGCGCCGCCCGCTACCACGACAAGCATCCGTTCCACCGCCTGCTCCATGCGGGCAAGCTGAACGAGACCCAGGTGCGCGCCTGGGCGCTCAATCGCTACTACTACCAGGCCAAGATCCCGGCCAAGGACGCCACCCTGCTGGCCCGGCTGGAAGATCCGGCGTTGCGCCGCGCCTGGCGCCAGCGGATCGTCGATCACGACGGCGAGCGCGAAGGCGACGGCGGCATCGAACGCTGGCTGAAGCTGACCGACGCGCTCGGCTTCGAGCGGGACTATGTCATCGCCGGCCGGGGCCTGCTGCCGGCGACCCGTTTCGCGGTCGATGCCTATGTCCGCTTCGTGGGCGAGAAGCCGCTGCTCGACGCCATCGCCTCCTCGCTGACCGAGATGTTCTCGCCCGGCATCATCCGCGACCGTGTGGCCGGCATGTTGGCGGGCTATGACTTCGTCTCGAAGGAGGCGCTGGCCTATTTCGACAAGCGCCTGACCCAGGCCCCGCGCGACGCCGATTTCGCCCTCGACTACGTGAAGCGCGAAGCCCGCCGGCCGGACCAGCAGCAGGCGGCGATCGCGGCGCTCACCTTCAAATGCGACGTGCTCTGGGCCCAGCTCGACGCGCTCTATTTCGCCTATGTCGAGCCGGGGCTGGTACCGCCGGGGGCCTGGGTGCCGTGACGGCGCCCGTGCCGCGCCTCGCCCCCGGCGTCCGCCTCGCCTTCGACGGCAAGCGCGGGCAATGGCTGCTGCAGGCGCCGGAACGGGTGGTGGTGCTGGACGAGATCGCCCATGCCGTGGTCTCGCGGATCGACGGCAAGCTGTCGCTCGACGCTGTGATCGATGCCCTGGCGGCGGATTACGACGCCGACCGGCGCGAGATCGAAGGCGACGTCAAGGACCTGGTGGCCGATCTCGCCGCCCGCGGGGTGCTCCGATGATGGCGCCGCCGCTGGCCCTGCTGGCCGAACTCACCCACCGCTGCCCGCTGCAATGCCCCTATTGCTCGAATCCGGTCGCCCTGGCCGGGGTGGCGGGGGAATTGTCGACCGCGGAATGGTGCCGGGTGATCGGCGAGGCGGCGGAACTCGGCATGTTGCAGGTCCATTTCTCGGGCGGCGAGCCGCTGGTCCGGACCGATCTGGCCGAACTGGTGGCCCATGCAAGGGCGGCCGGCCTCTATACCAATCTGATCACCTCGGGCGTGCTGCTGGACGCGGCCAAGCTGGCCGTCCTGGTGGCCGCCGGGCTCGACCATGTCCAGGTCTCGATCCAGGATACCGATCCCGACAATGCGGATCGGATCAGCGCCTATCCGGGCGGCCTCGCCAAGAAGCGGGCGGCGGCGCGCCTGGTGCACGAGGCGGGCCTGGCGCTGACCATCAATGCCGTCGTGCACCGCCAGAACCTGGATCGCCTGGGCGAGATGATCGCCTTCGCCGAAGCGGTCGGGGCGGAGCGGCTGGAGGTCGCCCATGTCCAATATTACGGCTGGGCGCTGAAGAACCGGGACTATCTGATGCCGACCATCGGCCAGCTCGACGCTGCGACGGCGACGGTCGAGGCGGCGCGGGCCCGGCTGGGCGGCCGGCTGGTGATCGACTATGTGATCCCGGACTATTACGCGCGGCGGCCCAAGGCCTGCATGGGCGGCTGGGGCCGGCGTTTCGTCAATGTCTCGCCTGTCGGCGCGGTGCTGCCCTGCCATGCGGCGGAGACCGTGCCGGGCCTTGTCTTCGCCACGGTGCGAGAACGCCATCTGGCCGAGATCTGGGCGGCGGATCCGGCCTTCGAAGCCTTCCGCGGCACCGATTGGATGCCGGAGACCTGCAAGGCCTGCGATCGGCGCGAAATCGACTGGGGCGGCTGCCGCTGCCAGGCGCTGGCCCTGACCGGCGACGCCGCCGCCATGGACCCGGCCTGCGACCGCTCCCCCCATCACGCCGGGCTGATCGCGCTCGCGGAGACGGCCTCGGCCCGCCCGGCCGAGATCGCCGCCTATCGCAACTACCGGAACATCTGAGGCGCGTCAGGCGAAGAGACGCGCCGCGTGCCAGGCCAGGTGATCGGCCATGAAGGTCGAGATGAAGTGGTAGGAATGGTCGTAGCCGTCCTGCAGCCGCAGCGTCAGGGGAATCCCGGCGGCCGCGCAGGCGGATTTCAGGCGTTCCGGTTGGAGCTGGTTCGCCAGGAAATTGTCGGCCGTGCCCTGGTCGACCAGCAGCTCGGGCAGGCGGGCGCCGTCCTCGATCAGGGCGACGGCATCATGGCGGCGCCACTTGGCCTGGTCGGGGCCGAGATAGGCCGGCAGGGCCTTCTGCCCCCAGGGCACCTGCATCGGCGCCACGATCGGCGCGAAGGCCGAGACCGACTTGAAACGCCCCGGGTTCCGCAGCGCCACGGTGAGGGCGCCATGCCCGCCCATGGAATGGCCGGTGATGCCCTGGCGCGCCGTGTCGACCGGGAAATGGGCGGCGATCACCGCCGGCAGTTCCTCCGTCACATAGGTCCACATGCGGAAATGCGGCGCCCAGGGCGCCTCGGTCGCATCGACATAGAAGCCGGCGCCCTGGCCGAGGTCATAGGCCGGATCGTCCGCCACGCCGTCGCCCCGCGGGCTGGTATCCGGGCAGACCACGATCAGGCCGAGGTCGGCGGCCGCCTTCCGGTATTCGCCCTTGTCCATGACATTGGCGTGGGTGCAGGTCAGGCCGGAGAGATAGGTGACGACGGGCCGCGGCCCGGCCGCCGCCTGGGGCGGCACGAAGACGGCGAAGGTCATGGTGCCGCCGGTCGCGGCCGAGGCATGGCGATAGACGCCCTGCACGCCGCCGTGGGCCTTGTGGGTTTCGACGGTTTCGATGGTCATGGGTAATCCCTTACGTACCCTCTCGCCCCGGTGAGGGCGAGAGGGCCGGGGCGAGGGGGAATGCGGCCTGAGCTCAGAAGGTGACGACGGCGCGGATCGACTTGCCGTGGTGCATCAGGTCGAAGGCTTCGTTGATCTGCTCGAGTGGCATGACATGGGTGATCATCGGATCGATTTCGATCTTCTTGTCCATGTACCAGTCGACGATCTTCGGCACGTCGGTCCGCCCGCGGGCGCCACCGAAGGCGGTGCCGCGCCAGACCCGGCCGGTGACGAGCTGGAACGGCCGGGTGGAGATTTCCTGCCCTGCCGCGGCGACGCCGATGATGATGCTCTCGCCCCAGCCCTTGTGGCAGCATTCGAGGGCCTGGCGCATCACCGTGGTATTGCCGGTGCAGTCGAAGGAATAGTCGGCGCCGCCCTTGGTCAGTTCGACCAGATGGCTGACGACGTCGCCCGTGATCTTCTTCGGGTTGACGAAATGGGTCATGCCGAAGCGGCGGCCCCATTCTTCCTTGTCGTCGTTGACGTCGACGCCGACGATCATGTTGGCGCCGACCATGCGGAGGCCCTGGATCACGTTGAGGCCGATGCCGCCGAGGCCGAAGACCACGGCATTGCAGCCGACCCCCGCCTTGGCCGTATTGATCACGGCGCCGATCCCGGTCGTCACGCCGCAGCCGATGTAGCAGACCTTGTCGAAGGGCGCGTCGGTGCGGATCTTCGCCAGCGCGATCTCAGGCACCACGGTATAATTGGCGAAGGTCGAGGTGCCCATGTAGTGGTGCAGCGACTGGCCCTTGTAGGAGAAGCGCGAGGTGCCGTCCGGCATCTGGCCGCGGCCCTGGGTGATGCGGATCTTCTGGCACAGGTTGGTCTTGCGGCTGAGGCAATATTCGCACTCGCGGCATTCCGGCGTGTAGAGCGGGATCACGTGATCGCCCGGCTTCAGCGTGGTCACCCCCGGGCCGCATTCGACCACGACGCCGGCACCCTCGTGGCCCAGAATCGCGGGGAAGAGGCCTTCGGGATCGGCGCCGGAGAGCGTATAGGCATCGGTGTGGCAGATGCCGGTCGCCTTGATCTCGACCAGCACTTCGCCCGCCTTCGGGCCTTCGAGCTGAACGGTGACGATTTCCAGCGGTTTGCCGGCCTCGAAGGCCACGGCGGCGCGCACATCCATGGGGGTCGTTCCTTAAGCTGTCCAGAAGCTGTCCAGATGGTCCTGGGCCTGCCACGGCCGATCGGGGAATCGGGGCGGCGGGCAGGCCATACTGCCGAAAAGAGCGACGGGGAAACAGCCTTCGCCGTCTCCCCGCCGCCCCATACTGTCGATCAGGCGGCGAGCACCCCGTTCGCCTTGGCGATATGGGTGGCGATCGCGTCCATCAGCCCGGGCGAGAGCGCATCATAGGGTTCCAGT
>Ga0265297_10011764_pt1 | contig 10649 bp, 18 predicted proteins | sample Munlanlwell13791_FD_192502 | JGI IMG/M metagenome (GOLD analysis project Ga0265297, IMG submission 192502) | Leachate microbial communities from a municipal landfill in Southern Ontario, Canada - Leachate well 137-91 | ecosystem: Engineered > Solid waste > Landfill > Unclassified | place...
ATTCTTTGTTATTTAATGGAGCAAACGTATTAAGAATAATAGAATCATTTAATTCTATTATTTTTTGATAAGCAGAAATTGTTGTTTTGTTGTTAATACAAACCATTACTATTCTTATGCTATTTTCATAATTTTTAAAAACAGCAAATCTATGTCCGTTTATATTATAAAACCCATTATCAGTTATTAAAGAATTAATATCTCTTTTAATTGTATCTTTTTTTATTATTTTTATAAGATACATATCTTTTAATAAGATTAGATAAGGTTCTACTGATTCATCGGGGTGGTTGTATGTATATAGTACTTTACCATTATCATATGTGCCGACATTCCACACTGAATTAGTTTTTTTAGCAATTCCTTCGGTTCCTAGGTGTGATTCTATAATACCTTGTGATAATACAAATGTAATATCCATATTATATTTAAGACATTTTTCCACAAGGTTTTTAGCCGATAATTTAGATTTAGGAAATTGAGTTTTTATAAAATCATCAACTTCTTTTATTAATTCAATTTGAGATCTATTTCTTACAGATTGTGCATATTCTATTGTATCAAATTTTTTTACAGATTGAAATCTTAGATTTGATACATTTATATTTTGAAGAGAACAAAAAGCAAAAAGAAAAATACATATCCATAAAGACTTTTTTATTGGTCGGGAACTCAAATTAAATAAAATTTGGTTTACTTTCATAAAATTTTATTTCATTTAATATTTTTACAAACAAAGCAAATTATTTCCTTAAATTTCTCTGTAAACTTACAAAAAAACTTCGAGAAATAAAAATTAAATAATTTACTCCATCAGTATTTATTTTAAAATATTTTGAGATTATAAGGTGTCACCGAATAAAGATATCGAATCTTTATCACGATTTTCACTGTCCTCATTAGAATTTAAGGATATATTAATAATAGGAATATTTGTTTCTTCCGTATTTTGTTCTATATATCTGTTATTTTTTGTTAATGGTTCTTCATTATATAATGTTCTTATAACCATATAATTTTTGTCTTTTATTTTTCCATCTATTAAATTTAATTGTTCAAATATTTTATTTTCATTATCATTTATCAACCTTATAATTTTTCTTTCTTTTTCACTTTTTAATAACACATATTGGTTATCATTTTTTCCAAATAAAAAATCATTTAAATCTTTTGAAAAAATACCTCCTCTTCCATTTTTCCACTTTTTAAAATCAAATCCTGTCATATTTGAAGGTAAATTTAATTGGCATCTATTATCAAAAACATGTATGATTACATTTTCTACTACATTAGGAACAATTTCATTTATATTTAAATCTTTAATTGATAGATTATTATCATCAACTTCCTGCGACTTATTGTCTTTTATCTTTACCATAAAGTTTATTTTCTAAATTTATATTAAACGATACTAATTCTATTTCTTGCTCAACTGATTTAATAGCCCCTTCTTTTATTAAATTATTAATTTTTTCAGCCCATGTATCCTTATAAATTTTTGATTCTTCTAAAAACATTTTTACAGCCAAGATCCCACCATTATCCCAATATTCTATTATTCTTTTAACTGTTGCTACTTTCATAAAATATTATCATGATAAAAATAATTTTTCAAATTCAACTAACTCCTTTTTCATTTCATTAGGAAATATTTTTAATGATTCTCTAACTGATTTAATATCATAACTATAATAATTTGCAAATTCCTTTATAGTGTTTTCTTTAATGTTGAGTTCTTTTTCTTTTTTTTCTACAGATTTTTTAACACCTTTAGTATACATCCAATACGGAACTTTATTATGTTGTTTGTTTAAAAAACGTTGCCAATAATCTATAACTGCAATTTCATTTATTTTTTTAATTTGTAAAATATTTGATTGTAACGGATATTTTATTGCAACTCTTCTATTAAAAATGAAAGAAATTTTTCTTTTTTCTATATTAGAAATATTTTTATATTCTTTAGGATTCTCAAATATTATTTTTATTATATCAAATAATTCTCTCATATTTATATAATTAAGAAGTTTTGAAGATGTTAATAACTTTGCAAATTTAGATAAATATTATCATTTATAAATAGGCAATACGTAGTTTGCATATAGTTTTGTCCATTATAAAACATATCATGTAAATCAGAAATGATTACCCATAATTGTTCTTTATACCCGTCATCTTCCGTTTTACGTTTGTCTGTCCATTCAATAGCTTTTTCTGTTGAAAATTTATAGTTTTTTGCGGTCAATTCAATTATTTTTTGCCATCCTTTTTCATTTGGATAAATAATAACCTCATCATTTAGGTTAAAATGATGTATAATGACGGGTTTAATCAACGCAGGTTTATTGTGTAATTTATATGTATTTCGTTTAATCAAGTTTTTCATATCTTAGTAATTGATTGTTTCAATATCTTTTTTACTAATTAAACCCAATATCGTTATTTAAAATAATTCTGAATTTAGGTTATCTATTTCTTTAAATATAGAAGATTCGTTATCATTATTTTTTGTATATTTAGTACCATCTAAAATTGAATTCATGTTCCAATTTTGAGAATTTATATTGGGTTTATTTAATTGTTCTTGAACTTCATTATCAAATTCATGAACAATATTTTCAGGAAAAACATTTCTAGATAAAACCACTAATTTTATTTGTCTATTAAGACGTTCATCTATTTTAAAAGATGGAGTTTTACCTGATATATTAATGAGTTGTTCATAAATAATATTAGATTTTTTTTCTAAATCTAAATAATCTTTAGCATTAATAATATTAATTATTTTATCGGCTTTAGATTTTGTTATTCTAACAGTCTTTTCATTTTTATCCAACCATGAATATATTGATGGAACATTATCTCCGTCATCTCCACAAAATATTTTTTTAAGGGCTATATAATTACCATCTATTTGTTCTAATGTAACCTTTTCACTATCTCTTAAACGAATAAAATCTTCTTTATCTGGATCTATTCCTCTATTAAAAATATCTCCGTTATTAATTTCATTTAACCATTCATTAAAATATTTAGGAATAAATAACTTTTTAGATGAATTTTTTCCTCTTGCATCTGGATTAAATACTGTAGCAAAACATTTTTTATTTACATCATATTGATAAAAACTAACTAATTGCCTTATATCTTCATCGGCAGATACTAATATTATATTTTGATTTTGTTTAAAAATTAATTCATCTCTCCATAAAGCCATTAAATCATCTGCTTCAGCACCATCAATTTTAGAAATAATAAAACCATTAGAATCTAATATTTCAGCAAACTCTGTTATAGAATTATATACGTTATTCCAATTTATAAATCCATTTTTTTCTCTATTTGCTTTATACCCATCATTTTCATCTATGGATATTTCTTTTCTCCATGATTTAGAATCCAAAGCAAATAATACTCTTGATGGATTTATTTGTCTTATTATATAAGATATGTCAGTAGATATTTTTCTTATAAATTGATCTATTTCAAATTGATTATTAAATGTATAATTTTTAGAACCATATCCTGAACAAATAAATAAAGATCTAAAAGCTAAATTATTTAAATCTATAATAAGGTTTGTCATATATTACTCATATTTTAATTCAATTTATAAATCATCTTATATAAAAATAATATTGGTGGGCATACACACAAAGATCGTTATTATCACATTCAATTCTATGACTTATGTTATTTGACGCTTACTTATATTAGTTCTGGTTTGTTCTAGTATAGTATCTATTTCTTCATCGCTTATATTACTCCATTTAATTTGATCAAACAAATATTTAATACTGCATTGGAGTTCTTTTTTTTCTTTTTCTGATAACATTCTATGTAATTTTAATTAATTTTCACGCAATAACACTAACATTTTCCTTAGTTTACTTAAAAACATTAGCTAAAATTAGGTTTTGTATAATATAAAACATTTTATAACAAAATCTTAAAATTCAAAAATTAATTATATAATTTCCTTTTAAAAATAAGTTCTACATTTCTTTTATCACTTTCTCTATCAATGAACGGGTGAATTAATATTAATTCCCACCCCTCTTCACCATATTTGTTTAATTGAGAAAGCGAAACATCTTCATTAGTAGATTCTATTTTATATTCCCACTTATTCATAATTTTTATATTTTAAATTTGTTTATTGAATTATTTGTTGAATTTTCATACAACATGCTAATAATGTAATCAAAGGATCTATAGAAAATTCTCTTTGATATTGATATTCTGCTATAGCAATTAATAAAAACGGTAATTTATCAATTTTATTAGGTTCTTTATCTTTGAAATAATTAGGAAAGTCTCTACCTAATGATATTAAAGCATCGTCAATTCTTGAACTATATTCATTAATTATAAATTTATAGTTATTTATAGGATCTGGCTTTAATAAACATAAATCAAATAAATCTTTAAAATCAAAATTTATATTAAAATCTTTTGGATCTAATATTTTAATTTGCCGATAATAAAAACTTTGTAATTTAGATATTAAAGTTCTCATATCAGGAAAATCATTATTAATGAATTTTGATAATGTTTCCTCTGTATAGGAGACATTTATAGCATCCAATATTTTAGATATTCTTTTTTTATATTCTTCTATTAAGAATAATTCTTCTTCATTATTCAGGGAATCAAAACAAATTAAATGAAACCTAGATTGAATAGGTTCTGGTAATTTTTGAATATAATTACAAGATGCTATAAATCTTGATGTTGATGCGTATCGTTCCATTACTGATCTGAGACTTGTATAAAAATCTGATGATGCTGAGTCGCATTCATCTAAAATAACGCATTTAAGATTTTCTGCACCACCTTCTAATGATATTGTAGAGCAAAATTTAGATATTTTTTCTCTAACAGTGTCTATTCCTCTTTCAGAAGAAGCATTTATATAAAGATTTGGGTGGTTTTCAGCTAAAATAAACAGTGAAGAAGTCTTTCCTGTTCCAGGCGCACCGTATAATAGTACATTTTGGGTTAAACCCATTTGAAGTTCTGTTTTTATTCTAGGAGGAACTATTAACTGATTTAAGTTTTTAGGACGAAATTTCTCTGTGAATAATTCTGAAATCTTTGACATATTTTAATTTTAAAATAAAAAGGAGGAAATTTAATTAAAGTAAAAAAATAAATTATGCTAATGAATTTTTAATTTTGATAAACGAAGTTTAAGATTTTAAGATTTAAATTTTGAATCAATATCATTATCAAAATCATGTATAAGGAGTTGCCTCTCAAATTGCAATAATTTTAATTTTTTATACTTAACTAGTTTCCTCCTAAATCTTTATTTTATGTTTATTAAAAATTTAGTTTCATCGATATCACAATCTGTTGTATGATTATAAATATCTATTTTATCTTGTAATTGATCTAGTGAGGTTTGATATTTAGAAGCAATATTATTTTTTTCTAATTCGTTTATTCCAACAATAAAAATTTGTTCTATTGTTTCTGAAAACCCTCTTCTACTATTAACCTTTCCTTCTACAGTAGTTAATGATTTTATAAAATCTAACATTGATTTAGTTTCTCCCAAATCGTAAATAGTTTGTTGAATATTAATATTGGCTTTATTAATAGCAACTTTAAGATTGGTTAAATCACTAATGTGTTGTTTTAGTTTATCAAATAATTCTTTAGAATTATAATAAGTTTTTTCTCCTTCTGCTATAGAGTTATTTCTTAATATTAAAGACTTTACATTAGAAATTTCTCCTACTAATTTGTTTTTTAATTTTAACGCTTGAAATAATTTCATAATTTATTTTTTTAATTATAGTACAAATATATTTTATAATTTAATTAATTATCTATTTTTAAAGTTAAATTTTTGTTAAGATTTTAATTTAATTTAACAGTAATTCAACTCATTGGCACTGTTATGAATAGTAGTTCACTCAATAAGTATAAATAATTTATTATCTTCAACTATTAATTTATGTCCTTCCCATGTATTCTTTCCTAATTCTTGTTTTACTTTTTCAACAAAATCAAATGATGTTTCTAAAAAAGTAAATTCTATTGCTGGACCATTCCACTTTACAGATTTTACATTTTCATCTGCGCCACTATAAATAGTAAATCTGGTCAAAATTGTTATGGGTTTATTAGCAATTCCTCTACAAATATTTGCAATTTTATTTTCTAGAATTTCATAATTTTTTTTCCACCAATTTAAATTATTGTCTAAAATTATTATAGCAGATTCTATATACGGAAAAGTATCTTTAATAGAATTTGTAAAAGTAATAGAACCATATTCTTTTTTCATAATTTATTTTTTTATTTTATTTATTTATCAAATTTAAATAATCTTTTATAACATGATTGTGAGAAAAGGCCCATTCATAATTGTCTATATCGAAAATAGGCATCCACCACGCTTTTTCTACTTCGCCTTCAATTTCGTTATATTTTAATGAAAGAATAGGAAGTTCATCGGAATTATAAGAAATAACAATTCCATATATTAACGATATATTTTGTTTATTTTCAATTGGTTCTGTTTTTATTTTCCAAGGATTTAAAATATTATTATTTATAACATTAGATAAGATACTTTTTGATAAAGCTGGTAAATTTAAACCGCACTCTTCCCACGTTTCTCTATAAATAGCTTCGGTTCCTGATTCATTCCAATCTAAATATCCAGCAACAATGTTTAATTTTCCTTGAAAATCTGCTGCTTTTGGTCCTCTTTTAGATGCTAATACAAATAAATTTTTTCTTTTGTCCAAAAGAATTACTACACAATTAACTGCTACCGATCTAGATTCCCAAATTAATCTTTTTTTTCCGTTTTCAAAAATCTCATGACATTTATTTGGTATATTTTTAAATTTTATCATATTCTTTTTATTTTTTAATTATTTAATTTTTTATATAAACTTCGGTTATACTCATCGGTATAGGTAATAAATTTAATTTGCTTTCCAATTTTTTAATTTCTTTTCCCATATCAATTTGTTTATATCAGCAAACACATATTTTGACTGTGAACATAATTTAACCATCGCCTCACATAGTTTAATCATTTCTTCTTTGTTTGTTTTCATAATGATAAATTTAATTTCGCACATCTACAACAAATAAAATCAAACGGTATTGAGTGCCTTATAAGTCGCTTGCCAACTTTTAGTTAATTTATATCGGTGGATAAAGTTTTGGTTCTTTATCACCGTCTGTTTTTATTTGCAGCCTTTAGCGGTTATTTGCTCGGTTTACAGGTCAAACAATAACCGTTATGTTTAGTTCAACAATCTAAGCAAGTACAAGCAAACGAATCACTAACATTTTGTAAACGTATTTTTTCAACCTCGCTTTGTAGGTCATCATACATTTTACTCAATGATTTTGGGTAATATTGACAATCTGGGTGGTGTTTAATTTCTCCACCTACAAAAACTTTGCATCCTGTTTCACATCCATTTTTCATCATAACTTTGTGTTTTTAAACCAGTTAAAAAACTATGCTTACGAGTTTCCATTATGCCTTATTCTGCTCGCTAAAAAGAAAGCTATCTCCATAATTTAGTTGCGAATCCCCAAACAACTATATTTCTCATATAATATTTCCAATCCTTTTTAACAACGCATTCTTTTTTGCCTTCATTTAAAATTTTTAAAGTCTCTAACATCCCAGCCCTAAAAGAACTTCGTATTAACATATAGCGCTCTTTATTTGGTGAGTATGTTTCTGCGTAAGCATCAGATCTTTTTGAAATTTCATCATTACTTATGTTTTTCATATATAAAAATTTTAAATTGTCGTCAAAAACATGAGGCCATAACGTTTGCTTTAGCAAACGTTATGTACAATAGCCTTTCTTCGTGGCAAGTTCATCACTTAATAATATTTTTGTTTTATTTTTTGTCACTGCTCTTTGGCTTTTTCAAAGCCATTAAGTAATTGTTCAGTAAATATTCAATCAGGGAACTAAAAAACTGCATTCAATTGTTGCCCGTTTTTCGCCCTCATTGGTTATTGTTTCATCCATCGTAATACTTTTGTTTACTTTCCCAATTTTGTTATGTTTTTTGATTCGTTTGTATTGCTTATATAAATGTCTTTAATTTTTAGAATATTTCCAATTTTACTAATAAATTCATTCTCGTTTGAGCAATATACAAGTTTACCCTTGTAAGTAAATCTGTGTTCATCATTTATATGATCGAGGCAAGTAATAACTAAAGTTTTATTTTCATTCCTAATGTATTCATCCTTATTTATTCCGTATAGCAAAAGATCTAAATCAAGCAACGAACGTCTAAATTTGCCTTGATATTTATTATAAATATTAGTTTCATTTGGATCTAAAAATATATTATTTGGAATACTTTCATTTGTCATTTGTCCGTTCCCGTGCCTTGTTTGGTAAGCTCTTGTTATTAAGAATAATTCTGGATTAAATCCTGCATCTAAAATATTTTTACTTCCAGTGTTAGCCCTTGTAACATTTGGGAAAAATCCTATATTTTGGTCTAATAAAAGCCCCTGCGAACCTTCAAATATAAAATTATCAAAGCCAGAAGGCAAGTTATATATTGGTTTTATGTTTTTGCAATCTAAAATCTGTTCAACACATTCGTAAAATCTATCTAAAACAATTGTTTTTTTGAATCTGTAAAATTGTTTTATGGCGTTTAATTTAATTGATAAAATAGATGGATAAAATAAATCTCCAAATAATAGTGAGTAGTAATTTTCTTCTCTGTTTATTGTTGTTCCTATTCCAACTCCACAGCTACCATGTTGATTAATTTCTTCTGCTTGTTGGTTGATAAAAATATCATAAGGGGTAGTTATTGGGCATCGTTCGTCAATAAACAATATTGGGTTTATTCCTTTTTTTACTAAACTATTTAATTCATTTGTTAAACCAATAGGTTCAACTGTGCAATATTTTGCCCAATATGAAGGAACGCCCCGTAATGTTCCTGAACCAAAGTTAGAAAACACATGTCTTTTTCCATCTAATACAACGGTATGTCCAGCTTGTTGTCCACCAGAAAACCTTATTACTAATGGATTTTCAGAATGAGAACAAAGGTAATCGGTTGTTATGCCTTTCCCTTCATCCCCAAATCCTAAGCCTATTACAGCTTTTGAGTTCATTCCTGTTCTGTTTTTTCAGGTTCTGTACTTTCTACAGTTTTAGTAACTTCTTCTTGTCTTTGTTCCATGTCTTCAAAAGATACGGGTTCTGAATAACCAACTTGTCCCATTTTACAAAATAATATTAGGTTTAACATTTAAAATTTCTTCTTTTGCTTTGGCTTTTAAAGGCTGAGTTTTTATAATGGTTTCTGAAATAATCCTTGAAACATCATTTTTATTATCAACAATTATAAGCCCTTCACCCATTAGTTGTTTCCAACCATCCATAGTTTCTTGTCTGCTTCCTGCACCTGTTTGTTTTATGTGCAAATGGAAGCAGTGGTATTTTTCTCTTGCTTTTTCTAAAAGCATATCAGCCAAAAATTCATCATATTGTCCATCGCCCATAATGTTTTGTAAGGCTCTTTTAGGTACACTTTTTAATGTAGGCTCATCCCCAATTGTAAAAAGAAATCCTTTTTGACCTCTTTTTTCAAAACAATCAATTGAAGTATGAAATCCTGCAAAATACCAAGCAAGTAAATAACTTTCACCAGAATTACCACCGCCCCCGCCTTCTAAATATACATCAGTAAGCCATTTATCAAGTAATTCATCACTACTTTCAAACTGCGCTACCTGTAAAGGTGAATTATCACATTCATGGTCTCCAATAGCAAGGAATAATAATTGTGGGTCATTAATTCCGCCGTTAATAATATTTGCCATAATATTGGGTAATCCTTCTTTGACAAGAAAATGAGGAATAGTTCCCATAGAGCCTGTAACGTCCAAAGCCAAAATAATTGAAACAACATTTGGGTGTTCTTTAGAATCTCTTGATTCTCTTACAACAATTCCAGAAGGGTTCATTGCATTATTAATGGAACGCTGTTTGAAAATTTCTTGAGTTGATTTGGTTTTATATCCTAACTCTTCTTCCCTAGCCGAACGACTTATAAGAGAATAACTTCCGCCTCCCATTATTCAATTCCTCCAAATAAGTAATCATACCGCTTTTTGGCAATTTCAAGTGTAATTTCAGCATTGCGAATTTTAACACCCAAATCGATATCCTTTTCGGTATAAACCCCCGAATCAAAATCACTGGCAAGAATAAGGCTTTGCGCGTTTGTAGGCGAAAGGTCAAGCATATTTTCTTGTTCCCTTTTCATTTTCTTAATACTCAAATTTAAGTCCTCAATCTTGCGTTTGTAAACCAACTGAGTGTCTTCGGCAATAGCAATCGCACGGTCATCCCGTATCTGTTTGTTATTACGCTTTAAAGAGCCAAAAAAAGCTCCTTTATTTTGAACTAATTGTTCTAATTTTTCGTCTTCCATAATTGTTGTTTTTAAATTAAAAATTTAGTAAAAATAATATTATTTTATAATATATCCTAATATAAAAGAAAAAAATACCCTCCCTAAAAAATTAAATAAAAAAGTGTTCGTACTTCGATTTAACTGACATAAAAGCTACTTGAACACAACATTTGTGTTGTGTGCAATAGCCCTTATTCGTA
>Ga0265297_10011765_pt1 | contig 10648 bp, 6 predicted proteins | sample Munlanlwell13791_FD_192502 | JGI IMG/M metagenome (GOLD analysis project Ga0265297, IMG submission 192502) | Leachate microbial communities from a municipal landfill in Southern Ontario, Canada - Leachate well 137-91 | ecosystem: Engineered > Solid waste > Landfill > Unclassified | place...
CTTAATGCTTTCGGTAATGATGACATCGGATCGGTAATGACTCCGGAAGAGCGTGAAGCAGAAAGAATTCGCCAACTCCTGGATATTGCCGTTCGATATGGAATTGTTACCGAAAGCAAAAAGCCAGACGAAATTACTGCAGAATTTTATACACAAATTGTACAGAGGAATTTACCTTTTCTTTGGATCGTGGATGATATTCCCGCAGGAATGATTCGCGAGGATCTTGAAAAGTGGCTTTCACCTAATGGATCACAGGGCCGAACTCTAATTACAACAAGAACTTCGTCCTATAGTTTTCTCGGTACATCCATAGTTCTGGACCCATTGGAGCCAGAAGAATCTATGGAACTTCTTTATAAATGGAGGAAACCAGATAGCCCCGATGAGGAAGATGCAGCTAAAAAAATCGCAACGACTCTTGGGGATCATCCTCTTGCTCTAGAAGTCGTGGGTGCCTTACTAGAACAATCAATAAGTGGTTCTCCGTTTATCGATTTGGAGCGTAGTCTTGCAGATCGAACAAGAGATGCTCTTGAAGTAGGAAAAGAGTTGGCGGGGATTCTCCCCACCGACCATGAAGTAAGTATCGCGAAAACATTCCTCATGAGTATCGACTATGTTGGAGATGAAGGAAAGGACCTCCTGCGCCTTGCTTCAGTCCTTGCAACCGAACCCATTTTCGGTTCTCTAGTTTCGAAAGTTTTTGCAGATGTAGATTCACTAGCAGAAAAAACCGCAAAGCAGCGTGCGGAAAACGCGTTTTTTCTAGTTACGCAACAATCGCTTGCAAAACGAGTAGGAAATATTCCAGCGAAGTTATTAGTTCACCCACTCATTTCAAGAACAATACGGTTAACCGATGCAATGCCTGATCGAACCAAACAATTGCGAGATGCCGCAATTAAGGTTCACACAAAAGCTCTTTATAAAATTAGAGACGGTCAAATTCATCGGGAACTCGCCCCAATTTTACCTCATGCACGTGAACTCATTGCAACTGCTGAAGATCTTCAGTGTGCCGATTTAGTTGCATCTGTGGCGAAATTTGATCTTTTACAAGGTTCATTTGGTTCCGCTGAGAAACTATATCGTAAAGAGCTAGAAATTCGCATAAAGTTTCAAGGTAATGAGCATCCGGCTACTCTCGTCTCAATTGATAACCTTGCTCATTCTCTCAGTGCTCAAGGAAATTATGCCGAAGCCCAAGTACTTCAGGAATATGTTTTGAATGTGTTGCGGAAGCACTTAGATAAAGATCATCCTGATTCACTCATGTCAATGAATAATCTCGGACTAACTCTCCTTGAAAAAGGTGATCTAGTCGGTGCTCGAGGACTTCAGGAACAGGTTCTGAAGGTTAATAGGGAACTCGTTGGGGAGGAACACCCGAATACCCTTACCTCGATGAGCAATCTCGCGGGAACGCTGGCAATTCAAGGTGATTTTGCTGAAGCCCGGACGCTTCAAGAGCATGTACTGAATGTAAGAGAAAAAAACCTTGGTAGAGATCATCCAAGCACACTTATTGCGATGGACAATCTCGCGGGAACGCTAAGATCTGTGGGAGATCTGTCTGGAGCTCATATTCTCCAGGAGCAAGTTGTAGATCGGAGTAAGGAAATGTTTGGAATGGAGCATCCCGATACTCTCACTTCGATGAATAATCTTGCAGAAACCCTGAGGGTTATGGGAAAACTTACAGATGCTCGAAATCTTCAGGAGCATGTGCTAAAAATTTCAAAAAAACATTTCGGTGAGAAACACCCGAACACACTTAGCTCAATGAATAACCTCGCAATGATTCTTCATGAACAAGGTGATCTTATCGAAGCCCGGAACCTTGATGAGCAGGTGATGAAGTGCGAGATGGAAAACCTTGGCGAAGGTCACATTAAAACACTCACTTCCATGAATAATCTTGGTGAAACTCTCCGAGATCTCGGAGATCTTACTGGCGCCAGAGAATTACATGAACGTGTGCGGGAAGTTTCAACTAAGACTTTTGGCGAAAAACATCCGAATTCACTTATTTCTATGAATAATCTCGCAATAACACTTCATCAACAAGGGAATCTAAAGGAAGCAAGAGAACTTCAGGAACAGGCGTTGAAGATGAGTACGGAAACTCTTGGTGAGAATCATATCAATACTCTCGCTTCAATGTTTAACCTTGCCGAAATTCTCCGGGATCAAGGTGATTTGTTTGGCGCTCGAAAACTTCAAGAAAATGCACTGAAAATCAGTCAGGAAATTCTCGGCAAGCAACACCCTAAAACAATCTTACTTATGGAATCGCTTGCAAGAACGCTTCATTCACAGGGACATTTATTGGGGTCCCATAAACTTCGTAAGCGGATTAAGCAATTCACAAAAAAAACCTGAATAACTAGATTCAAAATACTTCAGTTTAAGCGATATTTTTCATTCGGTCTATTGGAATAGTCCTCCTTGCCACTAAAAACATCCCCCCCTTTTCACTTTCACTTACCGCATCCCTCACCTCTTTAATACCCCACGCCAAACTGACTCAGCACCAAGCATGAAAGATATCATCATCAAAGGTGCCCGCCAGCACAACCTCAAAAATATCAGCGTGGAGATCCCGCGTGACAAGCTCGTGGTGATCACGGGCGTCTCCGGGTCCGGCAAGTCCACGCTCGCGTTCGATACGCTTTATGCCGAAGGCCAGCGGCGGTACGTGGAGTCGCTCTCCTCGTACGCCCGGCAGTTCCTCGGCATCATGCACAAGCCGGATGTGGACCTGATCGAAGGGCTCTCGCCGGCGATCTCGATCGAGCAGAAGACAACCTCCAAGAACCCCCGTTCAACGGTCGGGACCGTGACGGAGATCTACGATTACCTCCGCCTCCTCTATGCCCGGATCGGGACGCCGTTCTGTCCCGAGCACAATATCCCGATCGCGGCCCAGACCCCCGATAAGATCGCCGACCTGATCGCGGCCGAACACCCGGGGATGGTCACGGTCCTTGCCCCGATTGTCCGGCAGAAGAAGGGGACGTACCAGCAACTCTTAAAAGATCTCAACAAGGAAGGCTGGGCCCGGGTCCGGGTCAACGGGAAGATCATCCGGACCGACGAGGAGATCAAACTCGACCGGTACAAGATGCAGAACATCGAGATCGTCATCGACCGGCTCGATACGTCCGAACGCTCCCGGCTCACGGAAGCCGTGGAGAACTGCTTAAAGAAGTCCGAGGGGCTCGTGCTCGTTGCCGATGAAGAGGGGAAGGAGTCCACGTACTCGTCGCTCATGGCCTGCCCGGTCTGCGGGATCGCTTTTGAGGAACTCCAGCCCCGGATGTTCTCGTTCAACAGCCCGTTCGGGGCCTGCGAGGAGTGCCACGGGCTCGGGGTCAAGATGGAGTTCGACCCCGACCTGATCATCCCGGACAAGGAGCGGTGCATCGCGGACGGGGCCATTGCCCCGTACCGCAACCCGATGGACGGGTTCCGGGGCCAGTACCTTGCAACGGTTGCAAAGAACTACGGCTTCTCGGTCCTGACGCCGATCAAGGACCTCACGAAGGAGCAGTACGAGGCGCTGATGTTCGGCTCGTCGAAGCGGATGAAGTTCTCGATGAGCATGAAGAACGGCGATGCCGAGTGGTCGCACACCGGGGAATGGGAAGGGCTCCTCCCCCAGACCGCCCGGCTCTATGCCCAGACCCAGTCCGACTGGCGGAAACGCGAGCTCGAAGGCTACATGCGGGTCTCTCCCTGCCCGGCCTGCGAGGGGAAGCGGCTCAAGGACAAGGTGCTCGCGGTCCGGATCGAGAACAAGTCCATCATCGACGTCACCGACATGCCGGTCTCCGGCAGCGCTGCCTGGTTCCGGAACCTGAAGCTGACCGACAAGGTGCGGGAGATCGCCCACCAGATCATCAAGGAGATCCAGTCCCGGCTCGATTTCCTGGAAAAGGTCGGCCTCGGGTACCTCACGCTCTCCCGGAACGCCGGGACGCTCTCCGGCGGGGAAGCCCAGCGGATCCGGCTCGCCACCCAGATCGGCTCGAACCTGATGGGCGTGCTCTACGTGCTGGACGAACCCTCCATCGGGCTCCACCAGCGGGACAACCACAAGCTCATCGAGACTTTGAAAACCCTCCGCGATCTCGGGAACACGGTGCTCGTGGTCGAGCACGACGAGGACATGATCCGGTCCGCAGAGCATGTCATCGACATGGGCCCGGGCGCCGGGATGCACGGCGGTTATGTTGTTGCGGAAGGAAACCCGAAACAGATCGAGAAGAACAAAAAGTCCCTGACCGGCCAGTACCTCTCCGGCACAAAGAAGATCGAGGTACCGAAAACCCGCCGGACCTCGAAGCGGTTCATCACCGTGAAGGGCTGCCGGGAGAACAACCTCAAGAATATCGACGCAAAGTTCCCGATCGGGCTCCTCACGGTCATCACCGGGGTCTCGGGCAGCGGGAAGTCCACGCTCGTGTACGAGACGCTGTACAAGGGCATGATGCAGATCATCAACAAGTCCCGCGAGCAGGCCGGCAAGCACGACAAGATCGTCTTCGATGCCGAGATCGACAAGGTGATCGTGATCGACCAGTCCCCGATCGGGAAGACCCCGCGGTCAAACCCGGCAACCTACACGAAAGTCTTCGATGAGATCCGCACGGTCTTTGCCGAAACCAAGGAGGCGAAGATGCGGGGCTTTGCGCCGGGCCGGTTCTCGTTCAATATCCGGGGTGGGCGGTGCGAGGCCTGCGAGGGCGACGGGCTCATCAAGATCGAGATGAACTTCCTGCCCGATGTGTACATCGAGTGCGAGGAGTGCAAGGGCAAGCGCTACAACCGCGAGACGCTCGAAGTCCTGTACAAGGGCAAGTCCATCGCCGATGTCCTCGACATGAGCGTGGAAGAGGCGATGAAACATTTCGAGAACATCCCGTCCATCCGCTCCAAGCTCGAGACCCTGTCCCGGGTCGGGCTCGATTACATCAAGCTCGGCCAGAGCTCGACCACGCTCTCCGGCGGCGAAGCGCAGCGGATCAAGCTCACCCGCGAGCTTGCCAAGCGGGCAACCGGCAAGACGCTGTACCTGCTCGACGAACCGACCACCGGCCTCCACTTCGACGACACGAAGAAGCTCATCAAGGTACTCGACGACCTGGTGGCCAAGGGCAACACGGTCATTGTCATCGAGCACAACCTTGACGTCATCAAGTCTGCCGACTACATCATCGACATCGGCCCCGAGGGCGGCGATGCCGGCGGGAAGATCGTGGCAACCGGGACGCCGGAGAAAGTCGCCGGGATCCCGGCCAGCTATACCGGGCAGTTCCTGCAGGTGATGCTGGACCGGGAGTCCCCCGCAACCTAATCCCGCGTTCCCGTACCCGTTCCCATCCTCATTTTATAATAACCCGGACAGAGAGATGCTGGTACAACGAAATGTTCGACACCGCGACCCTTCCCTCCGCCCCCGGCTGTTACCTCTTCTATGACAAGGACGGGACGATCATCTATGTCGGGAAGGCCAAGCACCTCAAGAAGCGGGTGAGCAGCTACTTCCAGAAGAAAGACCACGACCGGAAGACCCAGAACCTTGTTGCAGCCATTGCCCGCATCAGTGTTGTGGTGACGAACACCGAGACCGAGGCCTTTCTCTTAGAGAACAACCTGATAAAAAAACACCAGCCCAAGTACAACATCGATCTCAAAGACGCCAAACGGTACGCGTACATCGAGCTGACTCGCGAACCGTTTCCCCGGATCGGGATCGCCCGGCAGGCCGGCCAGGACGCCGCAACCCGGTTCGGGCCGTTCGTATCGGCCGCTGAGCGCGACGAGCTGATCCGCATTGTCCGGAAGATCTTTCTGATCCGGTCCTGCCGGCGCCTGCCGAAGCGGGCATGCCTGCGGTACCACCTGCATACCTGCAGCGGGCCCTGTGTCGGGGCAATCCCGCAGGAGGAGTACCAGCGGCAGGTTGACCGGGCAGCCGAACTCCTCCGGGGCAAAAGCGCCGAACTCCTCCTCTCGCTCCGGGAAGAGATGGCGGAGTATTCCGCACGCGAGGAGTACGAGAAGGCGCTTTCCGTGCGGAACCAGATCGGCGCCGTGACCCGGCTCTCCGAACGCCAGCACGTTGAGCGGCCGAAGGACACCGACCAGGACGTGATCGGGTACAGGATCTCCGATGAAACGGTGTACCTCATGGTCTTCTCGGTCGAGAAGGGCCTGCTCTCCGGGAAACAGGAGTTCTCCTTTGACAACCGCGAGGACTTCTTCGAGGAATTCCTGGTCCAGTACTATGCGGATCGCGTCCCGCCTTCCGAATTGATCCTCTCCCATGAGGTTGATGAAGCCCTGGCGGAATACTTCTCGGAGCGGAAAGGGAAGACGGTCCACATCACGGTCCCGAAAGCGGGCGAGAAGAAGAAACTCCTCGACCTTGTGGAGAAGAACCTCGAGTATGCGTTCCTGAAGAACGAGATGAAGACAAAGGACCTGCAGGCCACGCTCGGTCTTGCCGACTCCCCGGACGTGATAGAATGCTTCGACATCTCCCATCTCTCCGGCACGGCAATGGTCGGATCGATGGTGCAGTTCAGGAACGGTGTCCCTGACAAGAAGAACTACCGGAGGTTCCAGATAAAAACCGTGGAGGGCATCGACGACTTCGCATCGATCGCGGAGGTCGTGAAACGGCGGTACGACCGACTCATCCGCGAGGACCGGGAACTGCCCGACCTGATCATCATCGATGGCGGGAAGGGGCAGCTCTCCGCAGCCGGCGAGTCGCTCCGCGACCTCGACCTCACCATCCCGGTCATCGGCATTGCAAAGCAGGAGGAGGACGTGTACCTCCCCGGCGAGGTGCTGCCCCGGAAGCTCGACAAAAAGGGGATGGCCCTCCATTACATCCAGGAGATCCGTGACGAGGCGCACCGGTTCGCTATCACGTACAACCGCCTTCTCCGGAAGAAGGCCGCTGTCGGCAGCACGGCTTCAGGTGCCAAGAAAAGAAAGAAGAAGAGCGCCTGACATCCCGGAAGGACCGGTGGCAGCCGGCGCGTATCCGTCCGAAAGGCCCGTTCAGATGCTGGTATCCGCGAGGGCCATGCTGCTCTGGTTCACGAAATAGCCCGTGACAGCGACATGATCACTTCCGCTGTAGGCGCCGGAAAACGATATCGTGGACCTCAGCGGGAGGGGCGTTGCGCCGTCCCGCGATCCCTTCGACAGGGTAAGGCTCTTTCCCGCGCTGTCTGTGACCGTGACTTCCATCTCGAGGAGATCGTCCATGCCCGGTGCGCCGATGAAGGCAACAATGATATGGGAATCGTCGGGTTGGGTGACCTTGATGCCCGACTGGGGTTCGGCCGTGCCTGCGGACTGCTGCGTGCATCCCCCGGAGAGGACGAGCAGGATGATCAGTACCAGGACGAGGCATCCTGTTGCGTGAGGAAGATGCGGGCGGAGCGGTTTCATGGTATAGTATTCTGCCGGGATTCACATAACAACTCTCTGCCATGGAGTGCGGGAGAACTCGTTTACAATGCACTGGTTAGGAAATTCAGTTGGCGGTTGTTTGGCTCAACACGCGACCTCTGCAAGGTCATGGCATACGCCCAAGAGCCCAATGATAAAGTGAAATGGTATGCCACTGAAATCCTCAACGATGAGGGAGAGAAAATCCTTGTATGGCAGCTCCGAGAACCTACGGGATGGGGGAATCATACACGGGTGTATCGAGAACTTGAAAGACCAATAGATCTCAACAAAACGGAGTTATCTCCAAGTTCGATAAACCTCATATGATAGAATATATGCGCGTATAACATAGTTATATATAACTTTTTCAGGCATATCGACGTAAATTGCGAAAGAAAGAAAGAAATAACTATATAAGAATTCCCCAATTTTCGCCAAAAGTTTTTATACCCGTCTAAGTAACGCAGCTTTAAGGAGGTGATATAGAGTGACTAGTCCGGAATTTGTAACAACCTTTTCAACCGGAGTATATGCAATCTTGATAATTGCTTTAATCTGTGCTGGAATTGGTCTATGCTATTTCCTCCTCACTGGTAAAAGACTGAGGATATAAAAAAAAATTAATCATTTTTCAGAACAGGGCGATGTTGATGAACAAATCCGGTTTGACGATAAAGACAATGGGTGATTGGAAACTATCTAATTTTTTTTATCGAAATGTTGACGGAAAAACAGATTAAATAACCTTTATTTTATCACGTGATTACTGATACAACATGGATAGTTTTGATCGACACATTCACGATCAGTTGCTACATTTCATGAAAAGTGAACCATTTTTACACTTTTTTCAAGAAGATTTAACCAAAAAGAACGAAGACTGGTGTCCCTTCTCTCATGAATTTGGCGCTCCAGATTTTTTGGTTTGCTATAGATCCCATTCTGGAATTGAAACCCTTCAAAATATGTTAGAAAAATATCGATTGTGTAATCAGATGTTAAATTCGAATCGATACTACCTCGATTCCTACACAAATGTAGTAACCACATTACAATATCCTGAAACCATAAAATCCTACGATGATTTTGCTCAATCATTGAAGAATTTGGCTTATGTAATAGCAATTCTTGATAAAAATGTTCAAGAGAAACTTCAAAATCTTACATGCTTAGAATGTATCAGATTGGATGAATCTTTGGTTGATTACCAAAATCACTGTAAATATTCTAGTATAATTATGGCTGTATCTGCGGTTGAATATCGTCTTCATAAAATGATAAAAAACATTGATGAAGAACGATATGAAACGCAATTTGGTGATGCAACATTCGGTCAAATTATTAAACAATTTACTGACGAAGGGAAATCTAAGGAAATTAAAGAATTACTCGATCCGACTCATCTACCATTAATACAATTATTAAATAAATATCGGATCTTATCGGCCCACCCAAAAAGTGTTGATATTCCTGATGTCATCACTGACTCGATTGTATCGCTATCATTTGCATTCCTTACAGATCCAAAACATTCTCCATTCACTCAAGATGAATTACAATGCGATTCCCCAAGGGCTGAAAAGAATAACTCTTCAACCAAGGAATAAGGCTATGAAAATATGCTTATCCAGTAAAGCAACAATCTGAAAAGTGTAGCATCCCGGCCGGGACTTTGACTCCCACATTGAGAGATGATTAGGGTAAAAAACGTTGTATAGGTATGATTGTTACCTAGTCGTACTGGCGCCAGGTGTGATCGCACTCGGTGCACTTGAAGAACCGCACCTCGCTCTCATCGGCAGCCCGGAGCTGGCGGAGCCACCAGAACGCGAGGTTGTTCCCGCACTTGGGGCACTTGATCTGGATCGTGGGCAGGGTCTTGATCTTCTCGCCCTCGTCGTCCACGATCATGATCTCCTTTTCCACGCGTTCCCGCTTCTTTGTCATATTATCGGTGGATTCGATCTTCCGGATATAGCCGCACTTGCGGCACTTGAGCTGGCCGGCGGAAGACATCATAAGAGATTTACATTCAGGACAAAACATCGGTATACTATGCGTGATGATAGGAGATTAACTCTCTTGTACTGCCGCGAGCCCGGTTTCCGCATGGCAGATCCGCCCGGCTGTCATCGCAGAATCCTTTTTTTGGTACCCGGTGGATAATTCTATAATGATCGAGTATCTGGTCCTTCTTTCCTGTGCCGGATTTCTGGCATTCCTGATACCCGGTCGCCACCGGAACTACGCAGCTATTGTCGGCTGGGTCTTCATTGTCCTGACCCTCTTTGCCTCGCTGCCGGAGTTTTTCAAAGAGAACAATTTCATGTATCCCCTGGTCGCCGCCATGTCCGTGCCGTTCCTGGCGATCACGATCAAGTACCTCCTGCTCCGGGACGAGCGGGCGATGCACCTTTCGCGGGCGGCAGCGGTGGCGTTCCTCATCTATGCCCCGTTCGGCTTTACGCAGGTCCCGCTCTTTGCCTGGCTCGGCAACCAGCTCATATCCCTTGTCGTCAGCCAGGTCCTCTGGATCCTCGACCTTCTCAACGTCACCGTCGCGCTCACCTGCATGGACCCCCTGACCGAACGGGCGCTGGACCCCTCGGTGTGTGCCGGGCTGCTTAAGGACACCATCACCCGGAACGGGTACAGCGTCCAGATCATTCTCGGGTGCACGGGGATCCAGAGCATCGCGATCCTGCTCGGCGTTGCAGCGGCCGTGCCGACAACGCTCCGGCAGAAAGTGTACGCGTTCCTCATCATTGCCCCGACCATCTATATCCTCAACCTCCTCCGGAATGCGTTCGTGATCATGGCCTACACCGACCAGTGGTTCCCGTTCTATCCGGAGATCGCGGGCAACGGGGAGATGGGGTATGAGAGTTTCTTCTGGGCTCACAACGTGATTGCCGAACTGCTCGCCCTTGTCATCCTGGTCATGATCGCGTACTGGCTTTTCACCCTCATCCCCAGCCTCGGGAAGTTCGCCGACGATCTCTACCAGATGTATACCGGCGAGATCCGGAAAGCGTTCTGCAAGGGTAAGTAGATCGCCGGACCGGGCCCGCCGGCTGGCGGGTCTTTGTTTTTCCCTGCAACGTGTCACTGCAGGTAATGGGCATTCTTCCTGTACTGCCGGCCGGATCCATGCTGACCCGGAAAAAAG
>Ga0265297_10011766_pt1 | contig 10648 bp, 9 predicted proteins | sample Munlanlwell13791_FD_192502 | JGI IMG/M metagenome (GOLD analysis project Ga0265297, IMG submission 192502) | Leachate microbial communities from a municipal landfill in Southern Ontario, Canada - Leachate well 137-91 | ecosystem: Engineered > Solid waste > Landfill > Unclassified | place...
CTCTATCTCCTCCAGCTTTTTCTTGGGCACCACCCAGAGGACGTCGTCTTCGATCTGGTAGGTCAGTCCGTTGGGCCGCAGGATCATTTCCAGGGCCTGATCCCACGGAATATTCTCGAGCTTCATGGATATTTTTCCCTCCACGTCGCTCCCCCAGACGATGTTGATCCCCGCCACCTCGGATATCAACTGCAGAATATTTCGAATGTCCGTATCCACAAAATCAAAGCTCATCCTCTGGCCGGCATACTGCTTGGATGTGGCCTCAAACAGCCCGGCCCGGCTATCGGTTGCATCAGACGCAGCCGCATCCTGTTTTTTTGCTCTGTTACCTGGCTGCTGAACAGCCGGCTGTGCCGCAGGGCGTGTCCGCGGTTCCGGCGCAACGACCGGCGCCGGATCTCTCCGCTGCGATTCCGGTACAACGACGGGGACTGGGTTTTTCCGCTGCGGTTCGGGCGCAACGACGGGCGCCGAATCTCTCGGCCGGGGCGCCTCTGCATAGACAGCGTCAAAGTCCACGTTCAAAACCGCTCCATCCCGAGTGATATGGTACGGTACCAGTTGTCGCAATGTCACCCGCAGGGACACGTGGCGGTCCGTGGCCGACGAAAAGGCCTGGACCCGCTGAATAGCCCCCGCTGCATGTTCGGAGTCGAGTTTTTTCATCAGGCTCTCTTTGACGGCGCCATTTTTGAGGTCCACGAGGAGGATCGTTCCATCCAATTTCACATCGTAATCGACCTTTTTGTCCGTCGTGATGCTGAGACGCGTCCGGTTTCCGGAGCGCTGGGTCACCGCCACATCCAGGATTTGGGGGGTGGAAGAGGACTCGGCAGTGGAGGTAGTCTGACCGGGCGCTGCCTCCTGTTGAACCGACTGGGTGACGGCGGTGCCATCCTTCTTGTCGGAAGGGGTTGAGCATGCACCTGCCAGCAAGGCCAACAGGGCGACCCACAGACTGAGCCGGTTCCGAAACAGCCTATGCGTTCCCACGCTGGAGCATGGCAACGAGAATCGATGGTTCATCAAGAAATCCTCCCTGTCCCTTTCGGGCCATAAGGACGGTTATGCGGTTTTTGACACGACGCCAACGAGATGTTTTTTGGCAATCTTTTCTTAATCCCCTCTTATCCTTATTCTGCCGTCTTCAATTTTGAATTTCATGTGACATCCATGCCGACATCCGAACGATGTGCTCTTTTGCAAGTTTTGCTGCATAGATGATAGCGGCCTGGACAGCCTCCCGGTTCAGTGACGGGTAACTCGCCAGGATTTCCTCAGTGCTAAGGCCTGCTGCCAGATTATCCAGAATCACTGAAACCATGATACGCGTGCCCTTTATGCATGCCTTGCCATGACAGATAAACGGATCAACCACAATATGGTCCTGCCAGATCATCATTCAAGCTCCTTTGCTATTCCCCATACACCCGGTAAACTTCGGTTATCCGCTTGATCGCCCGGACCGGTTCGTCTCTGGTCCCCTCTATCTCGAGGCGGCGCACAAAGATCTCCGGTCGGTCCCTGCGAAAAACGTAGTTGACCACATAGATATTCAACCCGGGCAAGACGTCAAATTTAAACCGGGAGACATACTCGGAGCGGGGCTTTTTGGATCCGTATTCACTTTCTGCGATGGGCTCCAGGGTCGCGGTAGCCATGTGGGTGCCTAAGGGCATGACATTTCGGTAATCCTGTTCCGCCTCCTGCAATTTCCATCCCTTGCCGCTTTCATGGGTAGACGGCACTTTGCTCAGTCCCCGTTTACCCCAGAGATACATGAACCGCAGTCCGGTTTCTCCCCCCTCGTAGGGGACAAAATAGAAATCGCTCTTTTTGGGGAGAATGTAAAATTGAAGGCTATGCGCGGGGCCGCCGGTTTCCTTTACGACAAAACCGACATTCTTGATGATGTAACTGAGTTCCTTGAGGGCCTCGAGACTCTTGACGCGGCTCTGCATCATCTGTCCGGTGCGGCTGCGGAGCGTTCCCGCCTCGCTCTCCTTTCGAACGTCATAGACCATGCCATCGGACTTGACCTGCCACGAAAGGTTGAGATCGTCACACATGGGCTGGGACAGAAAAATGACCTCGCCCAGGTTCCCGTGGTCGACGCCCTCTGTTTTGGAAGACGCCCTGGCCAGGACATGGTTAAAAAAATCAAGCCCTGAAGAGGTGAAGCTTACCCGCCAGGGCATGGGGGACAACACCGTTTCATCTATTGCCGTCTCGGTGGTCTCCAGATCCTTTAAGCTCCTGATATTGCTAAAATCATCAAAGGGGGGCGCGATGCCCCACAGATCCACTCGGCAGGCGACGGTTGTCCCGTCGGACGCGTCGATTCGGCCGAAGATATAGACATCCGCCTTGACCTCGCTCACAATCCGCTTTCTCAAGGCCTCATTTTTTTCAAAACTCTCGGCAGTAAAGATCGGGTTCGTTTCTGACAGGGACTGGGGTAAAAGAAGCGCAAACTGGGGGCTGTCCCCGAACGCGAGCCTGATCCGGTCGCCTACATACCGCGAGCCAACCGTGATGTTTCCCGCGTGGTCTGTGAAGTCGAAAACAGCGACGTTGATCACCGGCCTCTTTTCAGAATCGAAGTATCTGCTTGCAATTTCCTTCATGAGCGATGCAGAAAGATCGTCGATCCCCTTATTGAGGGAAGTCGACGTGTGTCCACCCTCGGCTGCCCAGCATACCGGCCCGCAGACCAAAAAAGCCAACACCATCATGAGTCGAATCATCAGCAACCCCTATAAGATCCAGATGTCAGATGTCAGAGGTCAGACGTCTGAGGTCGGAGGTCGGGACCGCAATCCCCCAATTCCCCAATCCCTCAATTCCTCAATTCCTCACTCATACACCTGGTCGGGCAGCTTCATCTCCACATTTTTAAACTTGAGATAAAGCTCCTTTTCCAGGTAGGGCTCCTTTATAATGACTTTTTTCTCATTCCTTGCAATCCTGTCCACGACACCGCCGGCGGTCCCGATTCGAGTCCCCTTTTTCAGGACAAACCCCCTTCCTTTGGGGTCCCTGACCATGGCCCATGCCATGCCCTCGGCCTGAACGATGGCCGTCAGGGTCAACTGAGCGATCGCCAGTTTCTGTAACTCTGTCCTGGCAACCAGGAGTTCCTTTAGTTTTTCTGCGGCTGCCTTTTTCTCTTTTTCCAGCTTTTCCACTTCAGCTTCCGCCTTCGCAGTCGCTTGTTGGCCCTGCCTGACAAAATAGGAGAGAAAAGGGTCCGGAATCCTTTCAGGATCAAATGGCGGTTTCTGAGGCCTCAGATCCTTGTATACCGGTAGAGGGGTCTCTTTGGAAGGGTCAGCACCCACTGACGTCACAAGAAGGAACAGGCATAGGGCCGATAATATCCCCACTGGCAGTATCGTTATGCGCTTTTCCATCTTCGATCCTTCCAATTCCATCCGCAGATGACGCAGATTACACAGATGCCAATTCCTCAAGACCTGATTTGCCTGATGCCTCAAACCTCCATCACTTCTTCTGCTGCTGCTGCGCCGCCTTCTCCTTTGCCTCGTCTTCCTTGCTCTTAAAACGGTAGGTGACGGCCTTGCACGTCGTTATCAGGTCTACCGAGAGGGGCGCACTCGGCTTCACTGAAATGTCTACGATGTTTACGATACGCTCCATGCGGCTGACCTTGTCGAAAAAGAGCATCACGTCCCTGAAACGGCCCCCAACCTCTATGGAAACAGGGATTTCCACATAGAAATTCTTTACCGCTTCTTTCCCTGGGCTGAACAGCCTGAATTGCAGGTTGGAATCCACCCCGAGCTGACTGATGCCGGCCAGCAGGCTCGGGATCTCTCTTTCATTGGGGAGAATTTTAAGGGCCTTTTGAAAGTCCTTTTCCACCTGGGCCATCTCTTCCTGGAGTTTTTCGAGTCTCTTTCCCCATATCTTGCCCATGCTGATTTTTTGTTTGAGATCAGCAACCTCCTTCTCCATGCGGTCAATCTCCTGCATCCTGGGCATGTAGATGAACCAGAAAAAGCCGCCGCCTAACAGGGCCACGAGGCCGCAGATGATCAAGAGCCTGTGGGCCTTTTTGATCTTTTGGGCCCTTTCAAAAAAAGAATCTGCGGCTGTCCGCCAGTTGAACCCCTTGATAGTCATCTACCCCTTCCCCTTAGCGGGCGTCGGCTTCTCTTCTGGTTTTGGCGGGGCCTGCTGCAAGGCCGTATTGCATACCAGCACAAAACCGGAAGCCTTCATCTTATACGTAGGGAAATCAGCGAGTTGCGTGCCCTTGAGGTCGACCGATGTGATGGATTTCACCTTTTCGAGATTGGTCATAAAGAGGGCCACCGTGTCGTTGTCCATGGCCGTGCCGTTAATGGTGACGATGCCCCCGCTTTCAACAAGAGATTGAAGCCATAACCTGTCCTCGGGAACCGCAAGGGCGATCTCAGTGAGGAGCTTGAGCGGCCCGCCCTTTTTCTGTTCAAGGTCCCGAATCAGGGCTAACCTATCCTGGATCTCCTTTATCTTTCCCTTTATCTGGTTGGCCATTCGGTTGTTTTTTTCATACAGGACCAGTTCCTTTCGGGCACTCTCCTCATCGGCCTTCAATGCGGCCATTCGGCTGTTCGAACTGGTCTGAAGGTAGGCCATCAGCAGAACGAGAAATACCAGTGTCAAAAAGTAGATACTGATCTCCCGTCGTATATTCTCTTTTTTCCTGGCCGCCCTGAAGGGCAACAAATTGATGCGTATCATTTGTCGTCTATGCTTCTCAGAGAAAGTCCCACAGCCACACCGGCCTGAAGGGCCATATAATCCAGGTAGTCCACATCAAAGCGTTTATAGTCAACGACGAGATTCCTGAAAGGGTTGAGTGGCTCCACAGGGATCCCTGCCTCCATTTGCAGATATTTCTGAATCCCGGGCATCTTGCACGCCCCCCCGCTGAGAATAATTTTTTTAATGGGATCGCCAGCGCGGGTACCCGACACAAAATCGAGCGCCCGTTTAATCTCTCTGCCCCATTTTGAGACCTCATGATGGAGAATTTCCTCGAGGTCCTTCTCTTTCCGATCGTCTACCTTGGCCCCGCCCAATTTGATTTTTTCCGCCTCAGGGAGGCCAATATCGAATTTTGTGGCAATGGCCTCGGTGATCTGGGCCCCACCATAGGAGGAGTCCCTTGAGAAGATGGATATGCCCCCGCTGACAACATTTATTTCCAGTTCGCCGGCCCCCAGATTGATGATGGCGTAGCAGCTTTCAGGGTCTATCAGACTGATTTCAGCCGCATTCTGAAGGGCAAAGATGTCGGCATCCAGGACGCCCGGGTTGAGGTCGGCCGCCCGAATCAGCTCCACATACTGGTCGATAATGTCCCTTTTGGCGGCCACCAGCATCAGATCCATCTCCTTCCGGCCCTTCGACTCCCGCTCCGCCTTCCCGTCAGCATGGGCCGTGTCCTCAGAATCGAGGACAACAAAATCCAGATTCACCTCGTTGATGTCGTAGGGAATATACTTCTCGGCTTCCTCCTGAATGGTGTCTTCAATCTTTGATTCTTCTACCTTTTCCAGAGTGATCTTTTTTGCAATCACCGAATACCCGGACAGCGAGATCGCCACATTGCTGTTCCTCACCCTCAGGTTCTTATAAAGGGTTTTTATGGCGGACGCCACCCCACCCTGGTCTTTTATAGCGCCTTCCACAATGGCGCCCGCGGGCGTAGGGATCACCCCGAAATTCTGAAGGGTCCTTCCACGCTTCGACTGATCGATTTCCACCAGCTTGATGCAGTGAGAGCCGATATCCAGTCCGACCAGGGCTTTTTTCTTGCTAACGGGCATAGGTTGGTTCCGAAAAGGGTGTCATGATCATGATGCCGCCTGGGACTCAGTAAAGGGAAATGATGGAAAGGTCAGTTTTCAGGGAAAACCTTTCCCCTGTCAGAGAGATCGAATCCCAGGCCGAAGAGGATCTTTCGCTTGGTCTCCATTCGACACGCCATTCCCTTTTCGACCCGATCAATCGTTATTGGAGAAATGCCCGCCTTTCTTGCCAACTCTGCCTTGCTGATCAGGAGCCCCTCTCTGATCCTTTTCAATGCATTATGATTCAAGGTATTCTCTCCTCCTACTGGCAAAGAAACTTGAAGGACTTATCGAAATGATGATCGCCATACGACGTGAGATGCGGTGCCTGATTCCCCTCCTGCCATCCCGATGACAGCATCGATTTCCTCTTAAATTAGACCCTAAATATTGTTATTTGTCAATAAGTTAATATACGTTTCATATAATTCCGTCTAATTTCAGATAATCTATCAATATGTGGTAACTATCTTTAAAGACTGAAGCAATATGTGGGGAGGTGGTGCTGAAGGCGGCGGGAGACGAGTCTGAAGGTTAAGGCACCGAAAACCGCTTATCGGTTCTGTTTTTTTTCGCTGCCTTGAACGTTGAACCGGGAACCCATGAACCCTTACCAATCTTTTTTGGATTTTACATGTACCTGTTTTTGTTTTTCTTTGTGCCCTTGTGGCCCCTTGTGAGTCAGGGGTTTTTTTATTCTCGCACCGAAGGTCACGAAACACTAAAAATGGGTTGCGGAATAAAAAAAAATGCCCTATGTTCGCTCCATCATCCGTCGCCTCGTTGCGGCCGAAGGAAACAGTGGGTGTGCCGCGCAGGTTCCATCCTATCGGAAAATAACCCCTTTCTAAATGAGCTAAGATGAATAAAATCAAGGTGATACCCTTCGAAACCAGAGAGCAGGTCCTTCAGCATGCCCAACCCTATCTGGATTCCGTAGAGCTGTTTCTGGAGGAGCGGGGGAAGGCGGTCCCCCTTCTTCTGAAGGCAATGAAACACGCTGACCGGGACGTGAAGCACGAGATCATGCTCCTTCTGGGGAGTTTTGCCAAACAGGAAGCGGCATGGCCGCTGTACGAGATAATGATCGATCCCCAGGAATCGGAAGACAGCCGGCACGACGTCTCGATTCAACTCAGCGTCATCTTTCCTTTTTTGAAGAACCCCCAGCCAATCATCGACCGCCTCCTTCGAGACCTGACCCACGAGGACCCCCTGATGCGGATGAACGCCGCCTTTGCCCTGGGCTGGGAGGGAAATGCACAGGCTGCCATCCCCCTGATCGAACGCCTCTACGATTCGGATACCCGGGTCCAGCAGAATGCGGTCAATGCCCTTGCCAATCTGCGCGACGACCGGATTCTCAACCTCATGCTGGAAAGGCTGGAACACGGGTCCCGTGATCAGAAACGGGCCATTCTCTTCAATTTGTGGCGTTTTTACTCCAGGCGGGACGAGGTGATCTCCGTCTACCTCGAGTACCTGAAACATGAGGATGATGATCTTCGGTTTGACGCCCTGGTGCTCCTTGGGCTGGTAACGGATGCCAACACCCATCTGGAGGTCTATGTCCGTGCACTCTCGGATGCAGACCCGCGAATCCGCGCGCTTGCCCTGAGGGAACTGGCTGAGTTTGGGAAAGAAGAACTTGCAGAGCTGAAGGGAATGATCGAAGGGATGCTTTCGGACCCGGAAATGGGGGTCAAGAGGGCGGCCATGGAGGTCTTGAAGAAATTGTAGACCTCCATATCGAGGTCCCTTGTCGCGACCCTAAGATCGTGCGGCCCGGTTCTTATTGCCCCGCAAGGCAAAATCGCCTGTGTTCCGGCCCCAGAAAGGGAAGTTGTTGTCCCCTCAGATCGGAGGTGCAATGGTGACCAGGACACGCAGATCGCTCGTGGTGGCCCTGATTCCATGGGGTTCGCTGATATCCGAAATGAGGACATCGCCGGGGCCTGCGGGAATGGTTGCGCCATCTTTTCCCAGAAACTCACCTTCGCCCTCGATCACTGCAATGCTCACCTGACCTTCGAGATTGTGCGAGTGGATCGGCAGCTCCTGACCGGCCCTGAAGTTGAAGTTCAATACCTTGAAGTAAGGGGAATCGTGGACCAGAAGACGGCTCATGTGGAGATCGTTAAAACCGTTTTCCTTGAACAGCTCAACCTTTTTCATCGTGTTTTCCTCCTTAAAATCCTTTCACCAAAAAATCTTTGTGGCTTCGTGTGAGAACACTGCGCCGTGGGTGGGATGCTGGTCTTTCTGACCTCCGACCTCTGACCTCTGACCTCCAGTTCTTTTCGTCTCTTTGTGTGAGAAAGTGCCTGGTTGTGGCTATGCTGCGTCAGTTTTTGCGCCTTGATGCCGCTTTTCTTCTCAGCCTCAGGGAATTGCTCACCACCGAGACCGAACTCATGGCCATGGCGGCCGCCGCAAAGACAGGATTCAACAGGATGCCGAAAAAGGGGTACAAGATCCCGGCCGCAATCGGAATCCCAAGGCTGTTGTAGAAAAACGCCCAAAACAGATTCTGTTTGATGACCTTCATGGTCATCAACGACAGCCTGAGCGCCTCCGGGACCGCGTTGAGGTCATCCCTCATGAGCGTGATGTCGCTGGCCTCCATGGCCACATCCGTACCGGCGCCGATGGCAATGCCGATATCCGCGGTTGACAAAGCCGGCGCATCGTTGATCCCGTCTCCCACCATCCCGACCACATGCCCTTCTCCCTGCAACCCTTTGATCGCATCCACCTTGCCGGCCGGGAGGACCTCCGCCAGAATCTGATCCATGCCGAGGGGTTCGCCGATGGCCCGCGCACTCCGTTCGTTGTCCCCGGTAATCAGGACGGTTCGAAGTCCCATGGCCTTGAGGGCGGCGATGGCGTCGGCCGCAGACGGCTTGGGCGGATCCAGAAATCCGATAAGACCGGCCACGCGGCCTTCCTTTGCCACAAATACGCAGGTCTTGCCCCCGCCGGCGAGCCGATCGGCCGCCTGGTCAAGGCCTTCCACATCGATCCCCTCTTTTTCCATCAGCCGGCGATTGCCCAAAACAGATGCCTTTCCGTCAATCATGCCCCGGGCCCCGAGCCCTGACACGGCCTCAAAGTCTGTCACTTCGAGGACTGGGATGCCTCGCTCCCGGGCCTTTGCCGCAACCGCCTGGGCCAATGGATGTTCAGAGACCGATTCGATGGCAACGGCGATACGGAGGACCTCCTCTTCCGTACGATCTTTGGCGCAGACGATATCCGTGACCTCGGGGGCGCCCTGGGTGAGGGTGCCGGTCTTGTCAAAGGCGATGGCGGTCAGTTTGTAGGCGTTTTCCAGGCTCTCGCCCCCCTTGATCAGGATGCCGTTTTCAGCACCGATGCCGGTCCCCACCATGACGGCCGTGGGGGTGGCCAGGCCCATGGCACAGGGACAGGCGATAATCAGGACCGACACAAAATTGAGAAGGGCACGGCTGAAGATCGGCTCCGGGGCCAGGAAATACCAGATCACAAAGGTGAGGATGGCAATCCCGAAGACCACCGGCACAAAGATGGACGCGACCTTGTCCGCAAGCCGTTGAATGGGGGCCTTGGAGCCCTGGGCCTCCTCCACCAGCCGAATGATCTGTGCGAGGGCCGTTTCAGCCCCCACCCGCGTGGCCCTGAAGGTAAAGCTCCCGCTCTTGTTGATGGTGGCTGCAAAGACCTCGCTTCCGGCCTCCTTGGCAACCGGGATGCTCTCACCGGTCAGCATGGCCTCATCAACCGCGGACGCGCCGGAAACCACCACGCCGTCGGTAGGAATCCGCTCACCGGGCCGCACCACGATCAGATCATTTGGAATCACCGCCTCTATGGGAATATCCGACTCCATCCCGCCTCGAATGACGCGGGCCGTTCGAGGCTTGAGCCCCATCAGATTTTTGATGGCCGATGAGGTCTTCCCCTTGGCCTTCGCCTCTAAGAGTCTGCCCAGCAGGACCAGGGTGATGATCATGGCAGCGCCGTCAAAATAGACATGGGTCGCGGAGACGCCGGCCTCGGCAAACAGCCCCGGCGCAAAGGTGGCCAGAGACGAATAGAGGTAGGCAGAGAGTGCGCCCACTGCCACCAGGGTGTTCATGTCCGTAGTCTTCTGCCGGGCCGCCTTGAGCGCCCCAATGATAAACCGGCTCCCTACCCAGAACACGACGGGCGTGGTGAGGACAAAGAGGCACACCAGCATGATCTCCCTGGGGATCGGGCGCAGGAAGGGGAACCAAGATTGCATGGAGCCCATAAAGGTGAGAATGCTCAGGACCACGCCCACTGAAAACCGAATTTTGAGGTCCCGGACCTCCCTTGTTCGGGCCGCCTCCGCCGGATCTTCCAACCCTTCAGCAGAGGCATCCAGCACTTCATACCCCGCCTCCGATATGGTTTTCCGGACCCTCTCCACGCCGGCCCAGTCGGGCCGGTGAATCAGAGTGGCCTTCCCGGTGGCCAGATTGACCGCTGCATCGGTCACGCCCTCAATCGTTTCAAGGGCCGATTCCACACGCCGCACACAGGCGGCGCACGTCATGCCCCCTATGGACACCGTGGTCTTTCGAAGCGGAGGTTCCCCTCCCGCATCCCGGCCGATCACCTCATAGCCCAGGTCCCTGACCTTTGCAGCCATCTGATCGATGTTCACCTCTGCCGGATCATAGTCGAGGGTGGCCTTTTGCGTCGCAAAATTGACCGAGGCCGATGACACGCCTTTCAGGTCTGCCAATCCTTGCTCAACCCGTCGCACGCAGGCG
>Ga0265297_10011768_pt1 | contig 10644 bp, 19 predicted proteins | sample Munlanlwell13791_FD_192502 | JGI IMG/M metagenome (GOLD analysis project Ga0265297, IMG submission 192502) | Leachate microbial communities from a municipal landfill in Southern Ontario, Canada - Leachate well 137-91 | ecosystem: Engineered > Solid waste > Landfill > Unclassified | place...
AAAGAAGCTGGTATTAAGTCTGTCGCCATTGGTGGATATAGGGGCGAAATTTTATTTAGTGAAGATTTATATTAACCCCCAGGAGAGCGAAGATGAGCAATCGTGAAAAGAAAATAGAGCAAAAGACGAGGACAAGCACAAGGAGTGACCATAATGGTTGAATGGTGGGAAGATATAAGATAAGGAGCGACCATGAATGAGAAAGAATTTAACCCACAATCAATGGATGCGAAAGTTTGGGCAATAGAGTTTATGCGTCTTTACAGAGAAAACGCACTTGATCCAACCTGGGTTGACGAAGGACTCATGATTGGCTGGTTTGCCAATGCAATTATGGCGGGTTACGACGAATCCCAAAGACGAGCTATTCAACAGCGTGAGAGGTTGGTGGATTCTGTAAAGGTTCTGGCTGATTGTCTGCTTCCCACAAAAGACAGCTATAGAAAAGATGATGAAAGAGTTACTTGTTATATAAAAGTTGGAGATTTAAGAAAAGCCAAGCAACTTCTCGCCGAAATCAAGGAGAAGAAATGACATTCTTAGATTTCCTGGATTTAAAAGAACGTGGCTATTCCATCGTTCTCCCAGAACCCGAAAAAGATACGAAAGCAGAAGAGGCTATAAAGTATCTTGAGAGCGTAGGGAAGATCAAGGATGGGAAGATTGTGGTGTAGTGGCGAAAGGGGAAATATAATGACCGATCTCCATCATTCGACGCGTGAAGAACCGAACGCAAGGTGCAACGTCTGTTCTCTGGGCCTATCTTGGGTGGAAAATTATCTCTACGGCAATAGGTGCGTCTTGTGCGCTGAAACAAAGCAAAGGATAGGTCTTTGGCGCCTGATCGCTCTTGTGGTCATGGATTGGCTCATATACCGCAAAATATTGTCATTTAGCACCCATCCTGACGCACGGATGACGGTGAGGGGGTCGTTGGGGGAAGCAGGGTATTTTGATCCGAACCAAATCCGCCTGGTTTCAGAAAAGTTCAGATTTTTGAGGATACTGCGGCAATGTGTGAAGCATCAGGACAAATAAAGTGTTGCGTGGAGTGCGGCAGGCCACTTGACCCGGAACGCAAAAATTACGGAAGGGCGAAGTGTTGCAGTAAGCCATGTTATCGCAAATTCTGGCTCAAGCGTGAAAAAAAAGATATAGCCACGGAATACGAGACCGTCAAGTCCATGATAGAAAAAGACGAAGAAGAATTTGAGGACAGGGTATTCTTGACGAAGGTCTATTTGGGGTTGCGCGGGTTGGTGAGGATTTAGGGGGTTTTGTGGATAAAGAAGATCTGCTTTGGGAAGAACTTAAAAAGAAGGCCAAAGAACAGGGCTATGGAAAAATTGGAACAGACTGGACTATTCATCAGGGCCGCATTGTCGCGGTTGAGAGCGTGCCGGAAAGGACAAAATGGGTTATGAGGGTGTGAAGACGTCAAAAAATACTCTTTTAGAAAAAAGGAAGGAAGAATGAAAAAGAATTTGTTTTTACTGTTGTTGCCAATTTTATGTTTTTGTTTTTCTGGTTGTTGGATTTATGGGGATGGTGCAAGCGTTGGGTATGTTACGACAGTTGAAGATGGTGTTTTTTGGAATTCTGTATGGTTTAGGGCAGATTTGGAATCGTCAAATACGGATGCTTACGCCATTAGAAAAAATAATTATGAGCTTAAAAAACAGTTATTAGAAACGTCTCGCAATAAACAACGCATTGAAATTCTGTATAAAAAACACGTGAGTATGGCGAGAATGGGAGGGAAAGGTGACGAAGTTAGAAGTGATGAGATTGTTGGTTTTAAAATTATTTAAGTAATTTAGGCCAACTCGATTATCGAGAGGTCTCGGTTTTAAGTTGCGTTTCATAGTGATGAGCGCACGCCGAGGCCTTTTTTGTTTGAAAGGGGGAGGGATGAGGCAGATATGCGAAAGAAATTTAAGGTTTTTCTTTCTATGCCTGAAATTTCGCACGTTGACATTCCGAGAGATGAGATATTTATTCTGGCGATATGCATCAAACAAAAATTCTCTTGAGATTTCAAGGCTTGATGGAAAGAAAATATCACAACAGGCTGTTAGTTTTATTATCTGCAACGCTGTAAAGAAGTTAAAACAAAAATATTACTTTAGTTTGAAAAATCATATGGCAGACTTTAATTAGAGGCCATCAGTCAGGGATCAAGTCATACAGAAACCAGCGTTTGCTGTTTTTTCCATAAGAGCCTTTACTGCTCTGGCCTCTCAAAATTTTGCCATGAAGAAGAAAACGTCCAACATAACGGTCTGCAATAAAGTAAGTCCGTTAATTGACATACGGGATTTACGGAACATGAGACTTGTTCGAAGGAAAAAATCAGGAAAGGCATGAATATCCATGTTGCAAGCTCTCCGCGATGAAGTAATCGTCAAGCCAGTCTACCAGGATAAAGTCGGTTGCATCGAAATCCCTGAAGGAAGCAGATTTGGCAAAAATTCAGGACATGGACAATTTCGCCTCTATCATGGTTTTATTTATGGGCATATTATTTCTGTCGGCCCAAAATACAAAGAAACATTTGACGGCAGGATTTTGCAATCAGGAGACAAGGTCATCTGGACGAGAAATGAGGGAAAAAGATTGTTTTGGGATAGACAGGAATATCTCTTGCTTAAAAGTAAGCATGTCTTAGCGACAATAAAGGATTCTTATGAAGCGTTATAGAAAGAAATATCATAAACCTGGTCAACCTACAAAGAAAACATTCATTGACTTGGAACAGATGAAAAAACTTTATCTTTCTGGATGGAGTGATGCCCAGGTTGCGAAGTTTTTCGATATAACCCAAAGGACAATAGATAATTGGAAACAAACTGATCCTAAGTTCTTTCAGTCCTTAAAAGATTGGAAACTGCAAGCGGATGAACGAGTTGAGAGAAGTTTATATGAAAGGGCCTGCGGTTACACTCACCCGGAAGAGGTGATTTTTCAGTTTCAGGGAAAAGTTGTAAGAGCGGAAACGCTTAAACACTATCCGCCTGATCCGACCTCGATGATTTTCTGGTTGAAAAACAGACAACCTGACAAATGGAGAGACAAAACGGAAGTTGATCACGGTCTCGCCGATTCTTTGCTTGATAAATACAAGGACTCTAATGCAGACGACCTCATCAAAGCCGGACGAGAGCTTGCTAAGGCAGTTCTTGGAGATCCAAGAGGTGATAAGGCGCCGGAAGTATCTAACCCCTCTTGAATTTTACAAACATCTTCCGGCACAACAGAAATTCCATGATGACCCAAGCAGGAAGAAAAACATCTTTGGCGGCAACAGAGCAGGAAAGACAGAGGAAGTTGCCGAATATGTCATACAAAAGTGCCTCGCGAAACCAAAGCAACGCTGGTGGGCTGTCGCGGAATCATTCTCTGATTCTGTCAATATTCAACAGCGTAAAATATACGAGTTGCTTCCAAAAGCAACTATCAAGTATGGCCGTTATGATGAGATAAACGGCTTCACGAATAGAAAGTTGCTCTTTCTCAATAAATCAATCATCCACTTTAAATCTTACGATCAGGCCAGAGAAGCCTTCCAGGGCGAGGATGTTGACGGAATCTGGAATGACGAAGAGCCGCCTTACGATATTTACAAAGAGCAGGCCATGAGATTGTTGGACAGAAACGGGGAAATGATAATCTCAATGACTTCTCTTAAAGGCGTGACTGATCTCATACAGGACATGTTTGAGGATCATGATGTGCTGGAAAGTCGCTTTGCACCTCTGCTAAAAGAAACCTTGCCTGTTGTCTGCGAGAAAAACGGCGTCAGGTTTTACATGCTCTGGACTACGGATAATCCGTATCTGGACCAAAACAGGGTTGCCGAAGAGATAAGGTTTTTGACAAGGGATGAAATCAAGGCGAGGATTTATGGGATACCCGTCAATCTCTCCGGCAAGATTTATCTGGAGTTTTCCAAAAACATCCATGTGATACCGTTTGAAGACGCTATGTTTTCCAACGTAACTTTGTATCACATACTTGATCCCCACGACAGAAAACCCTGGGCCATGAAGTGGATCGTCATGCACTCAACAGGAACGGCTTATTGTGTGGATGAATATCCAAACAGGGATTTCAACGAAATGAATTCGGACAGCAAGACCTACAAAGAGTATGTGTCCATCATTCATGAAAAAGAAGCCGCGCTTGAAGATATCTTTGGTGTCTCGGTTTACAGGAGGATCATAGACCCAAATTTCGGAAATAAGACCGTCCAGCTCACGGAAAGAGTTGATAAACACGCTCACACAAGCCCGAAGGAAGAGCTAAAGAGATTGGGCCTTAAGTTTGATGACGGAATAGATGCTCTCGAAGCCGGACACCTGAAAGTCAGGGAAATGCTGCACTACGAGAAAAAGGGCGAAGAGGTTGTCTTGCAGCCGAAATATTTTATTACGGATAATTGTATCAATAGCATTAAGCACCTAAGCCGGTATTCACGAAAAGACATCATGGCATCAGATGGGGACGTTAAAGACAAAGTAGGGGTTCAGGAAAAATACAAGGATTTTTGTGATCTTGATCGTTACTTTTGGATGTCAAACCCTAAACACATATCAGGGTTAAAGTCGTTTGAACCTGAAAGCGTGAAAGTCTATTAGAAAGGACGTTATGGAAGACATCAAAAAAGAAGAAACAAAGACACCTGAACAGCTAAAAGCAGAACGTGCCGAACGCTTTAACAAGAATCCAGAGGGCTTTATCGAGATTTCTGAAATCGTCGTTGCCGCAATCAGACATGACAAATCTACGCTTGGCATTGGCGTGATAGTCGGAAATCATAAACGGTCTCTTTTTAACCAAGCCCAATGCGAGATAGTCCATGCTTTAGAAAAGGCTCGGATGTCTATGGACATGCAACAGGAAATGATGAAGCAAGGGGCTATTATTAAGCCTCCGGGACTGGTCAACAGGGTCAAAGGGGCATTTGGAAAGCAATGAGGGAAAAATATGCCTGCTGATTTTACAAAATGCGTTGCTAATGGCGGTGAAGTCCGAACAAAAAAACTTTCAAATGGCCGTTATCTGCATATTTGCTATCTCAACGGAAAATCTTATCCAGGCGAAATCAAGAAGAAGAAAGGAAAATAATGCCTGAACCTGCGAATATCAGAAAGATTTATCGAAACGCCGGGCAACTCAAGAATATGCCGGAAGGTAAAGGGATAAATACTGCCGCTTTCCATCATTGTGTCGTCAGTTATCTCAACAAAGGATTTTCTTACAAAGAGGCGGCCAAGAGATGTGTTGGTGGATTGGGTAAAAACGCTTTTAATAAATCCCACCAAAGGAAAGGTTAGACATGTCCTGCCAATGCAGTCTGTGTAAGAGTTTAAAAAAGATAGATAGGCTCACACCAAAAGACGTGAAGTTCGATTTTTTTAAGACTTCTGATGATGAGAAAACAAAGACATTGAAACAGAGGTTATCGGATACGGTGAAGATAGTCAAAAAGAAGGGCGTCCAATAATGCCGAAGATAAAAAAAGAAAAGACAGAAGACGCAAGCCAGAAGACCACGGAAACCAAGACAGAGATAAAGATTGATGTCAGGAGCGATTCTTTTACTGAAGCCGAACGCAAGGACATTATCAGCATCGTTTCTGATGATGTCGAATATGGACTCAAAATCCAGGAAGGTTATGTGGCCCAGAAGGAACTTGACCTGAAACATTATCATATGGTCAGGCCATCTGAACTGGAAGGATTGCAGAAAAAGTCATGGATGTCTGATAGGAATCTTGGTTTGGCCCGTGCCGTAGCCGACAGCTACCAAGCCACTATTCTTGCGACCGCATGGAACCCTGACTCGATCAATTTCATAGCCACGCGGACGAATGACATTGACAACCGAAACAATCAGGAGAAATTCACCAAATGGGGCATGGGAAAGCAGGAAGCCAATGCCGCGCCTGAAGTGGATGCTTTTGTCCACAATCGCATAGTCGTTGGGTCTTCATTCTTCAAGATATACCGCAAGGTCTGGGAAGAATGGGTTGACAAGAGGATTCCTGTCAAAAACAAGGAAGGTAACACTTATAAATACAATATTGAGACTAAAAAGGTCAGAATGGAAAAAGGTATCATTGAAAACATCCCTGATATTGACGACATCTTGATGCCTGAATACGGAAAGAACATTCAGGAGCTTCCGTTTTTTATTCATATTCTGCATTTAGACGGCGAGAAGGTTTTGGATTACATCAAGAGAAAAGTTTTTATTCCAGAGGATATTGAATCTTACAAGAAAAAATTAAAAGGCCAGGTTTACCATCAGAAAGAAAGGACGCTTGGAGAAGAAAAACTAAAGAATCTCGGCATTACGCCTGATGGGATTTCAGATTTAGACATTCGCAGGCTGAATGTGGATGTCTATGAATGGTATGGAGAATTTACGAAAGACGGAAGAACGGAAAAATTCAGGTTCTATGTTGATGTGGAAAACATGGAATTTTTAGGCGGTAAGCCTTTACGGAAGATAAACAGGTCAGGAAAGATTCCTTTTGTCGGTCGTGGACTTTGTAATGAGCCGGGCATGATACGGGGTATCTCTCTTATGCAGATCATCGCTCCTGTTGTCAATGCCTTTAATAACGTATTCAACCAAAAGTCAGATTTCCAGTATGTTACGAATTGTCCTTTTGGTTTCTATACTCCATCGGAAGGTTATACAACGAGCCAACTCGAACTTGAGCCGATGATCCTTTATCCGACAGACGACCCCAAGTCTGTCTATATTCCGAATGTCCAGAGGTCTATGGCGTGGGCTGAAAGTGATATGAGGATATTGTTCGAAGTTCTGGAGCGGTTGACAGGGGCCGCCTCTTACTTCACTACGCGGACAAACCAAAGCAAAACATTAGGCCAAGATTTACTGATAGACAAAAATTCAGAAACAAGGTTCGGTTTATGGGTTTCCCGTGTCCAGCAGGACATCACAGAGGCTATCGGGATGTGGTTCGAACTTTATCAGGACTATCCACCGAAAGGCTTGGCTGAAAGAGTCATAGGAGAGGATGGTAAAAAGATATTCCCGAACCTGTCCATTGACAGTTTAAGGGGTGATACTTCTGTCCAGATGACGCCTGATACAGTCGCCGGTTCAAAAGCATACAGGAAGCAGTTGCAGATGTATGCTTTCCAGACAGGTCAACAGATGGTCTGGCTCAATCCGCAGATCAATCCACACGGTAACTGGAATTTATGTGCGGATACGCTGAAGGAAATGCTTAACCTGTCCGATAATGAGGTTCGCCGGTATCTCGGTGAACAGCCAAAGGCCAAATTTGACGAAACAGAACTCAACAATGAGTGGTATCGTTTTATGAACGGAGAGGACTTCGATCCACCAGAAGGAGAAACTCAGATAGCCTTGCAACATTTGGAAGGACATACCAAGCAAAAGGATGAGAAATATCATTTGCTTGATGAGGAATACAGGGCTAATTTTGACGCCCATTTGTTCAAGACGATGGTTAATGCCATGAAGTTTATGCAGAATGTCCAAAGAGATCAGGTAGTCTCTAAAATCGCGGCTCAAGCGATAGCACAGAATCCAGGCCCCTATCAGTCGGGAAGTGCGGATAGAATGCAACCTGGGGCAAATATGGCCCAACCAGGGGCATTGCCAGGAGCTATGCCAGTCGGCCAGGGGGAGGGTATGAGTGTCCAATAATCGTGCGACAGACATTGGCGAATTACAGACCATCCTACATTCAAGGATATTCTTTGAAGTCTTGGCAGAGCATAAAGATTTTTTGCAATGCGAGATTAACAGGTTCATAAAGGCCCAAGACATGACAAACGCCTATGCTTCTCTCAAAGCAAAAGAAGATGCAGAAAAAATAGTCGAGTTGTTGCGGAAAAAAATGACTGATTTGCAAAAATAACGGCTCTTCACTTGCCGAAGAAAGTGATGGTATAAAAGGAGGAAGCATGTCAGAGATGAAAGGTAGCAAGAAAGGGACAGACAGAGGGTTCGTTGTTGAGAAATCATTGCCTGATGACCCAGAAAATATCAGATTGAGTAAAGAACAGTTTGTGGCAAAGCAGAGGCAAAGGAGAGAAAAAGAAGCCAAGATCGCCGAATTTGCAAAAACTCTTGATACAAAAGAAGAAAAAAAGGAAACTTCAAAGGTGGAAGCAGAGACGGAAGCCCCTAAAGAAGAAAAGAAGATCGTAAGGGGAAGACCGAAGAAGATTGAATAATGAAAGACTATCGCTGTAAGTTTTGTCATCGGCTGTTGTTTAAGTATAATCCTATTCAGTTAGAAAAAGATGTTTTATTACGAAACGATACAGTCACAATAAGTTTGACTGAATTGGAAATTAAATGTCCGAAATGTGAAACAATAAATACAATAAAACAAGAATTAAGATCAGAAGATTGGCAATTCGTATTCGGTAGTGTAAAAGTTTAAGAGCGTCTTAGAACGCCATAAACAAACAGAGGCTCATAGAAGCCCATATCAAGAGCAATCTTGGTGTGGGCTTTTGTTTTTTTAAGGGGTTGCTTCACTTACCCAAAAAAGTGATGGAAGAAAAAAGGATGCTCCGTTATCCGAGAAAAACGGTGGTTTAAAAAGGAGAAGTCATGCCAGAACTTAAAAAAGAGGAAGCAAAGAAAGAACTTGAGGTTATTTTGGAGCAGGGTAAGTCTTCCGTCCAGAAACAGCAGGAATCTCTTTTGACTCCTGAACAAAAGAAACAACAGGAGGAAAAGAAGGCCAAAGACGCTGAAGAGGCCGAAACCAAACGGCTTGAAGTTGAAAAACAAGCCAAGTTCGATGCCGAGCTTTTATCCAAGAAAGACGAAGAGATAAAAGATGAAGCCGAAAAAAAACGTAAGGCCGAATTGCTGGAAAAAAGAGAAAAGGACGAAGATGCCAAGCTCTCCGCAGAGGAACGGATCAAGAAGATAAAATCCGAAACTCAAAAACGCATTGACGAGCTTTCCAATAAGCTAAAGGAAACGCAGGACAAGAGCTCAAAGGAAGCCCAGACATTGCGTCAAGAGTTGGAGACTTTGCGGAAAGAGAAAGATGCTCCAAAGGAAGAAGACATCTTGGCTTTAGTCGAGAGGGAGGAAGCCGAGAAGGTCAAGAAATACCTCAATGAAGACAAATCTTTGCCCCTTGATAAGCGCCGGGAAATGGAAGATGCGGAACTTGACGAATGGCTACTTGAAGACCAGAAATCAGCTATTGCCTGGATTCAACGCCGTGAGTTAAGGAGAGAAATTGACAAGCGCCAAAATCTCATTCTTAAACAGCGTGAGGGCGTTTCCAAGAAGCTCTTTGAAAAACAAACGCAGTCTTACATGAGGGTTTTGGACAAACATCCTGAGTTGAATATCGTAAAGCGTAAAAAGGAACTCATGGATAACGGGATGTCTGAAGACGAGGCTCTTAACGCCATACGAAAGGAAAATAAAAAATATGACGTTATGCTCGATTACGCAGAAAAGCATCCTGAACTAAAAACCGACCCGAAAGCCCCGGAACTGGCTATGGAAGAAATGGAAAAAGCCCTCGAAGGAAAGAAAGAAAGCTCAAGTGAGGTCGAGGAACTCAGAAAACAGGTAGAAACCCTGAGTGCTGAAATAGCCCGTTTGAGTTCAACTGATGAGGGTATAGGCACAACATTGCAAAGGAAAAAAGAGACAGAGGAAAAGCTGACAGAAGTCGAAAACGCGATGGTAGAAACCATGAGGGCGTCTAAGGCCACCCAAGCAATGATTGATTCCGCCTTAAAGAAGTTCAGGGAAAAGAAAAAATAATGGCCACGACCAAAAATGAACGCAAGTATTCATTTTATGTTTGCGGACGATGCAAGGGCAGGATTCTTTTTTACAAGACAAAGCCTAAAGTCTGTCCCGAATGCGGTTATGGTCATGGATCAAGAGATGTAAATTCCATTCCTTTCAGCTTGCGTTTGAATCTTAGAAATTTGAGTCAGGAAGATTCAGGCTCAAGGGGGAAATTGGAACAGACGACTATCTCAAGCAGATAGTTTAATGGGAGGATTATATGAAATTGACACGATACCAGGCGAACGGTTTTATTCCTGTAAGCGAACCGCCTGCCCGTAGAAATGCTCTTGCGGCAACGGTGACGATCGTCAAAGGCGATATGCTTCAGGACAATGGAAGCGGTTACATGACGAACGCAGGAACGGCTTTTGCGGCAACTCATATGGGCGTTGCGGCTATCGGCGTTGTCGGAGATTCAAGTTCCAAGTATGTCGAATATTATCCGCTTGACACGAAGACGCAATATTCGGTTCCTGTCGCGGCAAACGCAGTAATCACACGCGACGCGATAGGTTCGATCGTTGACCTTGAGGCCAATGACGATATTGACATCAGCGATACCGTCTCTGAAGGTATCGGTTTCATGATTGACGATATTGACATATCGGCTGACGCTATTGCGGCTAACACTTATGGTTATGCCATCGGTCATTTTGTTGTGGTCGGCACACAGGCTTAACCATAAGGAGCATGTAATAGAAACAAATAAAATCGGAGGATTATTATGACACGCGCAGAAATGCTTGATCTTTTTACGCCAATCTATGATGAGTTTGCCATGTTGAAATTCAACGCTCC
>Ga0265297_10011769_pt1 | contig 10644 bp, 11 predicted proteins | sample Munlanlwell13791_FD_192502 | JGI IMG/M metagenome (GOLD analysis project Ga0265297, IMG submission 192502) | Leachate microbial communities from a municipal landfill in Southern Ontario, Canada - Leachate well 137-91 | ecosystem: Engineered > Solid waste > Landfill > Unclassified | place...
AAATCGTTGTTGGCCTTGATGCCGCCCACTTTGGCGGCCGCCAAAAAAACATATTCCGGTCTTTCCCCTGCAAAAAATTTGGCCGTGGCTTTTTGGTCGATCAAATCGAGTTCGGAAAAGGTTCGAAGAATCAGATTGTCATATCCGTTTTTTTGCAAATTCCTGACAATGGCTGAGCCAACAAGTCCTTTGTGTCCGGCGATATAGATTTTAGATGATTTTTCCATGTTATTTTGAATTATTTTCTTTCTTCAAGTCATAATCAAGCATGATCTTGACCAGTTCCTTGAATTTTGTTTTGGGCTTCCATTTCAATTTTTTTGCCGCTTTGCTTGGATCGCCCAGAAGCAGATCGACTTCGGCCGGCCGGAAATATTTCGGATCGATTTTGATGATCGTTTTTTTGAGGCGCTTGCTGTAGCCTTCTTCTGCTGTTCCTTTTCCTTTCCAAACCAGATCGAGTTTCAAAATTTTGGCGCACTCTTCAATGAAATCGCGGACGCTGTGGGTTTCGCCGGTCGCGAGAACATAGTCATCCGGCTCTTTTTGCTGGAGCATCCGCCACATTCCCTCGACATAATCTTTGGCATATCCCCAGTCTCGTTTGGCGTCCAAATTTCCAAGATAAAGGCAGTTGTCTTTTCCGGCCACAATCCGGGCGAGTCCGCGGGTGATCTTTTTCGTCACAAAAGTCTCTCCGCGGCGGGGGGATTCATGGTTGAAAAGAATGCCATTGCAGGCAAAAATTCCATATCCTTCGCGATAGTTTTTTGTGATCCAATAGGCGAAAACCTTGGCACAGGCATAGGGTGAGCGGGGATAGAAAGGCGTGGTTTCTTTTTGCGGAGTTTCAAGGACTTTCCCGAACATTTCGGATGACGAGGCTTGATAGAATTTTGGTTTTTTCTTCATATCCTTGATAGTGTCCAGAATCCGCAACGTTCCAATGCCCACTACGTCAGCGGTGTACTCAGGCGTGTCAAAACTGACCCTCACGTGGCTTTGGGCGCCGAGATGATATATTTCATCCGGCCGGATTTTTTCGATGAGGCGAGAGATGTTGCTGGAGTCGGACAAATCGCCGTAGTGTAAAAACAATTTCACTCCGCTTAGGTGCGGATCTTGGTAGAGATGATCAATTCTTTTTGTGTTGAATGAGCTTGAACGGCGGATGATGCCGTGGACTTCGTAGTCTTTTTCGAGGAGAAGCTCGGCGAGATAGGCTCCGTCTTGGCCGGTGATTCCGGTGATGAGCGCTTTTTTCATTTGTTATTTTTTTGAATTGTTATTTTCTCCATTGATATTTTCGAGGGCGTCCTGGCGAGTGAGGATGGAAACTTGTTTTTCCAATCTTTCAATAGATGAGAGCAATTTGAAGATAATTAGAAAAACAAAGAGAAAACCAGTCAGGATCACGGCATTGATGTTGCCTTGGAGGCCAATCACTTTAGCAAACCAATTTGTCACATCCGGAAAAAGAGTAACGGTGATCATTCCACCCCAGATGACGAGCCTGACCAAAAATTTCAAGATAGTTTGCGAGGATTCCCTTCGGATATAGCGGACGAATCCTTGGTAGATCATTGATATCGCCAGGATGGCGACAACTGCTTGATAAAGATGTAGGCCAAAAATCTTCATATTTTTTAAAAAAAAATTACGCGATTAAGTCCCAAATTATATTGTAGACGGTTCTGAGGCCGTTTACAAATCCCTGCTTATTCTTCTTTCCCATGGAATACGTGGTGTAGCGCACCTCGATCGGAATCTCGGCGTACTTCAGCTTATTTCGACGGATTTCTCTGATCACTTCACTGTCATATTCATAGCGGTCCGTTTTTGTGTCGATAAGCCGAAGAGCTTTTTTTGAAAAGGCTCTGAATCCCGACTGGCTGTCTGTCACCCAAAGGCCATACATGAGCCAGGTGAAAAAATTACCGATCTTATTGGCGATGATTTTATAAAAAGGCATTCCAGTTGGATTTTTTAGGCGCGTTCCCAAAATGACGTCATATCCGTTTTCGAGCAGCTCGATCATTTTTTCTATATCGGCAGGGTTGTGCTGGCCGTCTCCATCCATAGTCACCGCGATGTGCGCTTTCAATTTTTTGGCCGCTTCAATACCAGTTTTCACAGCGGCTCCCTTGCCCCTGTTTATTTTGTGTCGAAAAGATCTGGCGCCTTTTTTTCCCGCTTCGATATAAGTATCGTCCATGCTTCCGTCGTCAATAACAATGATATCAGAAAAGCCGGATGATCGGATTTCGTTGATCACCTCACCAATGATTTTTTCTTCATTGAAAGCAGGGACAATGATGAAAGTTTTTTTTGATTCGATCTGCTCAATCATTTTTTTATTTTCACAAGATAATCTTTTCCATCCTGATATTCTATCTCGAGATGGCTGTTTTGCTGAACCGCTTCAAGGAGGGGTTTTTGTTGGCTTTCCTCGAAGTCATTGAGATGGAGTAAGACATGGCTGATGCCGATACTTTGCATGAATTCTAGACTTTTCTGCTCAGGAAAAATTCTCATTTTCTTTGAATATTTGCTATAATTTTTGGGAAAATATCCACTGAAGCCGTTGAAAATGGGTTTCCAATGGCAAGTTGAATAATAAACATACTCCAAAGCTCCGTCGGGACTTTCTTGGATTGGCATTTCCACCATTGCTGAGACGGAATTGTCGTTTGCAACAGCCGAATAGGCTCCGGGGCAGGCTGTGTTTGTGAAAAGGGATCCGTTGGGAACCCAAAACTCGAAAAGGATGAATAGCGGTGCCAAAAAGGCGAGGGTGTTTTTCAACGGCAGTCCCTTTATTTTTATAGAATTGATTATATACGCGACAGATACGGAGAGACAGAGCAGGACGATGATCGAAATGCGGCTGGGGGTTCTCACGAATCCGGTGAAGGGCACAAGGAGATAGTAGGGCAGCGGAAAATTTTTGAACCATGGAAAAAATCTCAAGAGCGGGCCGAATGACAAAATCACAAAAACGAAAATGCCCAGCGTGTATACTTTGAAATTTCTTGAGGCGATTTTGTTTTTCGAAAAAAGGAAATAATAGAGCAGCATAAAAATGGAAAAATATCCGAGAAAGTTGAAATTTTCCGACCAGTGTTTTTTCTCAATTCCCAAAAAGGCGGTGACGCGCGACATTTGCGTTCCGGGTAAAGGAAAAATATATCCGCCAATGTCAGCGGAGCCGTTGGCGATTTCCTGCACGCCGTAGGAAAAATGAGTTTCCTGATGGAGTTTGAAATAGGGATAGGCAAACGGCGTGACGAGAATGGTGATGATCGCCAGCGCAATGAGCCCGTCTTTCAAGAAAAGAGAAAGATTGTCATAGATAGTTTTCCAATTGGCGATCAAAAGAAAGGCGACGAAAAGGGCGAAAAATGCTCCCATATTCCAGCAGGAAAGCATTTGTGCAGAGAAAAGAAGGGCGAAAAAGACTATGTATTTACGTTTTTTTGTGTCGAGAAATTTTTGGAGAAAAAGCGTGGCAAAGGGCATCCACCAAATCATGATGTTTTGAAAATGGCCCATACTCATTATCCGGAAAGTGGCAAAGCCAAAAATGAGCCCTGCGATGAAAGAAGCGTAATTGTTCTTCGTGTAATATTTCGCGAGTTTGTAGGCGCCGAAAGCGGCGAGGATATAGGAAAAAAAGATCATCAGATTGAAAACGATGATCATATTTTTAAGGACGAGAAACATCGGCAGGGCAATGAGTGCCGGCACGAACAATCCTTCACTGTAGGCAAGAGTGTTTGTATAAGGATAAAATATGTTGGCGTTGAAAATATTTCCCGGGTTGTAAAGGAAGGAGCGGATATCCCAACTCATCGTCCAATAGGTGAAAAGACCATCTCCGGGAACCAAGGAGTGTGAGATATTTTTCAAAAAAGGCCAGCAAACAAAAAAAGCCGTCGCCGTATAGAAAATCGCAACGAGCAAGGATTTTTTGTATTTTTTGAAGAGATTCATTATTTCAGCATATTGAATTTGATTATGCACCAAATGGCTTCAAAGCCGTCTTTCCAGCCGATTTTTTTGCCCTCTTTGTATGTCCGGCCGCTGTATGATATCCCGATCTCATAAATGCGGCATTTGTCTTTTTTTGAAAGTTTGGCCACACGGGCGGTCATTTCCGGCTCGATGCCGAATCTTTTTGATTCGAGCTTGGGATGGATCTGATCCAAAATTTCTTTCGTGAAGGCCTTGTAGCAGGTTTCCATGTCGGTCAGATTGAGGTTTGTCATCATGTTGGAAATTCTTGTGAGCATTTTGTTTCCGACATAGTGCCAATAGTAGAGCACTCGATGCGGTCCGGCGCCGGAAAAGCGTGAACCAAAAACAACGTCCGCCTTGCCGTCGAGAATGGGTTTAAGCAAATTGACATACTCGTTCGGATCATATTCGAGATCCGCGTCCTGGATTAAAATGATGTCTCCCGTTGCGCCGGAAAATCCAGTTTTTAGTGCGGCGCCTTTGCCTTGGTTTTTTTTGTGATGAAGAACTTTGTGCTTTTGGGCGTATTTTTCCAGAATTTCGGCTGATTTGTCCCGCGAGCAGTCATTCACAAGAACAATCTCTTTTTCCAAGCCAAAAACATCCGCGTTTTCGACCGCGGCGACGATTTTCTCAAGGGTTTTTTCTTCGTTGTATATGGGAACAACGACACTGACTTTTTTGAAATCCTTCATATTCTGAACAATAGCAAAAAAATCTCTTTTTTTCAAGGCTTATTCTTGCTCAAAAACGGGTTTTCAATTATTATTAGAGCTATGAGTATTCGCTATATCAAAGGTCGGATTAAGGGATTCCTGCAAAAATATTGGGGGCTTTTTCGAGTGGGTCAAGAGGAACTGAAGCTCAATGGTTGGGGAGCTTTTGTTTTTGCTGTGCGCCGGCATTTCAAAAAAAGAAAAGGGGAATTTCCGGTTGTTTATCCGACGGTCGATGACTACCAAAAAAACTTGGTGACGATTGGAATTTTGTCCATCGATCATCTGGATCTGATCAAACCTTGTCTTGAATCAGTCGAGGCCAACTTGAGCCAAAAATACAAAATCGAAATCATTATTGGTGATACCGGCAGCAAAGAGAGAGAAGTTTGGAAATTCTATTCTTTGGCGAGAAAAAAATGGGGCAACATCAGGATTGTGAAAATCGGCAAATACTTTTTTTCAAAAAACTATAACGATTTGGTGAAAAAATATGCGAATGGTGAGTATCTAATTTTTCTCAACAACGATACTCTCGCCAAAGGGGATTGGATCGATCATTTGATTGACCCACTCAAAAGCAAAGAAATCGGAATTGTCGGTGCGAAATTACTATATGAAAACGAGACGATCCAGCACGCTGGAATGGAATTCACACAAAACAACGCTTTGGCTGTTTTCGCCAAAGAAAAAAGAGACCTGCCAAAAGCTAATTTCAAAGCCTATGTTCCGGTTGTCACTTTCGCTTGCTCGGCGACCCGGCATGACGTTTATGACCGTTTTCAAATGAACGAGGATTATAAAGAAGAAGCCCAGGATACCGATTTTTGTTTGCGCCTTGCTGAAGCTGGTTTTAAAATTTTGTATAATCCCGAAGCGGAAATATATCACCTTGAATGTTCTTCGCGAGACTGGAGAAGAGGGGAGAGAGACAGGGTTCTTCTCAAAAAAGAATGGGGAGAAAAGATCAAAGAAATACATTCAAAAGGCAACCAGAGAACGAAGTTTGATACCGATGAATACAAAGGTGCCATCACCATTCTTCGAGATGATGGTTTGGGGGATTTGCTGATGGGGATCAGCGCTTTCAAAAAATTGCGGGACAAAAATCCGGACAAAAAATTGATTTTGGCAACATATGAGCGAAACGTCGAAACGATGGACGGATTCGGGATATTCGATGAATTAATCACGATTCCCAACGGGCAAAAATACACGCCATTGCCGATCCCGGGAGATTCAAAAATATACAATCTGATTGATTTGGAGATGGACTTCACGCCGATGCATGGCACGCCGACGGAAGCCAACAAAACCAACCGTCATATTTCTTTTACGGAAAAACTCGGCCTTGATCCGGAATTTGAACTTGTCCCGATGCCGAACTATCCCCAGGCCAGAAAAAAAATAGAAGTGCTTTTTTTAAAACTTGGGATCAGTCTCGGTCAAAAATTTGTGGTGCTCAATTTGATTTCCGCCAATCCTGCCCGCAGCTGGTGGGAGCCGTATTATCCCGAGCTCATCAAAGCCGTTGAAGATATGGGATTCACGCCGATCATTACCGGGACAAAAGAAAGCTACTTTTTCAAGGGGAAAAAACTGATAAACTTGACCGGGAAAACCAAAACTATTGCGGAATATATCGAAGCGGTGAAACTTGGAAAATATGTCATCTCGACCGACACGAGTGCCTACCACATCGCGGCGCTCGCTGGGATCCCGTTTCTGGCCATTTTCACCGGCGGTGTGAAGCCGGAAGCGAGACTTGGCTTCTATGACAAATACGAAGCCCTGGAGCCTCCTGCGAGCCTCAAATGCTATCCCTGCTGGGACGAAGGCTGCAAAGACCTGTCTGTGCGATGGAAAAAAGATCCCTGCCGGCTGATCATCAAATCCGAGCAGGTGATTGGAAAGTTCAAAGAGCTGGTCAAAAAATATCCGAGATAGCTATTTTTCTTCTTTTATTTTCGCTTCAATCAATGAAGTCGAAAGGGGAATATCTTCTTTAGGAACAAGAAAGAGTTCTCCGCCATATTGATCGAGGATTTCGGTCTCGACGCACTTTGTTCCATATTCGGCGCTGTTGGCATGCACGTCCGGGCGGATTTTGTCGAGCCAGGCGTTGGGAATGAGATCGTCGAAAAGAAAAACAAAATCAACGTACATGATCGCGGCGACTAGCTCGGCGCGATATTTTTCCGAAACGATAGGACGTCCTGGTTTTTTCTTGTACTCTCTCACGGATTGATCGCTGTTAATGCCGACAATCAAAAGGTCACCTTTTTCTTTCGCTTTTTGAATAAGATCGATATGTCCTGCGTGAACAAGGTCGAAAGAGCCGTTGGTGGTCACAATTTTTTTGTCTTCTTTTTTCGCTTTCGCGACAATCTCCAGAATTTCTTCAAGCGATTTTATTTTTTCTTTGTGGGTCATGTTATTATTTGGTGATAAATTTTGCTGCTTCGAGGGGATCCTTGGCGATATATTCAACAGCCGTCTTATGTTTTTCCGCGTCGTCTCCGGCGTGTCCGGTGAGAACAAGAATCGTTTTTATTCCGAAGTTTTTTCCGGTTTTCACGTCCGCCCATTTGTCGCCGATGATCCATGAATTTTTGTTATCGATCGGAAATTCTTTTTCCGCTTGTTCGAGCATTCCGGGATTGGGTTTGCGGCAACGGCTGTCTTTTTTGTATTTCCCGAGTCCTTTTTCGGGGTGATAGGGTGAAAAATAGCTTTTCAAAATATTGATGCCATGCTTTCTCAGTTCGCTGGTGACATGGTCGTTGAATTTCCAAAAATCTTCTTCGGAATATTTTTCTCTTCCGATTCCCGATTGGTTGGTGACGACGATAAATTTGAAACCGTTGTCCCGAAGCAATTGGAGCGCCGGAACAATATTTTTCTCAAAAGCAAAATCTTCAATTTTGTGAGTGAAGTCGGTGTCGACATTGATCGTTCCGTCACGATCGAGAAAAATTATTTTCTGCATAGCTTTATTTTTTCAGCCAATTCAATAATTCTTCTTCTGTCACGACTGATGTTCCGAATTTACGGATGGCGACTTGAGAAGCGGCGATGGCGATTTCAAGCGCTTCGGGCATTGTAGCGTCGCCGAGGTATCCTGCGACCAGAAACGCTTCAACCGTGTCTCCGGCGCCGGCGACGTCAAACTGCTCCTCAACTTCTTTAGGCCGGACGAAATAGGGATCTTTTCCGATCTCAAAGAGAGCGGCTCCTTTTCCACCGCGAGTAATGATGATGTTGATCGGTGTTTCTTTTTGAATTATTTTCGCCACTTCAGAGAGTTCTCCGTCGCTGATGCCGTCCTTGTCGAAGCCGTTCAAAATTTTGGCTGTTTCGACGGATTCGTTCCGGTTGGGTTTCAAAAAAAACAGCGAAGGATTCAGGATGAATTTTCTGTATTTAACAAAGGTGTCCTGCTTGAGGTCGGCAAAAATAGGAATTTTATTTTTTCCGGAAATTTCGCAAGCCGCTCGGAAAATATTTTCTGTCAAAAATCCTTTTTTGTAGTCATGAAGCGAAATGACGGAAGGTTTCACTTCTAGCGCCAATCCTTGGATATATTCTTGAACCTCCTTTTCTTTTTTGGTGTCCAGCGGCGCTGTGTTTTCCATATCCACTCGAGCGACATGCTGTTTGGTCGTTTTCACTGCCGCAAGGCGCAATTTCAAAGTTGTTTTGCGCTGCGGATCAGTGGAAAAATGCGTTATTATTCCGCATTTCTTGTATTCTTCCTCTAGAATTTGTCCATAATTGATTCTTCCTTTCCCGCCGACGACTCCAACTAAATGAGTTGAAATGCCGATTGTGGCCATGCAATTGGCTGCGTTTCCGGCGCCTCCCGGAAAAAATTTTTCATCTTCAACCAAAATGACAGGAACTGGCGCTTCTTGAGACAATCTCTCGACGGGTCCGGCGAGATAGGCATCAAGCATTACATCGCCGAGGGCAAGAACAGGATTGTTTTTGGCTTTTTTCAAAATTTCTTTGGCGCGTTGGGCTGTGATCATGGATTTTTATTATTTTTCAAAAAAATGCTTTTCCGCTTGTTCGCATAGCCAGTGGATAGCCATTAAATGAATCTCTTGAATGAGAGGTGTATTATTATCGGGAATTGTAATCGCTATGTCAGCCAGTCCTTTCATCTTCCCGCCGTCTTTTCCGAGAAGAGCGATGTTTTTGACGCTTTTCTTTTTGGCGGATTCCATGGCCCTGATGCAATTGCTCGAATTTCCCGAAGTACTGATTGAAAAAAGTATATCACTTTCATTTCCCAGACTGTCAACGAAACGAGAAAAAATATCGTCGTATCCATAATCATTTCCAACGGCGGTCGTGGTTGCCAGGTCAAAAAGGGAAATAGCGGGCAAGGCCGGCCGGTCAAAAGCAAAGCGTCCGACAAATTCGCCGACCATATGCGAGGCTTGGGTCGCGCTCCCGCCATTGCCGCAAACTATCAACTTCCCCTTGTTTTCAAGAGATTTGACGATTTCATTTTTCGCTGCTTGCAGGCTATCCAAAAATTCCTGATTTTTCTGCAAGGTGACAGTGAAGTCACTGACCTTTTGAAGCTTATTTTTCATATTTTTCGATAATATTTTAAGGATAATGCATTCTTATTAAAGCAAAAAAATAGTGTAAAAGCAAGAAAAAAACCGGCTTGCGGCCGGGATTTTGTTTCGATCATTTTCAGGCGAATTTTTTCTCCAGTTTCTCGACGCGATATACAAGCTCGTTGTGTTCGAATTTGTCGACTTTTTTATTGACTTCAGCTTTGATATACTCTGTGTCCGATTTCACTTCTTTGATATCATTTTCAAGTCTTTTAATATCTGATTTGAGATCTGATTTCACTCCTTTGATATCTGATTTAAGCTCTGATTTAAGCTCCAAAAAACCGTTCTGAACAATCCTTGCCAAATCATCCATTGTCATTTCATTTTTTGTCTGCTTTTTTTCACTCATATTCGAATTATACAGCTTGTCTTTCTGCGCGTCAATTTTCCTTGGCGATTTGAAAGGAAACAGTGAAACGCGATCCGACCCCCTCGATGCTTTCGAGACTGATCGTTCCGTTCATTCTTTCGATTATCTCTTTCGTGATCCAGAGGCCAAGTCCGGTACCGGGAATAGCGGAAGTCTCCTTTGTCTTGGCGCGAAAGAATTTTTGGAACATTTCTTTCTGGTTCTCCGCGGAAATTCCGAGACCCGTGTCGGCCACGGTGATCTCGACTTGTTTGTATTTCGCTTTGGCCGTGATCTCGATCTTTCCTTTGGGAGTGTATTTGATGGAGTTGCTGATGAGATTCACAAAAACCTGTTTCAGCCGGTCAGGGTCGGCATTGACGGCCGGAAGAGGTTCTTCGCCGTATATGATCTCAAGATTTTTTTCAAGAGCCTTTGATTTCATTTCGGTGATGCTTTCTTTGATGGCGGAAACGGGATCGACGGCTTTCATTTCAAACGGAATGCGATTTTGTTCGAGGCGCGAAACTTCCAAAACGTCGTCAACAAGATTGTCGAGGCGGTCTACGGATATTTCCATATTGTCGATGTATCGCTTTCCTTTTTCGGTGATGTGCGGGGCTTCTTTTTCCCTGAGGAACGACAAATATCCCCGCATGGCAGTGAGAGGGGAGCGCAGTTCATGGCTGGCGATCGAGATGAAATTGTCTTTCATTTCGTCCACTTCCTTGAGTTTCATGAGGCGCGTGGCATATCGGAACATGCGGGCGTGGTTGATGACGAAAAGAAAAACCAAAAAGATCGTGATGAAAAGAATGAGATATGACCGGGAAAAAGCCCGTGAGATCATAGCGTCGGTTTTCTGGAGGGAAAAGGTGGTCGAGATCAGCCCGATTTGCTCTCCCGCGTCGTTGTGGAGGGTTTT
>Ga0265297_10011770_pt1 | contig 10644 bp, 7 predicted proteins | sample Munlanlwell13791_FD_192502 | JGI IMG/M metagenome (GOLD analysis project Ga0265297, IMG submission 192502) | Leachate microbial communities from a municipal landfill in Southern Ontario, Canada - Leachate well 137-91 | ecosystem: Engineered > Solid waste > Landfill > Unclassified | place...
AAAATGCATAGAAGAAATAAAGAATGAACACTTTGCGGTAAAAGAAATAATAAAAAAGCAATCAAAGCGTAATCCACCGTCGCCATTTACAACCTCGCTACTTCAGCAAGATGCTTTTAATAAATTACGTTTCTCCTCCCAACGGACGATGATTGTTGCGCAAAAATTATACGAAGGCATGCAGGTAAAAGACCTAATGGTAGGCCTAATTACCTACATGCGTACTGATTCATTTGCGGTAAGCGACCGCGCCAAAGAAGAAGCGAAAGAATTTATAGTAAAAGAATTCGGGCAAGACTACGCAACAAAGAAAGAATATAAACATAAAACCAAAAAATTAGCCCAGCTGGCGCACGAAGCCATAAGGCCAACCAGCATACACAGGCTGATAAAGGACGTTGCCCCATATGTCTCTGAAGAAGAAGCAAAACTTTATGATTTGATATGGAAGAGGTTTACCGCATCCCGGATGAGCGAAGCAATATCGGAAAGCACAAAAGCAGTAATTACTTCAAATCTCACTGAATTTATTGCTGAAGGCAGAAAAATCGTTTTTGAAGGATACCTTAAAGTATTAGGAGCAGACGATGAAATTAAATTGCCGCAGTTAAATGCCAAACAGAGTTTAATCTTAGAAAAATGCGAGATTTGCGAGCACACGACCAAGCCGCCTGCCAGGTTCAATGACGCATCGCTCGTAAAATTGCTGGAAGAAAAAGGAATAGGCAGGCCATCCACTTATGCGCCGATAATTTATACTCTTCTTAAAAGAAATTACATAAAAAGAGAACGCAGTGCACTTCAACCAACGGACTTAGGCATCAAAGTAAGCGAGATGCTTGGAAAATATTTTTCCGAAATAATAAATGAAGACTTTACCGCACTTATGGAAGAGGAGCTTGATGAAGTTGAAGAAGGAAAAATAGAATGGCAAAAAATATTGAAGGATTTTTATCCCTCTTTCAAGGAAAAAATAGACAAAGCAAGCAGCATGATTACCAAAGAAGTTGAACTTTCCGGAAAAAATTGTCCGAAGTGCCAAAGCCCGCTTGTTATAAAATGGTCAAGACGCGGCAGGTTTCTAAGCTGCTCAACATTTCCACAGTGCCGCTATGCGGAAAGCATAACAACAGAAGTAATCTGCCCGCTTTGCAAAGAAGGAAAACTTATCGAACGAAGGAATAAACGCGGACAGAATTTTTACGGCTGTTCGAAATTTCCTGCCTGCCGCTATACATCCAGGCAGCTGCCGCAGCCTGAAATCCCGGATGCAAACACGGAAAAAAAAGAAGGCAACGACGAGAATGGCGGATTAACCGATATAGTTGAATAAAAATAGATGGTTCCTTTTTCTTATTATATAGATAAATTCCTGAATTACCTGACAATAGAAAAAAACTATTCCAACCATACCATTACGAACTATCGCATTGACCTTAAGGGATTCGAAGCTTTTCTTGCAACAAACGCCCCTAAAGACATAAAAGAAATCGATTATTTTGCTTTACGAAAGTTCTTGTCATTGCTTTCTGAAAAAAACCTGAATAAACGCACGGTCTCGCGAAAAATATCTACATTAAAAAGCTTTTTTAAATTTATGGTCAGAGAAGAAACATTAAAAAACAATCCGGCGGATTCTCTCATTTACCCGCGGCTCGATAAGAATCTTCCGGTGTTTTTAACGGAAGAACAGGTTGTAAAGATACTGGATTTGCCCAAGGATGACTCTTTGCTTGGGCTTCGGGATAAATCAATCCTGGAAGTCCTTTATTCTACCGGGGCAAGGGTATCTGAATTAGCCAATCTTAAGATAAACGATGTTGATTTAATAAGCGCTATAATAAAGGTAATGGGCAAAGGTAGAAAAGAAAGGTTGCTTCCGCTTGGAGAACCAGCTCTTCTTAGCTTAAAAAAATATCTTGATAAACGAACTGACAAAAACCCTTCGCTTTTTATAAATAGAAATAATGGTTCGTTAACTGACAGAGGAATACGGCTGATAGTAGATAAATACATGCTCCAGGCAGCAATGAATTTAAAAGTTTCCCCGCACACCTTCAGGCATTCATTCGCAACGCATCTTCTAAATAGAGGCGCAGACTTACGAAGCGTTCAGGAATTATTGGGCCATTCGAGTATCGCAACTACCCAGGTTTACACTCACTTAACCATAGATACCCTGAAAAAAGTTTACGATAAGGCTCACCCCAGAGCATAAAATTATGGAATATTTATTTTTTCTAATTTACGATATGGTTTTTATCCTGGGATTGTTTATTTACCTGCCCTTTTATATCCGCAGAAAGAAAATTAGCCTAGCTGCCCTTAAGCAAAAAATGGGGCTCATCGATAAAACGGGCTCGAAATTACAGAATACGATTTGGATACATGTCGTAAGTGTGGGCGAATTAATTTTAATCGAAAAATTGGCAAAAAGAATACATGAGCTCTTTGGTTACGAAATAATAATCACGACCACAACCCTCAGCGCCAATAAACTAGCCAGGAAGAAATATGCCGGCTTTGCCAGAATATTTTTCTTTCCGTTCGATATATCTTTCGTTATAAAGAAGGCGATTTCGGCATTTCAACCTAAAATACTGATAGTTGCGGAAACGGAACTCTGGCCAAACTTATTTTACCGCCTTAAAAAGAAAAATATTCCTATTGTAGTTGTAAATGCAAGGATATCCGACAAGGCATTTAACCGTTATAAAATAATACGCCCTTTTATACGTAAAACTTTGGTAAAATGCGATTACATCGGTGCGCAAAATAAAATATACAGGGACAGATTCGTGTATCTTGGTGCGAACAAAGCAACAACAATAGTAAGCGGAAATATGAAATTCGAGAGCCTTGACATCGATGAAAACCAGCTGCAGAATTTCCGCAAGAAGTACTTGAGCCTTATAAAGAAAGAAAATTCGTGTTTGATTGTCGCCGGCAGCACCCACAATCCAGAAGAAGAAATTATATTGGCAGCATACAAGGAGATAAAAGATTCCGGAAAAAATGTTTCCTTGATTATTGCACCCAGGCACCCGGAAAGGATAGCAGCGATAGAAAAAACTGTCAAATCTTATGGATTTAACCCAATTAAGTTAAGTGAACCCAATAAGATAGGCCAGCAAGACAACGAGATCTTTCTCCTTGATACTATGGGCGAGCTATTGTATTTCTATAGTTTTTCGGATATTTCTTTTGTCGGAGGAAGCCTTGCTGATTATGGCGGACACAATATACTTGAACCGATATTTTTCTTGAAACCTACCTTATTTGGCCCATATATGACAAATTTTAGCGACATAAAAGAAACAATCCTCGAAAATAAAGCCGGCGTACAAATAAAAAATCAAACTGAATTAAGAGAAAAATTGCTTGAATTGATAGGAAACGGCGCCCTACGGAAAGAAATTTCATTACGTTGCGCACGCGTCTTTGAAGAAGAACGTAAAAGCCTTGATGAAAACTTAAAAATAATACTACAATGCGTGGATTAAAAGAGTGGTATGTAAATTTTATCGAAAAAGAAAAAACCAATATAATTGAAAAAATCATTTATTTTTTTCTTTTTTTGCTTTCATTAATGTACGGCGCCGTTGTAACTTGCAGGGATTTTCTTTATAATAGCGGTATATTTCAGACATATAAGTGTAAAACTCGCGTTATAAGTATCGGCAATCTTTCGTGGGGTGGAAGCGGGAAAACCACTCTTTCGTCTTTTCTTTATCAAAAATTTGCACCTCAATTAAGAGTCGCTGTTTTGCGGCGGGGTTACGGGCTTGATGAGGGAAAACTGCTTGAAGAAAAAAAGGTACAGGTTTTTACATCCGTAAGCAGGCTAAAGCTTGTAAATGAACTTTCTGATAAATTTGATTTATTTATTCTTGACGATGGATTTCAATATCGTAAACTATACCGTAACGTAAACATCCTGGTTATGGGTGCAAGGGAATTCAAGAAAAAGCACCGGCTGATTCCGGCAGATTTTTTTAGGGAGCCTCTTAGCTCTTTAAAACGCGCTGACATTCTGGTAATAAATCACAAAAATGAAATTGATAATATCGGAACAATCGTGGGCGATCTTCAATCTAAGTTTAAACCTTTATCAATATATACAGCAGAATATAAATTTAAAAGAATTATAGATGCAAAAAACAAAGAAATAGATTTAGGTGCGATAAAAGAAAAAAAACTTGCCGCGCTTACGGGCATAGGATATCCCCGGGGTTTTTTTAATAAACTAGAAGAGCTGGATATCAAAATATGCAGGGAAATAGCCTATCCGGATCATTATGATTTAACTGCAGATGATTTTAACACTTTACAGGAAAATCTTATAAAAGAAGGCATACGGGATGTTATTATGACCGGTAAGGACAAATATCACCTGCCAGATACCGCTTCAAGGATAAATTTTTATATCCTGGAAATTGAGATGGAAATATCCGAAGAACAAAAATTCCTGGACGATTTAAGAAACCGGCTGCAATAGTATGTATTACTTAGCTACATCTATACAAAAAACCCTGAAAAAGCTTCCTTTGCCGCTATGCTTGGCAATCGGCAATTCAATAGGCTTTTTTTTATGCTTAAACAGAAAAAAATGGGAAATCTCTTTTAAAAATATAAAATCTGTATTTGCGCAAAAACCAAACCAGGAGATTAAAGCAATAATCAGGCGGTCTTTGCGTAATTTCGGATTAAGCCTCATCGAGAGTTTAATCGCTAAAAGGCTATACCGCGCAATTGAGCTCAAGGGAAAAGAAAACATCGGTCCGGACGGCGGAATTTTGGTTGCAATACATGAAGGCAGCTGGGAACTTTATAACTTTTTTATCGCAAAAGAACTAAAATACAAGATGTTCGCAAAAGAACAAAAACAAAGAAACTTCGATAAATTCTTAAGTGAGTTGCGCGGAAAATATTCACTTGAAGTCTGCTTCACCATAAAAAAAGCGATTAAAGCCCTTTATGAAGGTTTTCTTTTAGGCATGGTCATCGATCATGGCGCGGAAGATAATGCTTTGAACGTAGACTTTTTTTCGCATTCTGTTCCAACACCTAAAGGCGCAGTATATCTTGCCAAAAAACTTAACAAAAAAATATACCCCTGCTTCGGCTATAGAAAAAAAGGGTTATCGCACGTAATTGAAATAGGAAAACCTATCGATACAACCAATATGGATGAATATGAAATCTTAACCCGGCTTAATAAAATATACGAAGGATACCTAAAAGAATATCCCTGGGAATATCTCTGGTTCTATAAAAGATTTAAGCGTAAAAAAGATATAGATATATTGATGCTTAGCGATGGTAAAGCCGGGCACCTAAAACAATCACAGGCGCTTTTGTCCATTTTCAAGGAAGAAAACCTTAAGGTAAGAAGCACGGTCATAGAAATCAAAGCTACAGGAAAAATGGTAAGGTTTATTTATGAAGTTTGCGCTTTTTTTGCGGGAAAGCATTGTCTTGGCTGCGGCGGCTGCCTCAATCATCTTGGAGACCGCGAAGCGCTTAAAAAAATAAAAGAAACTACTGCTGATATCGTAATATCTACTGGCAGCAGCGTGGCTTCCATAAACCGTATAGTTTCATCAACTTTAGGGGCAAAGTCGGTTGTAATTTTACGGCCTAATACGCCGCTTAGAAAATTTGACCTAAGCATAATTCCATCGCATGACCGCATAAGCGCTAAAGACTCCGTTATAATCAAAGGGGCTCTATCCTACCCGGAAAATATTAAAGAAAAAACAGAAAACTGCAGAAAATTCTTTAATCTCGATTCCAGCAGAAAAATTTCATTTTTCTGCGGCGGATACCTGTCCGATAAAAAAATATACCTGGAAAATATGCAATTATTTCTGAAAAAATTGAAAAAATTTTCATCCATGAATAGCTTCAAACTACTGGTAAGCACATCTCGCAGGACTCAAAAAGAAGTAGAAGAGTTAATTGAAAAAGAACTCTATGATTTTAAAAATCTGGAGGCAATTGTAATTCCAAGCAAAGAAAACTACGATTTTGTATTCGAAGGATTTGTAAACCTTTCGCAAATCGTGCTTGTAAGCAGCGAAAGTATTTCCATGATTTCTGAAGTATTAGCATTTAAAAAACCGTGCGTATGCGTGCTTCTTGAAAAATACATGGATAAACACAAAGTTTTTTTGCAATCTTTGGAAAAAGATGTCAATTTTATCGATAGGCCCTATAATATAGACGAAATCAAACCGATAACCTCATCTATTTTCGAAGATAATCGAACTATGATAAAACAGGCAATTAGAAGGTTATTCTAATTGAAATTCATCCAGGAGGATTTGATGCGCATAATGCAAATTTTGCCACGCATGGAAGTAGGCGGTGTTGAACGCGGAGTAATTGATTTAACCGCTTATTTCAAAAGTGCCGCTGCCAATGCAGATGTAGAAAATATCGTTGTAAGCGGAGGAGGCCGCTTAGTGGAAGAACTGGAAAAGGAAGGCATTACTCATTACGAATTGCCCGTATATAAAAAATCACTTTTCTCCCTCTTCCTTATTCCTAAACTTCGAAAAATAATCGATAAAGAAAAAATAAACATTATTCATGCACGCTCAAGAGTCCCGGGGTGGCTGAGCTTTTTTGCATCCCGAGGGAAAAATGCCTGCTACATCACAACAATCCACGGTATTTATAAAAGTAAACGGTCCAGCGAAGTTATGGGGTGGGGTAAATTCGTAATTTGCCCATCACGAGCTGTTGCGCGGCACATGAAAGAGAAATTTTTCGTGCCGGAAGAAAAAATTGTCGTCATAAACCGCTGGGTAAATTTGAATAAATTTAAATTTACCGAAAGCAGCAAAAGGAAACAAAGCAATACTATCGTAAGCATAGGAAGAATAACTCCCTCTAAGGGCTATGAATACCTGATAGAAGGGTTTAAAAAAGTCGTGCGTCAAAATCCTTATTTAAAACTTAAAATAGTAGGCGCTCCTGATAAAACGAAGATAGATTATTTCCAGCAGCTAAAAACATTGGTCAACCGTTTTTCTTTAAACCACAACGTGGAATTCTCTGGTTTTAGGCAGGATATTGAGAATGTCCTTAACGAGGCAAAAATTGCAGTTTCAGCGTCTGTAATAGACGAGGCCTTCCCGAGAAGCGTGCTTGAAGCCTGCGCCTGCGGTATACCAATAGTTGCGACTGAAGTCGGCGGAGTGTCAGAAATAATTGAAAACGAAGTAAACGGCATAATGGTTGAGCCAAAAAATAGCGAGGCGATAGCGAAAGCCATATTGAAATTAGCTGACGATACCGCGCTGGCTGATACCATGGCGCAAAAAGCCAGAGAAAAAATCGAAAAACTGTATTCAATGGAAAAATCCCTTAAGGAAACAAAGCAAGTTTACGAACAGGCCCGGCGCCTGAAACGCATTCTGGTAATTAAAATTTCCTCACTCGGGGATATTATTCTCGCGATACCATCGTTAAAAGCGTTAAAAGAAAGTTTTCCGGAAGGAAAGATAAGCATTCTTGTTCTTAAAAAATATGCTCCTATTCTTTATGGCTGCCCTTATGTCGATTGCGTAATAACGCTGGAAAATGACTATAAACGCCTGAAAAATATCTTATCAATAGCTAAAGATCTACGCAGATGCGCTTTCGATTACATTTTAGACCTGCAGAATAACCGCGCGTCACATTTAATCTCCTTTTTAACCTTTCCACAATACTCTTTAGGCTATTTACGTAAATGGGGGGTATTGCTTACAAAACACATACGATACATACGAAATATCGATCCGCTTTCTTCCCAGGAAAAAATCCTGGAACTCATTGGAACGCGCATTAAGGAAAAAAAATTAATTTTTTGGGGTATAAAACCGGGGATTTCGGAAAAATTTTTCGCTAATGAGGAAAATTTAATCGGCATAAATGTATCTGCTTCAAAGAAATGGCTTACCAAGAACTGGCCGGTCAATCACGTAAAATCGCTCGTTGAACTCATAAATAAGAATCTCTCGTCGTATAAAGTGGTTTTATTGGGAGATAGTGAAAGCTGCGAAATTGCTAAGGAAATAGAATCGCAAACTACACGCGTTCCTATCAATTTATGTGGAAAAACAGCTCTTTCCGACCTGCCTTCCGTAATTAAACGGTTAAAGGTTTTCATTACTCCCGACACGGCAACACTTCATCTTGCACAGGCGCTGGATATACCTACGATTGGCCTTTTTGGCCCGACGGATCCAAGCCGCCATGCCGTTAAAAGCAAAAATCTTTATATAATATGCAAAGAACTCCTTTGTTCTTTTTGCTATAAACCCAAATGCAAGCTCGATAAAACAAATTTATGTATGGAAAAAATCTCTCCGCAAGAAGTGTTTTCGCAAATTAAAGAAATAATAACTTCGGAAAAACATTAGGACCAGCAGGCAAAAGATGAGGATACTACTTATTTGCACTCATTTAAAGGCCGGGGGCATTTCCCGCTATGTTTTAACGCTTGCCAAAGGTTTGAAGAAAAACGGGCATTGCGTCTGGGTTTCCTGCGCGCCTTACGGGAAATGGCTTATAAAACTTAAAGAAGAAGGCATAGGTTATAAAAGCATACCGATAAAAACAAAATCCATATTAAGCATAAAAATATGGATTTCATTTTTTATACTCTCTAGATTTGTAAAAAAAGAAAAAATAGACATCATTCATTCTAACAGCCGGGTTACCCAGCTATTAGGGTTTCTGCTGTATAAATTTACCAAAACCCCTTACGTAAATACCTTTCATGGATTTTATCGCAAAAGCTTTATCAGAAAACAGCTAAAATTTGCGGGGCTAAGAACTATCGCAATTAGCGAAAACGTAAAAACACACTTATCGCAGGATCTACGTATCCCGGAAGACAAAATACGCGTCGTCTATAACGGGGTTTGCCGCGAGGAATTTTCTGTCCGCAAGAAGACAAAAACCGATTATGGTTTTAAAAAAGATGATTTTGTTATAGGAATACTAGGCAGAATATCCGAAGAAAAAGGGCAATTTCTTGGGGTTGAAGCATTTAAACTTCTCTCTTATGACCACGACAACGTCTACCTTGCAATATCAGGCAGAGGAAGGCTTGAAGAAGAGTTAAAAACATTCATTAAATTGACCGACCTTGAAAATAAAACAAAACTATTCGATATGGAAGCTAAAGATTTTCTTGATATCCCTGATATATTGATTGTCCCTTCAAGAAGAGAAGGATTCGGATATGTCATAATCGAAGCATTCTTAAAAGAAGTACCCGTGATTGGATTTAACGGAGGGGCAATACCTGAAATAATACGAGACAAGGAAAACGGTTTGCTTTTTAATAAATATGACGCTTTTTATCTAAAACAGGCGATAGAAAAACTTATGTTTGACAGGCCACTTTATCAAAAAATCGTGAAAAATGCAAAAGAAGACGCGCAGGCGTTTTCAATGGAAAATATGGCACTTAAAATAGAAAAAGCGTACAGCGAAGTTCTATGAAACTTTTAAAACGAGATTACGAATCAAAACGACGCAAAAATAAATCGAAGGCATTTTGTCCAAGAATAATCTTAAGTATAATCTTAGTTGCCGCATTTGCATTCTATACATACGCATACCTTCATTACGCTACGCCTATACTTATGTATCATTCATTCGATTCTTCACGGACTAAAGAATTTGCGGCTGTATCTAATACAAATTTTTACAAACAAATGGCATTTATAAAGGAAAAAGGGTATAAAGTTATACCATTAAACGATTATTGCCGGCTGCTTAAAGACAAAAAACCGATACCGAGAAATTCACTTGTAATAACTATTGATGACGGGTATAAAGATAATCTTGAAGCCATAAAAGTTTTGAAAGAATTTGATTTTCCGGCTACATTATTTATAACCGTTGACCGCATAGGAAAACCGGGATTTCTTTCCGAGAAAGACATACGCACTATTTTGCATGAAACAAAAATCGCTATAGGCTCGCATACCTTAACGCACCCTGACCTGCCTAAAGTTTCAGATGCAGAACTAAAAAAAGAAATTTTAGGCTCGAAACACGGGCTCTCAAGGCAATTCATAACCAAAATAGAAACTTTTGCCTATCCTGGAGGCTCATACGACGAAAGAACCTTGGAAGAAGTTGAAAACGCCGGATATATTTGCGCTTGCACGACGAATAGAGGATTTTCCAAAAAACTCAACAGATTTTCTCTGCGCAGAATAAAAGTGACCGACCGCGATACCGAATTTAGCCTGTGGTCCAAACTAAGCGGATTTTATAATGTGTTTAAGAAGCCGAAGGAACCTTACTAAAATAGAAACGGATAGTTGTGGATTAAAACGCGGATAAACGCCTGCAAGTTTCTGTACGTAAATCCGCGTAAATATCTGCGGTAATCCGCTTCTACAAATAAATATGAAAAGAATACTTATAGTTAACGTAAACTGGCTTGGCGATTGTATAATGACTACACCCGCTTTTAAAGCGGTAAAAGAAAAATTTCCTCTTTCATTCATTGCTGTAATGGCGCCGGAGCGCGTAAGAGATGTATTTAGCGACAACCCCTATATTGACGAAGTAATAATTTTTGATGAAAAAAAAGAACATAAAAGTTTTTCGAAAAAAATGCATTTTATA
>Ga0265297_10011771_pt1 | contig 10643 bp, 11 predicted proteins | sample Munlanlwell13791_FD_192502 | JGI IMG/M metagenome (GOLD analysis project Ga0265297, IMG submission 192502) | Leachate microbial communities from a municipal landfill in Southern Ontario, Canada - Leachate well 137-91 | ecosystem: Engineered > Solid waste > Landfill > Unclassified | place...
CAAACTTGGCTACAAGCTCCGAGCAGACCGGATATTTCCAATGGATGAACTTTGCTAACCCGATAGCGTGGAGGAACAGTCTTGGATACGGGTAAACCTTGCCGTTCAATTTACTGATCTCAGGCCACGCTTGAATAAACATTTCCCGTGACATAAGTTTATGCTTGGCAATAATTACATCCTTACCCTTGTATGCATCAAGCGAACCGAAACGAATTTTGGTCAATGCCTCAAATGTGTCACCATCGCCCGTAACGATGATGCCGGCATGGTTGTAATGAGATTCATTGTCGGTAGCTTTGGCCTTTTGAAACCAGTTTATCCCACACGCAAGCCATGATTTACTGTTTACCGCGAATAACATTCCTTCAGTTAGCATAAGACCTCCGCAAATCCTTTATAGTAGCCAATCTCCAATTGGCCTTTCGAGGATGCCCCACAATCGCATTTTATTGAGTGACCTGACCTCTACCATTGCCCCTTACCTCCCATAGCGAAGTGATTACCGTCATTACCACTACCGCCCCATGTATTGTCCTCATGTAATGCCATCCAATACACTCCAGCAAACTCATAGTCATCAGATTGCTTGAGCCACTGTCCATCTTTGAAAATATTGATGTCGATAGCAAGCCTTTGAAGGTGGAGCGAATGTTTACTACCCACTCCTTTCGCAGCATAGATGTCAGCCTGTTCCTGAGTCCTCCATGCTTCTCCAAGGGTGCAAGTGTATCCACTGTCAAAAATGAACTCGATTAGCTTGCTTACGTTCCTTGCAAATATCTCCTGTTTTTCTCGTAGGGTCATTTCTTCTCCTTCGCTTCCAGCCTAACCTGATCGCCTCTGATTTCGTTTACAATGCTGTCCGTTGATAACTGTTTGTCCATTAGGATATTGATTTTTGTGTTCATTTCCTCAATCGCTTATAATCACACAGCCGCCACCATTGTGTTTATGGTGGTTCATCCTCGCCCACATTTCCCTGTGGTCTTTTTCGTTGTCATCACAAATCCTTTGGACTGCCTTTTCCATCTCCATTTTTAGCCCGGAGACCTGTAGTCTAATTTCTGTCCTGTTACGATGCTGAGAAACCAATACGAGTCCAAGTAGACCAATAGCTATTGTGCTTAAGCTGGTCATTACTCCTATCCACAAAGCCGTCATTTCGTCCGTCCTCCATCCGATTTTATGGTGCTACCCAAGGCACTAACTGTATCTCTACACATGTAGCAACTACCGTACAATCCTCTGTGATAGACCCAGTTGTCCAAACATAAGAATTGCCTGTAAGTACCCCTGACCCTGCCGGGCATGTACCTCCTATTGATACCGCCCAACCATTATTTACTGTTACAGTTGCTTCTCCTGTTTCCGTATCGGCAACAATCACGCTATCGGTTATCGTGCATCCATCTCCTGTTTTGCTGACAGCTACAGCCCATTGTCCTGAACCTGTAGGGACAAATACGAAATCAACCCACCAGTTACGATCTGTTGAACTTGAGGTTGTCGGCCTTGCCAGTGATTCCCCGTAGGTATGCACTCCGTTTTCTGTGCCTGCCGTGAAGGTACTATTGGTATAATCCTGTGCAAAATAATTACTGGTATGAACTCTCCGTGAAGGGCAATAAACCCCTATCGTGTAGTATTCGTTTGCGTTAATATCAGCATTTGCAGACAACGCCTTGCATTGCCATCCGCTTTCAGTTTCTTCCTCTGCTCCCCACGTTACCGACCCAAGAAGTGTCCCACTGTCGTTCCATATCCCTGCCGTATGCGGTTCCTCTGCATCCATATCAGCGTGTTTATAAAAGCAGAGTTGAGATACCTGTCCGGCTGCGCTCGACTTCCATCGTGTTCCGACTGTTGCTGCTGACCACGGATAAGAGGTCAAGCTTGGAGTGTCGCTGTGATTCCAGAGGGATGTTGCTGATGTCCCTGTCTGCGTGCTGCTGTTTGTTACCGCAACTGGCTCTGCTATTGATGCAAGGTCATTTCCCGCCATATCCTCAATTTCATTTCCTGCCTGAGTATAAGCAAGGGTGGTATCTGTATCTGTCGAGTAGACCGTTGAGGCAAGCTGACAGTCTATCGTGGTGACATTCGAGAAAGGGTCTGTGCAAGTTACCGTCACATTCCCCGGTGTTTCCCCTCTCGTCCGTGAGAAGGTGAACCCTGTGGTTTCTTCAACCCCTGCTTGTACTGCCTCGCTGAAAGTTAGTCGCAAGGTTGTGCCATTCGCAAGCACTTCCTTCCCTGTAATTGTCGGGGCATCTGTATCAGAATCATCAGCCATTGTATAAGGAATAACCACCGATGATGTCATTACATTTGTACCATCAGTACACCGTGCATAGACAAGTTTTGCGCTGTCACAGGCAGAACTGTTCGTTGCTGTCTGAGCACAGGAAGTTCCCGAACATGAACTGGCAAAACTGATAACCCCTGCCATAGCTGCTATCTCTGCATAGGTAGAGGCAGAGGTACAGCTTTCCCCGCTATTGCATCCTTTACAGACAACCCCTGATGGTGTCTGGTCGGTGACGGTAAAACCTACCGTTACATTGGTAGGATTTGAAGGACATGCCTGTTCTCCAGATGGAGTAGCAGTCCCAGTTACGTATTGCGGAGGCGATACATCTGCATCGTCTCGATACGGATGAGGATAGGTATAGGGTTCGTAGGTCTTTGTCCACGTATTTGTTGCCGTACAGGTGTATAATGCCCCGCTTAACTGGTTTGCTGCCGATACTGATATTCCGTAACTCCCCTCAGGTATGGTATCACATGATTGATTTGTCGCCCAATAGCCAACTCCCTTTGTACATGTTGCTGGTCTTGCCGCTAAAGTTCCGCATCCTACACCGCTTGTACCGTCAAAGGTCTTTCTTACCCAATAGTGGGTATCCTCAACCAATGCTTTTGGCCCCGCCACACCAGTAGGATCGCAGGCTGGATATGCTTCCCCTCCGCACTTCGCTGTATAGGTTATTTCTGACCCTGCGCCCGATGTGCTATAGCGATTATTCCAAAAGTAACTTTTCTCGACATTTTGCCCTCTGCCATCAGGAGAACAGGTACTCGTTCCGTAATAATGCGATCCTACCGGACAGGCATGACCCGTTGGAACATTGGCATAAATAGAGCCGTAGGTTTCCCATATCACAACGGCTGGCTTTACCGCTCCAACCGTCTTGTTATAAAATACCTTGTTATACCCGCCCCTTGACATGGTAATCTCATGGTATCCAGCCCCAATAAACTTGTTCCCATATATCTCAGTACCGAAAGCTCCATAATAATTATTGTACTGCGCTCCGTGAGCATCTGTGGCGTAAAAATAGCTTGACCCCCGCAGGGTATAATCAAAGGTGTTATATCTGATTACGTTTGAACCTCCGCTCCCCGCAACAATTATCTGATTGTAACTGTTGTTGTGATAAAAGTAGTTATTCTCCCAAAATATATTATTGTCAGTCCCATTGTCCCATGACGTAACCGTGGTTTTCCATGCAGTTCCTCCCCGTCTGGTTTGCAGGACGGGCATCCCTGAAAAATAGTTGTTATGAATTACCCCTTTCACTAAACCAAGGAGATTCATCGTATGGCTCCACCGTGTTTCATATGGTTCAGTCGATGGGCTATCTGCCTTACGGTAACAGTTGATATACCGATTATTGTCAAGTTCTATCTGTGCTGTGAACGTGGAATAACTATTGTCCACCCGAAACATCGCTGTATAACTCACAGCATCAAAACCAAAACCCGTTACTCTGAACACATAGGAAGCATCGGAAATGGTTGGATAATACCGGATAAACGGATAGCCAGGAACTTTCCCGTTTGCTTCAAAGGTTGAGGTTATCAGGGTTGATTCTGACCCTGCTCCTTGGATCGTGATTGCCTTTGTGACAGTAAGGGTATCATTCCAGTTGCATGATCCCGCTGGTACGATGACAGTTCCACCACGGGCTGTCTCGGTAACTGCCGTTCTGACATCAGCAAGGGAACATGAGGCTGCCGTTGTAGCGTTAGCATTACATACAAAGCATAAACAACAGATGATTGCTATGATAATTGTTTTCATTCTATCTCCACGTAAACGCTCCAATCCATAGAATTATCGTAGGTATCCCATGTACCGGTTAAGTTATCCGGCGGTGAAGTATACATCGAATCGCTGACTTGAACCTTTGCGCTTTTATCCCCTGTGTTCTGATAACCAATTGTCCATTGCGTATTGTCTGTAGTTACACAAAGCCAATAGGGGCTTGCACAGGTTATCGACCCTGTGAGTTTCTCGGTACTCTTTTTCCATTCTACTGAACTTGATGCCATAACCCCGCTACAGGCTATTTTTAAGTCGCCTACATTTCTGATTCCATCACCATCGTCACTGTAAACACACACCTTTGCATTATCAGACCCTGTACTGTTGTGATAAAGGTAGGCATAACCGAGCGTCCCTGTGGTGCATCCTGACGTGCAATCAGGGGTGTAAATAACACAATACATATCCTGTTGCTCAAGAGCTGCTGCGATAGAAGTTATTTTAGTTCGATTGCCTACTTCGTCAGTGGAGCTCGAGCAGGCTACTGCTTGCTGTTTTGTAACCATCATCATAGCGGAATGAAGGTTCATCCCCATGACAGGAGTGGCAAAGAGAATTATTGCGAGGATTAACGCTATCATAAATCCCCCACCTCAGCGTCCGAATCCCTATCGTAGCAGTACCAGTTTGTGCCATCGGACATACAGGTGAAGGTATCTCCAACGGCAGGAGTGGCAAACTGTATGTAATCTTTTCCGCACGTCCGGTTGAGGCAGACCGTGTTCACTGCTGCAGAGGTGAGCCGCCAGTAATTTCCCGCCTGTGCCGTGGTGGCCAGCGCCACAAAGCATTTCCCTGCGCCGACGGCGGGTAGCGTATTGTTAATATCCGCTGCAGCCTGAGAAGCATTGTGAATGATAGGACAGATACCAGGGATAAGGGTTATCGTGGTCGAGGCAGCATGAGCATCAATCGTTAGCACCTGATTTTGCAATTTACTATCAGAATCTTTATAGATTGCATGAGAAGCGGTAGATTCATCTGTTACCTTCGCACCGCAAGATTTCAAGGTATATAGGCCACTATTTACATTTCCGCAAATTAATTGTTCATCGGAAATTTCCTCCCCACCTTCAAACGTACCGTCACCGTCAGCGTCAAAGAGTTGAGACTGAATTAAGGTATATAGGGCGGCTTGATTTATACACTCAAAGGTGTCTGAGTTAAATGACATCGTACATTTGTCTGTGGCTGAAATCCAATCGCACGTTCCATCATCATTACACCCCATAATGCGGTTATAGGTTGACGTGGCTGGGGCTGCTGCCGGCAGGGTGAGGGTGTATGTAGTGGTTACATCGGCAGGCGGGACTATAGCTATATAATCTGCCTCACCAGTATCAAACAAAAACAATTTACCGACATCGCTTGATCCTTTTAGATGAACTGGGCTGTAAGATAATATTCCTGAATCCCATCCCTCCTGAATATAAATAGCTGATTCTGTTGCATCTGCATCTCCTGTTATACCGGCTATATTAATGGCAAATACATTTCCTGCCGTATGGTTGCTGTTCGTATAGTTAAGATAAATGCCCCGAAAAATATCATCTGCCCCGTCCATAATTCCCAGCGTACCTGAGAGGGTTAAGGCGTTGGCTGACCCTCCGGCTTCGTTGACTTTGGAGAAGGTGTATGTTCCGCTATTTGTCCAATCCTGCGTAGCCATCCAGAGGAGAAGGTTGCCGAGGGTTATTTTACGGTCAGCCGGAGATGTACCTGGTGCATTTGTCGTCCAGAAAATATCATCTGAAGTTGGTGATGTATCTTCCGTAAAATCCGTCATCTTCATTGCATGGACGGTGAGGGGGAAAAGGATAAGAAAGATTATCAATATTTTTTTCACGTTATTTCTCCTACATGGCCTGTTGTCAAATCGACTTCAACTCTTGGAGTTAATGGTTTTAGGTAGATAACTCCTCCCCCTAAGTTAACCATCATATAAGTTCCTTCAGTCATTAAGGCTACTGTGGCAACTGCATCAGCCCATGAATTAGCCGCCCATGGCACATCTGACCATGATCCTGTTGCCCATACCGATCCTACTGCCGCCATATTATGCCGGTCCCCACGGAGTAGCCGAACCGTCACCTGTCAGGGCTACATCGTTTATTTTCTGAATATTCACATCAAGGTCATCGCCACTGGTATAAGTCATTTTGTCAGTTTTTGCCTTAATAGCGTCTATATCATCCTGTATGCTTACAAGCCCATGATCACCATTGACAATCGCAAAACTGTCTCCGGTCTGTACTGTCCCGAGGTCACTTACTACTGTGTAGTCTGCGGCAGGGAGAGTTCTTAGTTCCATTTCCGAATTGGTTGGAGGATCGTAGGCATTCAAAGCATCGGTGCATTCTCCCTGAATAGCTGCCAAGGCTGTAGCGTTCCAAGAAACATTACTGTCGCTCTTTGGCACTTTTGCAAGTTCCGTTGTTAATGCTCCAACTTCTGTGTCTACATAATTGTCAATGGCATCTATGGCGTTTGGTATTGTCGTTCCAAGGAGTAACCCTGCCGTCCCTGCACCATACGAGCCAGGGAGTGCCGTAGCCCACGGGTCGCCTGCCGAGCCAGCCGCGTTCAGTGCTGCCCCTGTTGAGCCTGCTCCAAGGTGTCCGCTTATTGCCTCATCCCACACGGCATCGGCGACTGTTGCTGCCGAAGGCGCGCTTGCGCCGTCAAGAAGTAAATCAAGCCTGCCTCCATCGTGCCAGTCGGTTTGCAGTTCATTTGTGTCGTCCCGTACATCCTCAACTGCCTGTCCGTATGTCCCTGCCCCGCCGTAGGAGTCTGTTGCCGCATTCCAGACCATTGTTGCAATTTCAGCGTCAACATCTGCCGCGAAGGTGGCCGCGTCTATGGCACCATTGGCTATCTTAGCTGCGGTGATTGCATCATTGTTAATAGCGTTTGCCGTGATGGCATTATTGGCTATAGATGCGACAACACATCCCCCCGCACTGGTGATTTCCGTAGAGGTCAATGCTCCATCGGCAAAGTGTTCATTGGCAAAAGCGTTGTCTGCGATTTTTGCAGATGTGATACAGTCTGCTGCAAGGTTTTCTGCTGCTATGGCGTTATCCGCAATCTTGGCGTTGGTGATGGCATCGGCGTTGATAGAGGCTGCGGTTATAGCGTTGTTTGCTATTGTCACAACATTGACATCAAGTTTCGTTGTCCCTCCGGCATACCCTGTACCGTCGAAGAACAGTTCTGCGTTGTCTGCCGCCGTACTGTCACCTGATATTTGGGTCACGTTGACGTTAGGGAGTGTCGTCCCGTACTTCCAGTCGAAATAGGCAGCACTCACAACTTGCAAATCAATCCAGTGGACAAGGAACCCGTCAACATCGTAGAATACAAGGCGCATATTGCCGAGATAGTTCAGTTGGGCTGCGGTGAGTTCAAGGTCGTACATACCAACAGCATCATTGGTGATATGTACCATGTCGTTATTTCCCCCGGAGGCCGTGGGCGAAAACGATGTCCGGTTGACCGCCGTGCCGTCGTTGTCCATTTGCAGGATGTCAACGGTCATACCCGTGACGGTCAGGGCTGTTTCTGCTGTCTTGCCGTCTGTCGGGTCAACAAGCGGCCCTACTGCTATCCTTGTTGCGGTGTTTGTTTTTAATTCATACATTTACTGCCTCGCATTGTTAAAGTAATATTGAAATGACGGTGTTGAGGATGCCCCCCCTGCTGCGGTATAAACTAAATAGATAGAGAATCGACAGTTTGATACAGTCGATCCCCTGTTAAACGGGTTTGGAAGGGTTGAGAATGTAGTTGTGCTGTTAGTGCTTTGTGTATACCCGCTAACGGTATCCCAAAATCGTGCAGGGTTCGACCCTTCGTGTATCCAACCAGCGTAATATGTCACCCCCGATGTTAAACTCCCTGATGCACTACCATGTATCCACGACTCATCTCCTGGTGGTGTAATAATCCCTGTGTTACCAACCAATGCGCCAGGCTGTCCTGAACTATCCCCCCATACACCCAACCGCACTTCATTTGAGGCATCGCCGTAACCTTGATACGCATAAATATCAGTAAGAGTGCCATTTTCTGACATAGACCCAATGTTACCAGCCCATGTGTAATTTGCTGTAAAGTTATCTACGGAGCCGCCAACGGTCTGCAATCCTAAGTTGGGGTCAAGGAGGACAGGGTAGACAGATTCATCAAGGTACTTCTGCGGGATGGTAATGGTGAGTGTACCCTTTTCAATCAGTAACTCAGCCCATTCCTTGTTTCCTTTTGCATCAATGCAGAGAGGGCGGTAGATGTGCAGAAGTTTCCCTGTCTTGTAATTAATTATCGTCTTACCGTCTGTATCCTTGTAATGACCTGACTTATTGCAGTAAACGGCATATGACCCTACTACATTGTCAGGACGGATAGCACCATTATCTATATCCTCCTGTGTTAAAGCTGGTTGATAATAAAACTCAAGCCCTTCCGTGTGGGTTAAAGCCCAAGAGAACTTGTTGGTAGTAGGTTTTTGTGTAAACTCAATATCCCATTTTAACTTACCGTTTTCATCAATATGCCATATATCTGTTTCGTTGCCGATAGAAAGGGCAAGTTTCTCAGAAGCGAGAGAGGATATTTCTTTGTCAACAGTAACAGATGCACGGTTGATGTTCAGGAAGTATTGCTCCTTTGATGATTCTAACGCAAAGGATATGTTGACATTTGGTACAAATTTCTCCGTCTTCCCACCGATGAGGATTGACGGTTTGACATCACCAAGATTATCAGCACGGTAGGCGTTTGCGTAGGTCGTATCAGTGGTAATTGCCATTATTTAAGCCTCCACACCCATTTCAGGGTACAAGTCCTAGTTGACTTGGCGCACTTGGTAACTTTTTTTGTAATTCGAAAGGGACGGTGTCACTGCAACCCCACACGTTACACGCTGCAATAGTCAGATTATACGTTGTTCCCTGCACGGCACTTCCCACATCCATTCTCAAAGAACCGTCTGCCTGTGCTACTACATTTGTTTCAGACCAGCCGGTAAGCTGATACGAGGTAACTCCGCTCTGAGGGTCTGATACCAGAAACGGTGTAGCAAATACGGTTGTTGCGATTAAGATTAATGCGATTGATAATAGGGTTTTCATGTCTTTGTCACTCCTGTTAAAGTTGTCCCTGAATAAGAAAGGGTTATTGCATCCCAATCCGGCCTGTTATATCGTGTGCTGTCATAAGCAAGCGTCATTTATCTTTCTCCATATCCTTTTTGCTGTCTTACCATCAGAAAAAGGTATCGTCTGCCCTACTTTTTTCAATGCCACATCGTATGCCTTTTGTATCCCTTCCCCTGTCATCCCTGCCAGTACATTTGTCCCGAACTCTATCGTTGAAGGTCTTTCCGTGTTTTCCCTAATAGTCACACAGGGTATCCCTAATGCGCTTGTTTCGGCTTGCAAACCTCCACTATCGGTAAATACACATTGAGCCTCACGCCAAAATATAAGGGAGTCCATGAATCCGAGAGGCGGTAAGTTGAATACGTTATCCGATAACTGAATATCAAACTCACTCATCATCTTTAATGTCCGTGGATGGATGGGAAAGTATATCGGCAGTTCCTTCGATATTTCATTGATGCCTGAAATGATACTCTGCAAGGTTTCTCTGTTGTCCACGTTCCCCTGACGATGAAGGGTTAAAAACCCATAGGGTTTATCGGATACCCTGTTACCGTTTAACTTGGCATTCTGGTAGAACAGGTTGTCTATCATCACATCACCGACAAGGTGAATGACATCTGTGGACTTTCCCTCCTTCATCAGATTGTAAACCCCTGCCCGTTCTGTCACGAAGAAATAGTCTGATAAGGTGTCCGTCACCATACGGTTAATTTCTTCCGGCATGGACATATCAAAACTTCTTAACCCTGCTTCAACGTGGGCTAACTTTATGCCATTCTTCTTCGCTACGATTGCACAGGACAGCGTTGAATTAACGTCCCCTACCACTATCACTAAATCAGGGTTCTCGTTGTCACAGACACGCTCAAAGGCTGTCATAATACAGGCTGTCTGTTCGGCATGAGTACCACTTCCGACACCGAGGTTATATTGAGGTTCAGGGATACCGAGTTCATCAAAGAACACCTGAGACATATTGGTATCATAGTGCTGTCCAGTGTGGACAATTTTACAGGTAATGTTCGCAGGACAGGCACGATAGAGAGGGGCTATCTTCATAAAGTTTGGTCGTGCGCCTGCTATGAGGAGGACGGTCATGTTGACAAATCCATAATCTTTGCTATAATAAGAGAATGGAAACATTTGCGATATATATGATGATATTTATGTTTATTTGCCATATCCTTCGTGACATAGACATTTATCATTGATTTTTCCCTTCCTGAACCTTCTGCTTAGAAAATGCCGACCATTGACTAAATAAGGTTTGAGAACCACTAACCGAACGCATCATATCACCGTATGTTCTGAGAAACCTACTTGCTACCCGTGGTGAACTGGCTGCAACAATAGGCCAAAGTTTAGGA
>Ga0265297_10011772_pt1 | contig 10642 bp, 13 predicted proteins | sample Munlanlwell13791_FD_192502 | JGI IMG/M metagenome (GOLD analysis project Ga0265297, IMG submission 192502) | Leachate microbial communities from a municipal landfill in Southern Ontario, Canada - Leachate well 137-91 | ecosystem: Engineered > Solid waste > Landfill > Unclassified | place...
ATTGTCGACGATTCAGTGTGACTTTTCTATGCCAGAAAGATTTGGACTTGAATATACTGATAAAGATAATAAAAAGAAACGTCCTGTAATGTTGCATAGAGTTATTTATGGAAGTTTGGAAAGATTTATTGGGATTCTTTTAGAAAGTACGAACGGAAGAATGCCGACGTGGCTTGCTCCTGTTCAAGTTAGAATTTTGAATTTTACAGATAGAAATACTGATTATGCGAAAAAAATAATTGAGAAACTGGGAAATGAAATTCCGAGTTTGAGAATCGACGCTGATTTTAGACAGACGACAATTCAATCAAAAGTTAAAGAAGCAGAAATTTTAAGAGTTCCTTATATAATTGTCGTCGGAGATAAAGAAGAAAAAGAAAAAAGTTTGGCTGTTCGTGTTCGCGGGAATTCTAAGATTGAAAATTTTAAGATTGAAGAATTTAGTAAAAAGTTAAAAAAAGAGATTGATGAAAGATTATGAACTCGCATTTTTTATTAGAAAAATTAGAAAATTCTGAAGAATATAAAAAATTTATTTCTGAAAATAAAGATGCTTATTTATGTTCTGGGTTTTTTGTAATTGATTTAACTGAAAAGAATCCTGAGAATAAATTTCATTTTGATTTTTATGTTCCTTCAACAAAAGAAACTTTTTCATTTGAATTAGAAAATGATATGAAAAAACTAAAACTTGAAAGGATGGATGATGTTGTTTTGGAAAAAGTTTCTATGAAAAATAATTTTGATTTTGATAAATTGAAAGAAAAAATTCTTACTGAAATGGAGATGAAAAAAATTACAAATAAAATCCAGAAAATGATTTTTTCTTTACAAAATGTCGACGGAAAAGATATTTTAATTGGAACTATTTTTCTTTCTGGACTTGGTTTAATAAAAGCAGATATTGATTTGACTGAAAATATTTTTACAGAATTTGAAAAGAGTTCTTTGTTTGATATGATGAAGATTGTGAAAGGTAAGAAAAATTAATTTTTTTCACAAATAAACCTTATCATCATTTCAGAATTATTTGTCGATAAAATTTTGAAATTTTGTTTTTCAAATAAATTGTGAATTTCTTTTTCGTTGAATAAATAATAATATCTTTGTCCTTTATTATTCCATTTGATTAGAGTTTCTTTTCCTTTGTGGCGTTTTAGTCTTTTTGAATCTTTGTTCCAAACTCCGACGAAGATTTGTGCTTTTGGTTTTAAAATTCTATAAATTTCTTTTATTGCTTTTTTTTGTTCGGATTTATTTAAACAATGCAAAGCAGAAATGCAAATTGCCCCGTCGAAGAAATTATTTTCATAATTTGTTTTTATCATAGATGAAACGGCGAATTCAGCATCGATGTTTTCTTTTTTTGCTTTTTCTTTTGCTAATTTAATCATTCCTTCTGAAAAATCTAATAGATACATTTTTCCAGATTTTATTTTTATTAAATGTCGTCCAGAACCGCTTCCAAAATCTAAAATCTTTCCTTTCTGTTTTTTTAAAAATTCAATTGTACTTTCTGCTGGAAGTTTTTTGAACTCGTGCCATTCTTCTGCAATATTTTCCCAAACTTGTTTTTGGTTTTCCATAAATGTAATTTAAGAAATAAGGGTTAAAAATTATTCGCCTTCGAATTTTATTAGTCCGAAAGTATAAACTGGAGGGTCTTCTGGTTTTTTGTCTTCAAGTAAAGAACATAATTCAATAATTTCATTATGTGAACTTCTTATTTCTGTGCAGATTTTTCTTGATTCTTCTGAAAACATTTCGTCGATTAAGAGAATTTTTTGATTTTGTGGGATTAAATTCTTTCGGATATTTTTATCAATCATCATTAATCCTGTGTTTAATTTCTCTGCTAAAATTCCAGCGACGGCAAAACTTTTTGTTTCTGTCGAAGCGATTACATCAATTTTTTTGTCTTTATATCTTTCACAAAGAATTTCTGTTAATTTTTTTAAAGAATCTTTATCAAAAAGTAAAGGTGAAATATCATAAAGTGTTTCTCCGGGTTCTGGGAAATCATAAATTATTCTTATTTTTTCTTTTAGTCTTTTGAGTTCTTCTTCTCTTGAAAATGAATCAATTATTTTAAATAATATTTTTTCTATTTTGTCTATGCTGTTTTTTCTTATCTGTTTTATTTCTTCGACGGGTAAATCGTAATTTTCTTTCCACGCGTCGTAATCTCCAATAACAGCGATTGTTGCATAATGAACTTCTGCTTCGTTCGCTAAAATACATTCTGGCGCAATTGTCATTGTTGAAATATCTGCAAATTGTTTGAATAATTTGCTTTCTGCTCTTGTTGAATATCGTGAACCTTCTGTGGTTATTGCAGTTCCAGTTTTGTGTAATCTAAAACCAAATTCTCTGCAAACTTCAATTATTTTTTTTCTTAATAATTTTGAAAAGGGGTTATTCATGTAAGTGTGCATTGCGCCGAATTCAAATTTATCAAAAAATGTTAGTGCTCTGTTTTTTGTTAAATCAATTAAATCATCTAAGATTACAAAGTCACCGATTTTGATTTCTTCTTTCAAAGAATTTGCATCTGTCGTCGATAAAATATATTTACAACCTTCGTATTTTAGTGCAAAAATGTTTGCTTTGTTGTTCACAAATGTTGGCGGGATTTCGTGTTTTTTTCCGTGTCTAAAAATTACTGATACTTCAATTCCTTTTATTTTTTTTGTTAGGACAGGAGAAGATGGTTTTCCAAAAGGAGTTTCAATTTCTGATTCTTTAAAATCGTTTAAGAATTCTGCATTTTCAAATCCACTTCCTAAAATTAAACCTACTTTTAATTTCGCCATAAAGAGTAAAACCTTTTTTAATTTAAAAGTATTCTTGTAGTGTAGAACATTATTTGAGATTCTTATTTGTAAAGTTTAAAAATAATCTGTTCATAGAATATATATGTTAAAACCAGCGAAGAATGAAGTTAGAAAACCGACGAAAACTATTTCTGGAATTACACCTGTTGCTGTGATGTTGCCGCCGCGTCCGTGTAATCATGGAGCGTGTACTTATTGTCCGTCGCTGAATGTTCCACAAAGTTATACGCCGAAAAGTCCTGTTGTAATTCGCGCAGCTGCTGTTAATTATGATTCATACAAACAAGTCCGCGCGAGAATGAAAGCATTTGAAGCGATGCATCATCCGACTGAAAAAATTGAAATAATTATTATGGGTGGAACTTTTTTAGAATACTCAGAAAAATTTCAATACAATTTTATAAAAAATATTTATGATGCTTTGAATGGAAAGAAATCTTTGAATTTAGAAAAAGCGCAAAAGTTGAATGAAACTGCGAAGCATCGTTGTGTTGCACTTTGTGTTGAAACGCGTCCAGATGTTTGTATTAATTTTATTTCAAGGATGAGAGAATTTGGTGTTACAAGAGTTGAGTTGGGAGTTCAGATTATCGACGATAAAATTTATAAAATTGTTAAAAGAGGGCACACTGTAAAAGATGTTGTTGATGCTACGAGGGAATTAAAAAACGCAGGTTTTAAGGTTGGTTATCATATTATGCCTGGACTTCCTGGAAGTAATCCGAGAAAAGATTTGCGTTTATTTAAGAAATTATTTTCTGATGCGAGATTTAAACCAGACCAATTGAAAATTTATCCGTGTCAAGTTATGCCTGGAAGTCAATTAGAAAAAGATTTTTGGGAAGGAAAATACAAACCTTATTCTCTTGAGAAAATTAAATCTTTGCTTATTAAAATGATAAAAGTTGTTCCGAGATATTGTAGAATTATGAGAGTGATGAGAGAAATTCCTCCAGAATATTTGATTGCAGGAACGACGAGAATTGATTTGAGAAAAGAGATTGAATCTTATTTTAGGAAAAAGAATTCTAAATTAAAAGAAATTCGTTATAGAGAAATTGGTTTTGTTAAAAATGCAAATTCAAATTTAAAATTGAAAATTACAAGATACTCTGCTTCAAAAGGTAAGGAGTTTTTTTTAGAAATTGTGAATGACGACGATATTTTATTTGGGTTGTTAAGGTTGAGAATTATTGGGAAATCTGCTTTCATAAGAGAAGTTCATGTTTATGGGCAATCTTTGAAACTTGGTGAGAAGGGAAAAATTTCACAACATCTTGGTTTAGGAAAATGGTTAATTAAAGAAGCAGAAAAAATCTGTTCAGAAAAAAATGTTGATAAAATTTTTGTAATTTCTGGGGTTGGTGTTAGGAAATATTATAATGAATTAGGTTATATTCTTGAAAATACTTATATGACGAAAGAGTTAAAGTTATAAATCTAATTAAATTTATTTTATAATGATAAAAAATAAGATTCAAAATTCTCCTATTAGTCATGATATTTTGATTGTGTTGGATTCTTATGAAGATATTTTTTCGGATTTTGATGCGCGTTCTTATTCAGAGAAAACACTCTCTGTTGATTTTTTGTCTGAGTGTAGGAAAGCGTCGTTGGATAAAGAAGATAAAATTAATTTGAAACTTTTTGTTCCAAAAAATAAGAGAAGTCCTTCTGATGAAATTAAAATTAAAAAAAGAATGAAGGAACATTTTTTTCATCATCTTCAGTTAGAGAAAAAAGAAATTGATAGGGATAATCTTATTGGTTTTAATTGGTTTATTGCGGGTTGTGTCTTGACTGTCTTAACTGTTATTCTTATGAATACAGAAAATTTTGGATTAAAAATTTTAGTTAATATCGCACATCCGGGAGGATGGTTTTTCTTTTGGGAAGGTTTAGGGAAATTAGTTTTAGATTACAAATCAAGACATGCAAATTATAAGTTTTATAAGAAAATGTCTAATTCTTTGATTTCTTTTTATGATTATAAAAAATAAAAGAGGTTACAAATCTTTTAAGAAAGAGGTTATTTCTCCTTGAAGAAGACTAATTTGATAATTATTTTTTTGAATCATATTTTGACCTGCTATCCATTGGCGGATTAAATTTAATAATTTGAAATATTCTTCAGATTTTCTTTTTTCTTTATAATAAAAATATAATTTTTCAGCAGATTCTATAAAATGTTTTGTAAATGTACTTACTTTATAACTGATTGTGTTTGAAGCCAATGTGTTTAAATGCATCTGTAAACTTTCTAAATCTCTCCTTACTAAATCAATATACATTTCCTCTGAAAAGACTCTTTCAAATTTTTCTTTTAACATTTGATGAGGTATGAATCTAAAAGAAGATTGTTCTCTATAATAATAAACTCCATCATCGCATTGAATTGGTTCTTTTGAACTTTCGATAAAGATAACTAAAATTAATTTATCTTTGTAATGATACTCTTGTGTTTTAAAAATTGGAACTAAATTTAATTTTTTGTCTAACTTTATAAAAATATGATTTTCTATATCAGATATTTTTTCCCAACCAAGGGGATTTCCATTATCTTTAAATCCAATAATTATTTTTCCTCCAAACGTATTAGCAAAACCAGAAATGGCTCTTTGAGTGGTATTTTTCTTAGAAGTTGTATCTTCCCAACATAGCTTTTCTTTAAATTCTAAATCATACCATTCTCTGTGCTGATTGTTTTCAATTCCATTAAAATATTTATTTGCTTCTTCTTTAGTCCAAATTTCCATATAATTTTAACAAGAACAAACTTATTTAATTTTATCTAAAAATCCCAAATGTTCCACAATGTACGAACGCCCCGTCCGGGATTCGAACCCGGGTTACTGCCTGCCTTCTTGAATTATTTTCTTACGAAAATACTTGAGGTCGAAATCAAAGATTTCTCGCTCATTCGTGACTTCGTCCCAAATGAAAGGGCAGTGTCCTTGGCCTCTAGACTAACGGGGCAATACAAATCAGAGAGAAAAATAGTTTTTAAAGCTTTAGAGATTGTTTCAAATTTGTAAAAATAAAATTCTGTTTTCAATAAAATATGAGCCTACACAGATTTGAACTGTGGACCCCCGCCTCTCTTAGATTTTTCTGTGAGAGATGCAATCCTAACGAATTACAATCATATAAGAGCGGTGCTCTAACCTGGCTGAGCTATAGGCTCACTCATTTTGTTCGTTCACCTTACACTCGTTCCTCGCGTAAGGCTCGTTTGTAAGACTATATTAAATAGCTTGTAAAAATTAGTGATATCTAATGTATTTAAAATTTCTCTTTAGAATTAATTTAATAATGTTTTATCAAACCAAGGGCATTCATCAGCAGATTTTCTAAATCCGTCCAAGTAAACTACAGATGGGCGTTCAATTGATTTTTCTTCATCTGAATAGTTTGATTTTTTAAGACTTTCTTCTAATGAACTTCCATTCATTGCGTTTTCGATTAATTGGATTGTAAACATTTCATTATTCAATATTTTTTCTTTGAATGTAGGTGCTGTGTTCGGTGAAGAGATTACTAAAACTCCTTTTAATTTTTCTTCTTTCATTTTTTCTTTTACCCAGTCGTGAGAAGGAGTTACATCTATTTTTTTTGCAAGAGGTAAATTCCCACCAAGGTTTTCAATGATAGTTATTTCTTGACAATCTTTGTTTGCTTCTTTTAGAGCATAAGTTAATTCCCAAGGATATATATTTTCGTTGTTAAATCTGACAGTGTCTTTTATGTTATCTGTTGTTCCTTCATATCTTACTCTTGCTCTTTCACTTGGACTGTGATAAATAATCAATAACCTGTCATTTGAATCTGCTCCTGAATTTTTTATTGCGTTAAGGAAGTTATCTTTTATTGCTTTGCCGTCGACGATAAGTTCATCTTCCTTTGAAGGAAGTCCTTTTACTTTTTTTTCAAGAAGAGATTTGTATTCTTTTGTGTCAAAAATATTTTTATTATTATAAACCAAGAATGTGATATTCTCGTCGGAAACTCCTTTTTCTTTAAGGAATTTGTAAACTGAATTTACTGTTAGTAATGAGTAATTTTTATTTTCTTCTGAATGTTTTTCTGCGTTGCTTGAACCAGAACCATTTGCAATTACTGCGTAAGTTTCTCGTGGATTTTCAATTTCAGTTTCTGTTGAATTTAATTTTTTATTCTTAACATTTTCTAATTCTTCTTTTGAGATTTTTTTGTTTTCGAGGATGCTTGAATCAGCACATTTTTTTTGTAATCTTGAATCATATTTTGAAATTGTATCTATAAATTCTTTGTAATTTGTTTCTAAATTTGAAGATAATTTTTTTTCTAATTGTGTTGCGATAGAAGAATCTATTCCTTGTTCTATTGCGTAGTTGTAAACTTCTGTTCTTTGAGGAAGTGCTTTTCTATATGCATTAATCCCGCAGCTTGCTAATGCTAAACCTAACATTCCTGTATAAATTATTTTTCTTACGATGTGCATATTTAATCTTAAAGTTGGAGGTTTATAAACTTTTCCCACTTTCCAGTTACAATAAAATAGGGGCGTTGCACGAAAAGCAAAGTATAGAAAAATGCGTTTGACCGAAAAGTCTACTTTTTGAATTTAATCATTCCAAGCCGATTGTGTTTTTTACCTTTCTTCTCCTTGATAAACTCCTTTAGGGGTTTGTTCACAAATTTTGCTTCGCATACTTTAAAATCAATTTCTATATTATGAAGGAATTTTTGAGTTATCAGACAGCAGATATTATGGCAGATAAATTTCATCATCAATTCATTTTTTTGTGCCTCAAAATTTTTACATTTAAGAAATTCTCCAAGTCTCATTTTGACCATTGAAAAAGTTGTCTCCACGTTGCTTCGTCGGTGGTATTTTTTCAAAAAAGATTCTTTATTTTCTTGAAAATAATTATACATCTTAATCCATATTTCAGGAGAATTTTCTTGAGGATTTGCATTATCCTTAAATGCAATAAAGGGCATAGCATCTATTGATTTTATTATTTGAAGAATCCTATAAGAAGAATAAGCTTTGTCGGCAGAGACCTCTTTAATATTAAAATTTCCATTTGCTTGTTGAAGTAAATTAGGAGCCATAGTTGCATCTCCTTTCTTTGCGTTGGTTACCTCGCAACTGCAGATTACATTCGTCCTTGTGCCTATCAGAATATGTCCTTTAAGAAAAGTTTTCCATTTAGTTCCCCTATTATATTTATCATATTTTACTCTTCTCCAAGATTCAGTTCCGTAGGACCCAAAACCCGAAGCATCCATACTAAATGAATCTTCTAAATTTTTCAAAGGCAATGCAGATATTATTAAAAGTTTTTGCAAGAGATCATAGGTTGCGGGGCATTTTAGAAAATCATGCATTGTATTAAAATGTGGAGATACTGAAATATAACCTAATGATTTAGCATGTTCTAAATCAGAAATTACTTTTCTTCCAGAATAATTTGAATACAATTTTAATCCTAAAGAAAAAAGTAAGTCTTTTACAGGAACTGGAGGTCTTCCATTTGTTGTTTTTGGTTCTGGAACTAATTGGGCAATTTCATAAAGGAGATCATAGAATAATCTTTTTTCTTTCATCTTTGCAAGATTATATTTTCTCCAATCTGATTTTTTTTCATTATTAAGATTTGATTGAACTTCACTCATTTCTCTCTCTCCTTATTTTTATTTGAATATGAAGGGAAGAAATCCCATAACTTTCTTCCCAAGAGGAAACCCATAACATTCCTCTTTTTTGAAAGGTTCCCATAACACCCTCCGAAGAGCAGAGCCATAAATACTCTTCAAAAGTAAGTCCCATAACCCCACTTTATGGTCTTAATATGATAACCATCTTTATAAACCTTTGCATTTTATGGTCATCTAATTAGAAACCTTTATAAGCTTAAGGTCATATTATATTATAATAATATGGAAAAAGATGGTCTTACAAAGAAAGATTTTGAAGAGGTAAAACAACTTATTGAACCTAAAGAAACCATAGAGAAAGAAGTCGCTCTCGGTTGGGATGGAAAAAATATTACAATCAGACTTCCGAGGGAAATAACAAGTTATTTTCAAATCACCAAAGAAAACCGATTAAGTAAGACGTTCTCAATTAAAATTCATGAAAGAGACCGAGGAAATATTGAGAAAACATTTGATATAATTCAAAGAACAAAACCAAGGAGAAAGAAAAATGCCAAAAAGACCATTAACAAACAGCGCTAAGAAAATCATTGCAGATTTGGCAAGGGCAAAAAGACCCTTATCAATAAGACAATTAGCTTCAAGGAATAGTCTTGCTTGGAAAACAGCAAGTGAAAATGCTAAAATTCTTGAGAAGAGGAAAATAATCAAATGTAATTTTACCCAAGGGAAAAGTGGGAAGAAAGGAAAGAGAGCTTGTGAACTAACTTTGCCTATTAAAAAATATTTAGGGATCTAAATATTTATGGAGTTATAATATGAAAGACAAGGAAAAAAAATTCAAAAAGTTGAATGAAATGGAGAATAATGAAATGGAATTAACCACCTTCTGGAATTTTGGGACTCGTGAACACGGATTTGGATCTCATGTTTTTCATGGTAATTGCATCCCTCAAGTAGTTAGACAATGTATTCTTCGTTATTCAAAAAAAGGTCAAACTATTTTAGATAGTATGTCTGGTTCAGGTACAACTTTGGATGTCTGTAGAGATCTAAATCGTAAATGTTTAGCATTTGATTTAAATCCCAGTAAGGAAAGAAAGCAAAAAGATATTAAACAAGCAGATTCAGATAATCTTCCTTTAAAAGAATCGTCTGTTGATATGATATTTATACACCTTCCTTATTGGAGTATGGTAAAATATTCTAAAAATAAAGAAGATTTAAGTAGGAAATCCCTTGAAGAATTTTATAAAAAACTTCATTCTATTTTTAAAGAACTCCAAAGAGTATTGAAGAAAGGAGGGTATATTTGTGTTTTAATTGGAGACAAAATAAAAGATGGAAAAAATATTCCTCTTTGTTTTGAAACCTATAACATCTTAAAAAATTATTTTGATTACAAAGATTATGCCGTTAAGGTTACAAAACATTCACGAAGTGTTGTAAATAAAGGAAGAGTGGTTCTTGCAGAATTGGCTTGGAATAATTTATTAAAACCTACTCATGACCTTCTGTTTGTGTTTCAGAAGAGTTAAGTTTTTTCTCAAATAACTTTTCAAAATTATCAATATATTCAGCAGGTATTTGGGTTTCAACAACTTTTCTTAAACACTCTAAAATTCTCTCAGGATTTGTTAAAAGGTTTATTCTTCTCTGTTCATCAAGATAAATTAAAGATGGGACAAGTAAGCTTACACTTTTAATTATATCTTCAATTTCAGATGGGGAACAATTTTTCATTAAATTGCTATTCTTTCCCCTTACCAAATCAATTGTTGGAGCAGATTTTTTATCAATCCCCATAAGTTCCCAAGTGGTTCCTAAAATTTCTTTTATTGGTTTTTCTTGTATTTCTTTTTGTACCAACTGTTCTATCCAATCCGATGTTTCTGGAATTGTATGACAGTTATCCAAGAAATCCTTTATGTCTTTAAAATTAATCTGATTTGGAATTGAAAATAAAATTAATTTCCAAAAATCTTTTGCTCTTATCAATGTAACTTTTTGTTGTTTCGCTTCTTTGTTAACTGCAGAATCGGAGTTATCTGAATCTGCAAAATCTATAGCAACTTCTACTGAATAATCTGATTTATAATCGGCTCTATGTCTTACACAAGTTGAAAGTTTAGCGTCCTTATTTTGAATTCTGTCTTTAGTTGTAC
>Ga0265297_10011775_pt1 | contig 10642 bp, 10 predicted proteins | sample Munlanlwell13791_FD_192502 | JGI IMG/M metagenome (GOLD analysis project Ga0265297, IMG submission 192502) | Leachate microbial communities from a municipal landfill in Southern Ontario, Canada - Leachate well 137-91 | ecosystem: Engineered > Solid waste > Landfill > Unclassified | place...
AACTGCGGTTATCGGATCTTCGGCGATATGGACCGGGAGTCCTGTCTGCTCGGAAAGCAATTTATCAAGCCCCCTTAGAAGTCCGCCGCCGCCGGCCAGTACCATGCCCCGCTCTATGAGGTCCGCCGAAAGTTCGGGAGGTGTGCGTTCAAGTGTTATCCTCACCGCCTCCACTATCGCGGCAGTAGGCTCTGCAAGAGCCTCCCTGATCTCTTCGGACGATATGGTCACTGTCTTAGGAAGGCCGGCCACTAGATCGCGGCCGCGTACTTCCATTGTCGCTTCCTCTTCCACGGGGTACGCCGAACCAATCTTTATCTTGATCTCCTCGGCCGTGCGTTCGCCGATCATGAGATTATAGGTCTTCCTGAGGTGCTGGATTATAGCGTCGTCCATCTCGTCGCCGCCGATACGTATGGATTTGGAAAAAACAACATCGGAGAGCGAGACAACTGCCATCTCGGTAGTACCTCCGCCGATATCTATTATCATGTTCCCGGCAGGTTCCTGTATCGGCAGGCCGACACCTATAGCGGCTGCTATAGGTTCTTCCACCAGATATACTTCGCGCGCACCCGCCCTCTCTGCAGAATCCTTTACGGCGCGTTTCTCTACCTCGGTTATACCGGAAGGTATAGCTATGACCATACGGGGCCTTACCAGGACCCTCCTATTATGCACTTTATTAATAAAATAACGGAGCATCGCTTCGGTTATCTCAAAATCCGCGATCACTCCGTCCTTCATGGGCCTTATAGCCACTATCGACCCGGGCGTACGGCCTAACATGCGTTTCGCCTCTTCGCCAACCGCCAGGACATGATTGGTTCCCTTCTCTATGGCTACGACGGAAGGCTCACAAAGCACTATACCCTGGCCCTTTACATAGACAAGGGTGCTCGCCGTGCCGAGATCAATGCCCATGTCGTTAGAGAACATGCCTGATACATTGTTGAACCCTCTCTTTACGACATCGAATGGCTTATTCATTACCAATCCTCCTGGTAATTTAAAAGAATACCAAACCACAGTCTAAAAGTCAACTTCAATCTTGGCAAGAGGTTACGAGTTCCAGGTGTTTCAGGAAATCCGGATAGGACTTTGCTATACAGTCCGTATCGTCTACGATCATCTCTCCGTTCGCGGCCAATCCCGCTATTACCATTGACATGGCGGTCCTATGGTCGCCGAAGCTCATCGCCGTGATCCCTTTCAAGCCACCGGAGCCTTCTATGACTATATCATCCCCGTTTATCAGGAATCTGGCACCCATATTCTTAAGATTGGCGGCCATTGAACTTATCCTGTCGGTCTCCTTGACCTTAAGTTCCTGCGCGCCCTTAATGACCGTAGTGCCTTCGGCAAAAGAAGCGGCTACCATCAATATAGGCAGCTCGTCTATAGTCCTCGGTATAAGGTCATCCTCCACCGTAACTGCACGCAACCGCGCGCTTTCGACTATTATATCACCGACAGGTTCAGACGCAACATCCCTGATATTCTCTATCCTGATATTAGCGCCCATCTGCTTCAGGATATCTATGATCCCTGACCTTGTCGGATTTATCCCGACGGAAACCAGCCTTAAAGAAGACCCTTTCACTAATGAAGCGCCCACGATAAAGAAAGCCGCGCTCGATATGTCTCCCGGAACATCTATCTTCTGGCCCCTCAGGAAAGCGCCCCCTTCTACGGAGACCTTTGACCCGTCGACAGATACGCAGGCTCCAAAAGCCTCTAGCATACGTTCCGTATGGTCCCTCGACTTGTAAGGTTCCGTCACGGAGGTCTTGCCGTCGGCATAAAGACCCGCCAGCAATACAGCCGATTTTACCTGCGCGCTGGATATCCGTGATACATAATCTATGGGATTGAGCTTTCCGCCGTGTACGGTTATAGGCGCGTAGTTGGCATCGTCCCTGCCCTCGAACGAGGCACCCATAAGCCTAAGCGGTTCCGTCACCCTCTTCATCGGCCTATTCGACAGACCATTTCCGGCCGAAAGAACAGTGCTGAAATCCTGTCCGGCAAGTATTCCCATCAACAGCCGCATCGAGGTGCCGGAATCGCGCATAAAAAGAGGGTTATCGGGCCTTTTAAGGCCTGATAACCCTTTTCCGCTAACGGTCACTTCACCGGAAGTTTCTTTAATATCGATACCCATGGCCATTAAAGCTTCGGTGGTAGTAAGGGTATCGTCCGAATGAAGTATATTCTTTATTACGCTCGTGCCGGCGGCAAGCGAGGCGATTATCAATGCCCTGTGGGAGATAGATTTATCGCCCGGCAGGGTAAGACTACCCGTGAACCTCTTTACAGGTCTGGCCGAGAATCCCAAATTACATAGCTTTCGCTATATCGCCTTCCCTGATGTCTGTGCCTTCGGTTATGTTGGCGGCGGACATCGTCTCATAGACCTTCTCCACCTGCGCCTTGGCTATGAGCTTACCGTCCCTGAATACGCCGAATACGACACCCGGGCTGATGCCTTTATTGTTTCCGGCAGCGACTACTATAAAATTAAATTCCTTGTTGACCACGAGGACCTTGCCTTCAGCATCGACACCGGGTTTGACAACGATCTTATCAAGCTCGACTTCTTTCTTGGCCTGGAGATCCTCGACCTGCCTCCTTAAATTATCATTGTCGGATGATACCGCCTTAAGCTGGTCCTGGAGGGAACTGAATTCCTTGAATATCTTGTCATACTGCTCCTGCAAGGAAGTGCGCGAAATCTTTTCGCTCTCCCAATTGGTCTTTGTCTCGTCAAGCTCCCTGCTCTTGCTGCTGAGCTGGTCCTCCGCGTCTTCCCTGGCTTTCTTCTCGTCGGCCAGCATTGCGGCGAGCTTCTCAGCCTTATCCTGTAAAGCCGAAACCTTCCCTTTCATGTCTGCCAATTGGGCCTCAAGATCCAACTTGGTCTTCTTCTGTTCGCTGAGTTCTTTATCTAAGGCCGCCTTTTCATCTTTAAGGCTATTGAGGGTGTTTTCGGTAGTAAGACGTTCTGAATTCGCTTTTTGCAAACCGGTAAAAGATACCGCGGCAAAAATACCCAATCCAAGGCACAATAAAACCAAGATTATTATTACAAGCCGGAACGATTTCATTTGTTCCTCCTTTTATTTGGCTTTACTTATTGACCGGGGATTATTATATCTTACGTGAGACCGGCAATGCAAGAAAAAAATACTCCCTTGCGCCAATCCGCAAAGGAGTATTAAACAAATACCAAGTTATAAGAACTCTCCCTTTATGCCACCAACAGCACGGTAAGCATGCCAAACGCCATTAACGAAACACCGACAACGCCAAAACACGTCGTGTACACTTTTTCGTTGATACTCGAACTAGCATTGCCCTTATAAAGGCCTGCGGCCCAACTTGCGGCGGAATTCCTGAAAGCAACCGAATAAAGGCCTATAATTACTACGGCTAAAGCCATCACTAAACTCAAGATAGCGTTTGACATCTGGCGCCTCCGATTTTACCTGTTTTCTTGCCCACTTGGGCATCTACAGGAACTATATATACACTATTAAAAAGGTTTTGTCAAGAGTAAAATATTGCTGTAAGAAGGGCCTATTATGTTCTTCATATCGGAGGGTAAACCGGCATAAAATTCCATCTCTTTGCCGGTCGCCGGGTGGCGCAACCTGAGGTAATATGAGTGCAAGGCCTGCCTGGAGAATTTCCCTTTTGACCCGTACTTTTCATCGCCCAGGACAGGGTGCCCTATATATGACATATGGACCCTTATCTGGTGGGTCCGGCCGGTCTTAAGGTCCAGCATGACGAGCGTAAAACCATCAAACCTCTTGATTACTCTGTACTCGGTAACCGCCCCTCTCTGCGAGTCGTGCCTGACAGACATCTTCTGGCGGTTGCTCGGGTGCCTTCCGATCGGCAGGTCGATGATCCCGCTATCCGTCTCTACGATACCTTTCACCAGGGCCAGGTAATTCTTCTTCACTTCCCTGGACTTGAATTGCCTGGCAAGTTCAGCGTGGCTCCTGTTATTCTTTGCCACGACTATGACGCCCGAGGTATCCTTATCCAGCCTGTGGACCAACCCGGGCCGGCCCTCGCTGATATCGGACAAATTACCGCTATGGTTCAACAGCGCGTTAACCAGGGTCCCGGACCTTATGCCCGCGCCCGGGTGGACCGCTATACCCGGCTGTTTGTTGACCACTATTATATCATCATCTTCATATATTATATCCAGGTCTATGTTCTCGGGCACTATCCCCGAAGGAACGGTCTCTTCAGATATGACTTCTATCTTTTCACCGGGTTTGACCTTATGGTTGGGTTTTGCCGCCTGGCCGTCGACAAACACAAGACCTTTTTCCATCAGTTTCTTGATATGGGATCTTGTGACCGGGACAGGGTATACTGCAGCCAGATATTGGTCCAGTCTCGAGGGAATGGCGTCCTCTTTTACTTCGAAGGTATAAGTTTCCATGCTATTGCGGATATGATAAATATCAGCATCGATATTACCTGCGATACGGTCAACCCGGCCAAAAATACGGGATTGTCCCCGCGGAAGAATTCTATCAAGAACCTGAAAACTGAATAGCCAAGCAGATATAGCAGCATCGTCCTGCCGTTTGAAGGCTTGCGTCCCCTGAGAACGAGAAAAAGCGCGAACATGGCCGCAGATTCTATCAATTGCGTAGGAATGACTTTGACTTCCATCCCGGGGAAAGTGACGCCTATGGGAAGGTCCGTGGGTTTTCCGTAACAGCAACCATTCAGAAAACATCCTATACGTCCTATCGCCTGCCCCAAAGCTACGAAAGGAGCTATAAGATCGCACGTCTTCAATACGGGCATCTTGTTGATCTTAAGGAAGACTATTGCACATATAACGGCAAGGATAAGCCCCCCGTACCAGACAAGTCCCCCTTCCCACAATTTGAAAATATCTGCAGGACGGATAAGGTACTCTTTGAGGTTGAGAAGGACAAATAAAATGCGGCCTCCGGCGATGCCGCTTATGATAAGCAATACTGAGAGGTCGAGGATCTTATCGCCGTCCATTCCGGCCGATATTGATTTCTTTCTGGCGAGATATGATGCCAGCAGGAAGGCCGTTGCGAGCGCAACACCATAAGAAAATACTTTGAACGGCCCTATCTCAAACAGGACGGGATACATCTTTTTTCCTTAATATGACGAAAAACAATATGAAGGAACCGACGGTTATGCAGGAATCGGCCACGTTGAACACCGGCCACCAATGGAGATCTATGAAATCCACTACGTACCCGAACCGAAGCCTGTCTATAAGGTTACCGCATGCGCCTCCCAGTATCAGGGCGAACGGCAGGTATAGACCGGGGGTTTTCTTTGTCAGGTAAAATACGATAAAAATAATAGCTATGACAGATACCGATACCAGTATAAAGGTCTGGCTCTTGAATAACCCGAAGGAAGCACCCGTATTCTCAACCAGGCTGAAACTTAAGAGGTTCCCCAATACCGGCACCGATTCTTCCGGCCGTAATTTTGCCGCCGCTAAAGCCTTCGTAACCTGATCGGCGACAACGACCAATCCGGCAACGATAAAGGGAAACATCAGATTATCTTCTTCTGCGGGTCCTCTTTGGACTGGCAATCCAGGCAAAGGCTCGCGAAAGGCATGGCCATAAGACGCTGCTTCGCTATAGGTTTATCGCACTTAAGGCAGACACCGTACGTCTTGTCTTCTATCCGCTTAAGGGCCTCCTCTATGGCATATAGCATCTTCTGTTGGACATTAGTGGCTATCCCAAGCGAAAACTCCCTGTCGAAACTGTCGGTAGCGACATCCGCCATATGGAACGTGTATGCCGAAAGGTCCCCGGAGGCATCCCTCTGCGACCTGTTGAGGGAATCTTTTTCGACACCGTTGATCTCTTTGAGTATCTCCTCTTTTTTCTTGAGGAGCATCTTCTTGAATTTTTCCAGTTCAGCTTTATCCCATTTTATCATCTCGGATCATTCTCCTTTCAGGACACCTGAGCAACGCCTGCACAGGGTTGGATGGTCCGCGTCGCTGCCTACCTCGTTTGAATAAGTCCAGCAGCGGCCGCATTTCGCTCCGGAGGCCTTTTCTACCAATATGCCAAGGCCCTCGGACTCAACAAGGCCCGCCTTTCCAGAAAATCCGCCCGGGGCATCCTCTATTGAAAAACCGGAAAGCAGGAAAACCCCCGCCAGTTCCTTTGCGAAGCCGTGAAGATATTTGTATCTTTGCACATCCTTTATGTAGATAGTAACAGACGCTTCCATGGAGTCGCCGATAACACCCTTGGCCCTTTGCTCTTCTATCGCCTTCATTATAACAGGTCTGAGCACGAAGAGGTCTTCCCACCTCTTCTCGAGAGCCTTGTCGATGTATCCTTCCCGCGCTTCGGGCCATAATGAAGAATGCACGCTCGGCGAAGGATCGTCCCTTTTAAGTTTCTGCCAGATCTCTTCTGCCGTAAACGGCGCGATCGGCGCCAGTGTTTTAGCAAGCACCATGACTATCTCATAGATCGCGGTCTGCGTAGACCGTCTTTCCTTCGAGTTCGGCGCATAAGTATACAACCTATCTTTTGAAACGTCAAGATAAAAACTGGAAAGTTCCACTGTGCAGAAGTTATACAGCGCCCTAAAAACCTTGTGGAACTCAAAGGTATCATAATAGCCTGCCATTTCCGCGGCCAGCGAATAAGCCTTGGATATCGCCCATTTATCTATCTCCAAAAGGTCCTTGTGACCAAGCCTGTCCTTCGCCGGGTCATAGTCGAATAGGTTGCCCAATATGAACCGCGCGGTGTTCCTTATCTTGCGGTAGGCTTCCGAGGTCCTTTCAAGTATTTCTTTTGATATCCTGATATCCTCATAATAGTCGCATGAGGCCACCCACATTCTCAGGACGTCGGCGCCATGCGTCTTTATTACGTCCTGCGGGGAGATCACGTTGCCCAGGGATTTGGACATCTTCCTGCCTTCCCCGTCCATCACGAACCCGTGGGTCAGGACCGATTCAAAAGGCGGGCGTTTCTCTATCGGCATAGAGGTAAGAAGAGAGGCCTGGAACCACCCGCGATGCTGGTCGCTTCCCTCGAGATACAGGTCTGCCGGAAACTTGAGCTTTTCCCTTGCCCTTAAAACCGACTGGTGGCTGACACCGGAATCGAACCATACGTCGAGGATGTCCTCTTCTTTCCTGAACTGTTTACCTTTGCATGAAGGACAGGAAAAACCGGCAGGAAGAAGCTCTGCGGCGGACCTGGAGAACCAGGCGTTGGAACCCTCTTTTTCCATTATTGAGGCTATCCCTTCGATGACTTTCGCATCCAGCACGGTCTTCTTGCATGATTCGCAATAGAATGCCGGTATCGGGACACCCCAATACCTTTGACGCGAAAGACACCAGTCTGGACGGTTCTGTATCATGGCCGATATCCTGTTCTCTCCGACCGACGGGACCCATTTTACTTTTTTTATCTCCTCGAGGGTATTCTTCCTTAGGTCCTTATGGTCGACGCCTATAAACCACTGGACGGTCGCCCTGAAGATAACGGGTTCTTTGCACCTCCAGCAATGGGGATAGGAATGGGATATAGACCCGGAATTAAGCAGGCTGCCGCCGGTCTTCAGCCTTTCGATTATAGCATCATTGGCTTTGAAGACATGCATACCCTTGAAATCTCCCGCGGTCTCATCGAATATACCTTTCTCGTTGACGGGCATAAGCGTCGGAAGGCCGTACTTCTGGCCGGTAAGGTAGTCATCCATGCCGTGGCCGGGCGCGGTATGCACGCATCCGGAACCGTCCTCGCCGGAAACATAATCGGCCAGAACTACCTTGCCCTCCCTGTTTATGAAAGGATGCTTATATACAAAGCCCTCGAGCTCCCTTCCCTTGACGGTCGAAATTATTTTATAATCCTTGAACCCTGATCTTCCGGCCACGTATTCCAACAGGTCGCGGGCAAGTATATAACGCTCCCCCGATGCCTCTATGGTCACATAATCGAGCGACGGGTTCACGGCAACGGCCACGTTAGCCACAAGCGTCCACGGTGTCGTGGTCCAGATCACAAGCGAAAGCTTTCCGTCGCCGGCCTTGTCCCCGGCAACCGCGAACTTTACGAATATAGACGGCGAAGCGTGGTCCGCGTATTCCACCTCGGCCTCGGCCAGGGCCGTCTCGCAACGCAGGCACCAGTTAACCGGCTTTACGCCCTTATATATATAACCGCCTTCCGCCATCTTAGCAAAAGAACGGACTATGCCGGCAACGTAGCCGTTATCAAGCGTAAGATAAGGGTCATCCCACTCCCCGAATACGCCAAGGCGCTTGAATTGCTCCTTTTGGATCGAAACATATTTAAGGGCGTAATCAGCAGCCTTCTTCCTGAACTCAACCCTGTCTATCTGGCCCTTGGAGATCTTAAGTTCCTTCAGCAAGGCATGCTCAACCGGGAGGCCGTGGCAATCCCAGCCGGGAACATACGGAGAATCAAAACCCTTCATCGTCTTGTACTTGACGACTATATCCTTGAGGGTCTTATCAAGAGCGTGCCCGATATGGATGTTTCCGTTCGCGTAAGGCGGTCCGTCATGGAGTATATACTTCGGCGCGCCGGTGCGCTTTTCCCTTATCCCGGAGTAAGTACCGCTCTCCTCCCAGAATTTAAGCATCTCGGGTTCCTTCCTGGGGAGGTCGGCCTTCATAGGAAAATCGGTCTTCGGTAAGTTTAAAGTATCTTTGTAATTCATATTCTCTCTATAAGTGTGTATATCAATTTTGTCAGTTTCGGTTCGGCCTCGTTGGCCGCCTTTATTATCTCGTCTATGTTGCATGGTTTAAGCGTCTCGGGAAGGCATACATCGGTTATGACGCTTATACCGAATATCCTCAGGCCCGCGTGCCTTGCCACGATAACCTCCGGCACGGTAGACATGCCGACGGCATCCGCACCTATGATCTGGAACAACTTGTATTCCGCCCTCGTTTCCAGGTTCGGGCCGGTAACCCCGACGTAAACTCCTTTATGCAAATTCAATCCTTCCTCTTTCGCTATTGTGCCGGCAAGCTCTACCAGTTTCGGATCATAGAGGTCGCAAAAATCCGGGAACCTCGGCCCGAGCGAATCGTCGTTTGGACCCATAAGGGGATTGACCCCCATGAAATTTATATGGTCGGCGATAGCCATGAGGTCGCCTGCCTTGAACCTTGGGTTCATACCGCCTGCCGCGTTCGATACGACAAGCGTACCTGCGCCCAGAGCCTTCACCACCCTGACCGGATAAGTCACTTCATCGAGGCTGTATCCCTCGTAATAGTGGAGCCTGCCTTCCATCGCCACGATGTTCTTGTTTCCGATCCTGCCGAATACAAGCTCACCTTTATGGCTCTTTACAGTCGAAACTGGGAAATGCGGTATTTTCCAGTATTCCATATTCCTTCTGTCCTCTATCTTCCCGGTAAGGTTACCTAAACCCGTCCCGAGTATTATGGCTATATCGGGCTTTGGCATATGCCCAAGTTCATCTTTTATGAATTTTGTGGTTTCGTTTATCTTATTCTTGAGTTCATGCATATCGCCTCCGTTTCATCGCATGCGCATCGCCAGTTCCATCAAAGTAGGGACCAAGAAATATTTCTGTATAGAATATATCAGTATCACCGCTATGGCCGGAGAAATATCTATAGGGCCGAGCGGAGGCATGAATTTCCTGAAAGGCGCAAGCACCGGATCGGTTGCCCTGTTAAGGAACTGCACCAGCGGGTGGAACGGGTCCGGGCTCACCCAGCTCATTACGGCACGCAATATTATCAGGAAACACAATATCTGCATGAATATCTCCACCAGCCGCGCCGCCATGATTATAAGGTTGCTTAGCGCAAACATATTTAATCCCCCGATAATTCCTTTGATCTCCTGGCCGCGGCGATCACAGCTTTCTCGACTATGCGCTTGAACGAGGCTTTATCGAAGACCTTTATGGCCTCTTCCGTAGTCCCGCCTTTTGACGTTACGCGCTGGCGCAGTATCCCGGGCTCATGCCCCGTTTCGATAAGCAGCTTCGCTGCGCCCAATGCCGTCTTGGATACGAGCGCCTTCGCTACGTCCTTGCCCATACCCATCTTGACAGCCGCCTCTATCAATGCTTCTTTAAGATAAAAGAAGTAGGCCGGGCCGCTGCCCGATATCGCCGTAACAAGGTCGAAATACTTTTCTTCCATCACTACGGTCGCCCCGATGCTGGAAAAGATCTCTTCCGCCGTCTTGAGGTCCGCCGCCGAAGCGTGCCTGCCCCTGCAAACCGCGGTAATGCCCGCGCCCACCAGAGCAGGAGTATTGGGCATCACCCTGACCACCCTTGTTTTTGCGCCGATCGCTTTTTCGATATACCGCGTTTTAATACCCGCTGCGATTGATATAACCAGCTTGCCGGACACGTTACCGGAAAGTTCGCCGGCAAGCTCGTCAAAATTCTGAGGTTTTACCGCAATTATGACAATGTCGCAAGACCCGGCGAGATCTGTTACCGAAGGATAAATGGGGACACCCAGCGGCTTTCCGGCTAAACGGGCCTTGCCGGTATCGCAGTCGTATCCCCCAAGCATGCGCTTGCCGGCGCCTGCCGCCCT
>Ga0265297_10011776_pt1 | contig 10641 bp, 6 predicted proteins | sample Munlanlwell13791_FD_192502 | JGI IMG/M metagenome (GOLD analysis project Ga0265297, IMG submission 192502) | Leachate microbial communities from a municipal landfill in Southern Ontario, Canada - Leachate well 137-91 | ecosystem: Engineered > Solid waste > Landfill > Unclassified | place...
TTGTCCAGACCCAATACAGCTGGATTAAATCTTTCCAGATGCCCTACCTGCAAAATCAGATTCTTTTCTTTGGCGATGGCTATTAACTCATCTGCTTCTGCGACCGTTACTGTAATTGGCTTTTCAACCAGTACATGCGCGCCAGCGTTAAGGAAGTCTTTGGACACCTTATGATGGAGCGTGGTAGGTACAACAATGCTTACCGCATCAACTTCCCCTAACAGGGATTGATAATCTGTCAGCGCTTTTGCGCCATGTTTTTCGGCTACAGCTTTAGCCGCAACCTCATTAATATCAACAACGGCAACCAGCTCACAATCAGGCAGTGAAGCATATTTCTCAGCATGGAATTTACCCAGATAACCCGTACCGATAACAGCGCATTTTAATTTTTTCATGTAATTATTTTAACAATTAGTTCAATTTACAACCCGATAAGAAATCCTGATAACAACAAAGCTTCCGCTCCTCGGCACACCGCTATGCTGCTCCTGCATCGCCTAAAGCGCCTGCTTTTGGCGCTCTACCTTCTGCGTACATGCAGTCGTGCTCACGCCCCTTACCTACATCTGACCGCTATGGTTGGCGGAAATGCCGCCAGACCGCAGGAGTGGTCGCGGTCCTGTAAGCAAAACGGTCGTTTGAATCATCTTTTCTGCTACGGGATATCGTGGTGTATTGTAAACCATCGGAATGCATTCAGAAAATTTTGTGGTCATTACGCACTACGCCTGTTTTTAAATGTCGGCCCAACCTAAACACTAAACAAATCAACTTTATTATGCCGCCTAACGCATTAATCTGACCGACACAAAGTTTACTGGACTGCCTCTGATTAGATAGGCTAGAGCGATAGCTTTGTGTCTTGTGAAAACGCGGGGGACACCGAAATGATAGAAATCACCGATCAAGCCAAGTATCGTGCAAAAAATGAAGGTAGAAACAGAGTTGCCATGCTAACCAGCACTCCACTTCTTGACGGAAAATAATCGCGTCGATTAACCTTCCATAATCACAGGAATCTTGCCGATCCTAGCCTGCCAGATCTTCGGCCCTGTTTCATGCACCGATTCGCCACGCGTATCAACAGCGACTGTGACCGGCATATCTTCAACGACAAACTCGTGGATCGCTTCCATGCCAAGATCTTCGAAAGCAACAATGCGTGATTTGCGGATAGCTTTTGACACCAGATAAGCAGCACCACCTACTGCCATCAAATAAACAGCTTTATGTTTTTTGATCGCTGCAATCCCCGCCGGCCCCCGCTCGGCCTTACCGATCATGCCGAGCAAGCCGGTTTTGTCCAGCATGGTTTCGGTGAATTTGTCCATGCGTGTTGCCGTCGTGGGACCTGCAGGCCCCACAACTTCATCCCTAACCGGATCAACCGGGCCGACGTAGTAAATGAATTTGTTAGTGAAATCGACGCTTTCCGGCAACGCCTCACCACGCTCAAGGATTTCAGTCATACGCTTGTGCGCCGCATCCCTGCCTGTCAGCATGGTGCCGCTCAGCAATAAAGTCTCTCCCGGCTTCCAGCTTTCTACATCCTGTTGCGTCACAGTATCCAGATTGACTCTGCGTGCCGTAGCGCCTGCGTGCCAGGTAATCTCCGGCCAATCTTCCAGACGCGGCGGTTTAAATTCAGCCGGACCACTGCCATCCAGAACAAAATGCGCATGACGGGTGGCTGCGCAGTTAGGAATCATGGCAACCGGCTTGTTAGCCGCGTGGGTCGGGTAATCAATGATTTTGATATCCAGCACCGTGGTAAGACCGCCCAAACCCTGAGCGCCGATGCCTAGCGCATTGACCTTGTCATAGAGTTCCAGACGCAATTCTTCAAGCGCATTGCGGGGACCGCGTGCGATTAAATCATGAATATCTATGGAGCCCATACATGCCTGTTTCGCCATCAGCATCGCTTTTTCAGCGGTGCCGCCTATTCCTATCCCAAGAATACCCGGCGGACACCAGCCAGCTCCCATAGTCGGAACGGTTTTCAGCACCCAGTCGACGATGCTGTCAGAAGGATTAAGCATGGCAAACTTTGCCTTGGCCTCGGAACCTCCGCCTTTAGCGGCTATTTCAATATCGAGCGTATCGCCGGGCACAACTTCCATGTGAATAACAGCCGGGGTGTTATCTCTGGTGTTGATGCGCTTGCCGGCAGGATCGGCCAGTATCGAAGCGCGCAGGATATTATCAGGGTGCAGGTAAGCACGCCGCACGCCCTCATTAACCATCTCGGCAACACTCATATTTGCATCCCACTGGACTCCCATGCCAATTTTTAAAAATACGGTGACAATACCGGTATCCTGGCAAATCGGTCGATGGCCTTCTGCACACATCCGGGAGTTAATCAGAATTTGCGCCATCGCATCCCTGGCGGCCTGATTCTCTTCCTTTTGGTAGGCCTCATGCATAGCCTTAATGAAGTCCAATGGATGATAATACGAGATGTATTGCAGCGAATCGGCAATACTTTGGATAAGATCATCTTGACGAATTATGCTCATCAGCTTATATGGTTTCTAGAAATTAAATAAGCACATTATATCTCGAACTGCTTTATTGTTATGAATAAGAACAAAACGAAAATCAATATGCGCTGGCTTTAGCTCAACAAAAGATAACCGCAACGATTGCGCCGACGTTTTGTGTTCCAGACCGGACATCGTCGTAACAATTTGACGTAACTAGACTACGAGAGATTCAGGGTAAACAGGGCTGTAAACCTCAGCATGATCGATTATTTGACTTTACAATGTCCGCAAATCACACTCAATATTGGGTTATCAAATCCTCCGTTCGAATTTGAACGGGATTTTTTTAGAAACGCCGCCTAAACAGGTGTCCGGTTTTTATTGGCTATTACATAGTATAATTAAAAATTTAGTGGCATGTGTCTATTGCCGCATTCAAAAGGCTAATGTGCGTTGAGGAGCGTGGACCTTATAACATCAGCGTTCCTTTAATACACAAATATATCAAGATTGAGTTATGACTACGACGAATACCGGAAAAACTGTTTCGCCAGGCAAAGAGCCCCCTAAAATGCTGCGCGCATTGCCACTTTTGGGCAATATGCTTGAATTTGGCAAAAATCCCTTTGAATACATGATGAACCTAAGAAATACACTGGGAGAAATTGGTGAATTCCGTATGTTTCATCAAAAAATGGTGCTGATGACCGGTCCTGAAGCGAATGAAGCTTTTTTTCGAGCGCCTGATGCCCAACTGGATCAAAGTCAGGCTTACAAAATTATGACGCCTATTTTTGGCAAAGGCGTGGTTTTTGATGCGCCACCGCATAAAAAAGACCAACAGCTTAAAATGTTGATGCCGGTATTACGCGATAAACCGATGCGTGGCTATGCACAAGTGATTGTCCAGGAAGTCGAGCAAATGATTGCCAACTGGGGCGATACGGGCGAAATTGATTTGCTTGAGTTTATGAAAGAACTCACCATTTACACCTCCAGCCACTGCCTGCTTGGCGATGAATTCCGTTATGAACTGAATGAAGAATTTGCAAAAATTTATCATGATCTTGAAAAAGGCGTAAATCCTCTGGCCTTTGTTTTTCCCTATTTGCCTTTGCCCGTGTTTCGCCGCCGTGATAAAGCGCGCGCCAGACTCCAGGAATTAGTCACCGGTATTATTGCCAAAAGAGCGCAGAAATCACAAAAAAGTGAAGATGCATTTCAATTACTCATTGATGCCAAATATGACGACGGCAGTCGCTTATCTGCTCACGAAATAACGGGCATGTTAATCGGTACCATATTCGCAGGACATCATACAACAGCAGGCACAGCAGCATGGACCTTGCTGGAATTGTCGCGTCGACCTGAATATATGGAGATTGTGTTGAATGAACTGGATGCACACTTCGGCGCCGATGGCGAAGTCACTTTTCAATCTTTACGCGAAATTCCTATACTGGAAAATGTCATTAAAGAAGTGTTGCGTTTGCATCCGCCTTTGATATTTTTAATTCGCAAGGTGATGCAAGACTTTCATTTTAAAGACTATACGGTCAAGGCCGGAAAGTATGTTTGCGCTTCACCGCGCGTATCACATCGCATTGCAGATGTTTTCCCGGATCCGGAAAAGTTTGATCCTGATCGCTATTCTGAAACACGCCAGGAAGATGCCAAGCCATTCAGCTGGATTGCCTTCGGCGGCGGTAAACACAAGTGTACCGGCAACGCTTTTGCCATGCTGCAATTAAAAGCAATTTTTAGCATACTATTACGCCGATATACCTTTGAACTGATTAACGACAAAGACACTTATCAGGATGACTTCACCCAAATGGTGGTGCAACCGGTATCACCTTGCCGTGTTCGTTATATAAAACGCACGGAACTTAAAAGTGCAGCTGATGCGTCAACGGCAAATATCGTGCAGGAAAGTATACAAACTGGCCCGAGCTTTCAAATACAAATAGACAGAGAGCTTTGCCAGGGTCATGCAACCTGCATGACTGAAGCGCCTGAACTTTTTCAGGTAGACGATGCAGGTAATTTAACCGTTTTACAGGAAAACCCGCCGCTGGATTTGTTAACAAAAGCACAACAAGCCGAAAAATATTGCCCAACCAAGGCAATTAAAATTAAACTCAAATAAACGCATAACAGAGACAAAGAATGGCCGCATATCCCAGAGCAGAACTTGAAGAAATGGTTGAACGTTGGCTGCAGGCGAATCGTGACGCTGAAAAAGAAGGTAACTGGCCAAAATACCTGGGCGCAATGTATACCGATGATGCCGAATATCGCTGGAATATTGGCCCTAATGAAGAATTTGTCGCGCGCAGCCGTAAAGAAATAGAAGAATGGGCTTTAGGCGTGCAAATGGAAGGCTTTGAAGAATGGCGCTATCCGTACCACCGCATTTTAATCGATGAAAAACAGGGCGAAGTGATAGGCTTGTGGCGTCAAGTGTCGCCTGCGCTACGAGAAGACGGCACGCATTATGAAGTAGCAGGCATAGGCGGCTCCTGGTTTCGTTATGGCGGCAATTATAAATGGGAATGGCAGCGCGATTTTTTTGATCTAGGCAATGTCAAAGCCTTGTTTTTTGAATTAGCCGCCGACGGTAAACTCGATCCTGCCGTAAAAAGAAAAATAGGCAAATTGGCCAAAGGGCAATTACTGCCCGGCCATGAGCGTTTGCGCGAACAGCCGAGTTTATGGAAAAAACTGAAAGGTTTGTTGGCAATGGTACGTATTGCCCTGTTTAATAAATAAATTAAAAATATAAATGCCATCCATTCAAAACATGGCATTTGTAGCTCAACCAAGCTAAAAGTCAACTCACAGGAATCTATGCTGAATGTAAAACCTAGTTGGAAAAACTGGCAACTACTCTCTGAAAAAGGACGGCAAATTTGGGCATTCAAGCACAGCTCAAATAATATCAATGAGCATTTACAAAACGTCGATAACATTACAGAGGAAGAAATAGCACAGTTTGCTGAAGATTTTCAGTTTGATAAATCCAGCAATCCCAATTCCGGCGATAAGGTTTTTAGAAATACAGTCATTAACGCGAAATTTCAGGAATTTAGCGGGCAAATACCTCAGTCAGAGAATCCCGATGAGCAAAAAGTCGTCGACGCGCTCATCAAAGGAATGAACTACTACTCTTACTTGCAAAGTGAAGATGGTCATTGGCCAGGTGATTACGGCGGCCCGCTATTTCTCTTACCCGGCCTTCTAATCGCCTCTTATCTTTCCGATACGCCGTTTCCCAAAGCGCATCGGGAAATGATGAAGCTTTATTTATTCAATCATCAGAATAAAGATGCCGGCTGGGGCATGCATATTGAAGGCGAATCGACGATGTTTGGCACCGTCATGCAGTACGTGTCATTGCGCCTTCTGGGAGTCGATAAAAATCATCAGCAACTGATCCAGGCCAGGGCGTGGATCAAAAGCAATGGCGGTGCAACCGGCATCCCCTCCTGGGGAAAATTTTATCTTGCTGTGCTGAATTTATACGACTGGCAAGGCTTTAACAGTCTGTTTCCCGAAATGTGGTTATTTCCCCAGTGGCTGCCAGTTCATCCCTGGCGCTACTGGTGTCACACTCGCATGGTTTACTTGCCGATGGCCTATTGCTATGCGCAGCGAATTAAAGCGCCCGCAAATGCACTGATTCTGTCCTTACGAGAGGAAATTTATAACGAAGATTTCGCCTCCATTGACTGGCCGAAACAACGCAATGCCGTCTGCGAAAAAGATTGCTATACGACGCCGTCTCCGGTACTAAAGTGGATGAACTTTTTCACCAATAACTATGAAAAATTCAAATGCAGCTGGTTAAGAAAAAAGTCTACGGACTATATTTTAAAATATCTCAATGCCGAGGATGAGCAAACCAACTACATCAATATAGGCCCCGTCAATCAAGCCATTAATTCTATTTGTATTTGGCATGCTTACGGCAAAGATTCTATACAATTTAAAAAGCATGTAGCACGTTGGTTTGATTATTTATGGGTTGCTGAAGATGGCATGAAAATGAATGGCTATAACGGCTCACAGCTATGGGATACCGCTTTTGCAACTCGCGCCATGCTGGAAAGCGACTTGGGCAAATTATTCCCTGCGGCGATCGCCAAAAGCTATGAATTTATCGAACTGTCGCAAATCAAGGCTGAACACCCGACACATGCCGAGTTTTTCCGTCATCCGATGATTGGCAGCTGGCCATTTTCAACCCCTGAAAATGGCTGGCCGGTTGCCGATTGTACAGCGGAAGGCTTAAGCGCCACTTTGGCTATTCATCATTCAGGTCTGGTGAAACCGGCGATTAATGAGCAACGTATTAAACAAGCTGTCGATATTATCCTTTCTTACCAAAATACCGATGGCGGCTGGGCAACATATGAACTGACACGCGCACCTAAATGGCTGGAAAAACTCAACCCATCTGAAGTGTTTGCTGATATTATGGTTGATTATTCATGGACGGAATGTACTGCGGCCTGTGTAATTTCTTTGCTGGAAATTCAGGAAACTTATCCGGCTTATAAAAACAGCGAAATACGCGAAGCCATTAGCGCAGGACTCAATTTCATCCTTAAACAACAAAAACCGGATGGTTCTTGGTATGGCGGCTGGGCGGTCTGTTTTACCTACGCCACCTGGTTTGGCGTGGAAGCGATCAGCAAGGCCAAGGGCAAAGGCTATTATGACGATGCGATCTTAACGGCCAGCATTAGCAAGGCCTGCATCTTTTTAGTCAGCAAGCAAAAAGCGGATGGCGGATGGGGAGAAACTTTTAAATCCTGTTCAACGTTGGTTTACACTGAGGCTGAGACTTCTCAAGCGGTTAATACCGCTTGGGCTTTGCTGACACTGATGGCTGCTGATTTTGGTGATAAAAAAGTTATCGAAACAGGTATCAATGTGTTGCTGAACAGACAGACCGATATCGGCGATTGGCCCCAGGAAAATATTTCCGGCGTTTTTAATTATAACTGCATGATAACCTATGCCAATTATAGGAATATCTTTCCAATCTGGGCGTTGAGTCGATACTTTAAGCAGGATGTCCAGGGATGATAAAGCAATCAACACAGTTTAAAGTATGTGTATCAAGTAGCTCAATATGAAATCAGAATTCGACATTTGCATTATCGGCGCAGGCATGGCGGGCGCCACCATCGCCGCTCATCTCGCTCCAAAGGGCATTAAGATCGCGTTAATCGATCATTCCTTTGTGGAAAAAAAGCGCATCGTCGGTGAATTGTTGCAACCTGGAGCCGTGTTATCGCTTGAGCAAATGGGTCTTGGGCATTTACTGGACGGTTTTGATGCGCAACCGGTTGAAGGGTACGCACTGCTGCAAGGCGATGAAAAAACAACCATTCCTTATCCGCAACACTACAAGGGAATGGGCTTGCATAACGGCCGTTTTTTGCAGCAAATTAGAGCTTCCGCGCTGCACAATGAATCGGTTACGCAAATTCATGGCAAGGCATTGCAACTACTGGAAAATGAACGGAATGAAATTGTTGGCGTTAGTTACCGAGAATCGCTCACGTCCGAAATAAAGTCTATTCATGCTCCCTTAACCATTACCAGCGACGGATTCTTTTCAAATTTTAGAGATCATCTCAGCAATAATGAAAAAACCGTGACGTCTTATTTTATTGGCTTAATATTAAAAGACTGTGAAATGCCTTTTCCAAAACATGGGCATGTGTTTTTATCGGGGCCGACGCCATTCATTTGTTATCCAATTTCCAATAATGAAGTCAGGCTGTTAATTGATTTTCCAGGCAAACAGCTTCCTAGAAAACACTTGCTGCAACAACATTTGGATGCCAATGTAACACCTTATATTCCCGAATGTATGCGTAACAGCTACGAACAAGCCTTGCAAGAAGGCGGATTTAAGGTCATGCCTAACCATTACATGGCGGCAAAACCCATCATACGGAAAGGCGCGGTGATGCTGGGTGATGCACTTAATATGCGCCACCCCTTAACGGGCGGAGGATTGACAGCGGTATTTTCGGATATCCAAATATTGAGTGCACAATTATTGGCTATGCCTGATTTCAATAATACCGATTTGATTCACGAAAAAATCGAAGCATATTACCGTGACAGACAGAAAGCCAATGCCAATGTTAATATTCTTGCCAACGCCCTCTACGGTGTTATGTCTAACGATTTACTTAAAACTGCGGTATTCAAATATCTGCAGTGTGGCGGTATGAACGCGCAAGAATCGATTGCCATGTTGGCCGGCCTGAACAGGAACCATTATACTTTGATAAAACAATTCTGTTTTTTGACGGTGTTCGGTGCCCGCAACTTAATGCGTAATAACATTTCGAATTTACCGAAGGCAATAAAACTTCTTTCGGATGCATTCGTCATAATCAAGCCATTGATAAAAAATGAGATTTCTCCAGTGGCGTTTTTTTATCATTATCTCGCGAAAATAAAATCTCTTGCTAGTTTCGGTTATGCCGCCAATATTCAAAGGCCTTAAGTCATGCTATTTACAGGCAAAATTATCCCTCAATAGCCATAAACTGCTTTTAGGGCCATAGGTTGGGCTGAATAGAATGAAGCCCAACCATTCACTGTTCGCCGAAGGTAAAATCTTCAAGAACAAGATCGTTTGCCCAAACTCCGGCAACATGCCTGTTTGCACATACCGATGTAATGTCAAAAACGGCCTATCAATCGGCTGCCTGACATGGCCATGCTTGACGGAATTATAGTCAACATACCCTTCAAAATCGCCCTCGTCCCAGATTTGATGTTCCCATTAGCGACGCTGCCAAATGCCACGTTCGCTCCTACCAAGCCGACTGCCGAGAATAGCCCCGGTTTTTCCAGTCGACGGTAACAAATCGACTTGATCAGTGACCAACGCATCGGATAGTTGGCATCGCCTTCGGGCACTCCAGATCGCGTGAAGATGCTCGGGGAGTGCGACCATAGCCTCGATGACAAATGGATGAGCATTTTTTACTATCCGGATATTTCTCGTAAAGCCGCTATCAGTCGTACTAACAAATCAGACTGCCGATCTGCGAGAGATTGAGGATAAAAAAATAGCTTGCGCCTGCTGCTTTGGCTCTTCGATAACACATGCTCATTTCCTGTTTTAGTATTGGGTTTCATTACATTCAGTTTAACCGTAAGCGACCATGAAGCAATCTATTTGGTTCGCCCCCATTATCGCGAGCCTTTTGTCAGGGTGCATTACGGGGCTAGAGTAGAGGCGGATCATCCCCATGAGCAAATCACAACGAAAAAGACCGAGTTTATGCTCAGCTTTGATGATGGCCCCCTCCCCAATTCAACCGAGCGTGTTCTGGATATCTTGGCAACACTCAGGGCCACTGACGGCACCCCGGTAAAAGCCGGATCTTTCCTGCTAACCTATTCACCGGATGAATTTTGGCAACGTCGAGTTTATTACGCCTCATACAAACTCTGGACCGACAAGGGAAGTATTGCAGAATACCCAAAAGTTGCCCGACGGATCAAACAGGCTGGCCATACTATCGGTAATCATACGACTCATCACTCATGGTTCCGAGGGCCTTGGCTGGATACGAAAGAGTCTGTGTTGAGCGAACTCACAGAGTGGGAAAGGATTTCTAAACCGGTTTTAGGCGCACCTAACAAGCGTCTGTTTCGACCCCCCTATTTTGTTCTCAGCAAAAACGTGCTTGAAACCACTAGCCAATTGGGTTATCAGATCGTCATGGGAGAATCTGGAGGCGATGCAACACCGGGTATGACGGTGGATGAGATTAAGAGTCCATATTGGCAGCATGGAGCAAGCCCACCCCCTGCGTATTGACATTCCACGATAATCGTCCGGCCACCTATGGACATCTCGACGAAATTGTCAGCAATTTACAGCAACAGGGGTTTCGCCTTGCCCATTTTGATCCCGAACGGTTGTGAAATAAATTGAAATTTTATCCCAATTTTCTAACTATATATCATCCTTAACAGCGAGATATAAAGATCAGGAGATAATGACATGCCGGCTCCGGGAGTGATAACAATTGATCACTGCTGATGACTGCTGGCTGTAGAAAAAACAAAAAAATCGCTACCCGGCGAGATAGCCAGTAGCCCG
>Ga0265297_10011777_pt1 | contig 10641 bp, 9 predicted proteins | sample Munlanlwell13791_FD_192502 | JGI IMG/M metagenome (GOLD analysis project Ga0265297, IMG submission 192502) | Leachate microbial communities from a municipal landfill in Southern Ontario, Canada - Leachate well 137-91 | ecosystem: Engineered > Solid waste > Landfill > Unclassified | place...
GTCCGGCCTTTGACAAACACACCATGGGCGACAAGCTGCGGGATGAGATCTTCAGCGCCGGCCGGAACATCCTCTCGTTTGAAAGAGTCCGGGTGGAAGTCAGATCCAAAAAGAAGTGGAAATCGGTGACCTGCCCGGGCTGCGGGCAGACTGTGCCCGATTATCTTGCGGTCAACGGCCGCTGCGGGACCTGCGGGTCCATGAAATACTATACCGAGATTTCCTGAAAATCCCCTGGTATTGAAAATAACGGGGATCCCTTCTTTATTCCTCAGCAAAAAAGGACGGGATATGAATGCCCCGGCAACTGACTGGATCCGATTTAGCCTAGGTAACCCGGCTCAGGGCCCCGGTCCCAAGGTCGTAGTAGAGGCCGTGGACCGCAACGCGGTTCTCCGCTACCGCTTTTTTCAGGAGCGGGTACGTGAACAGGTGTTCGATCTGGAGCCGGACATTCTCCTGCTCGATCATCCGGTACCGCTGCTCCTGCTCGGCAGGTGTATGGGGCATCTCGATCTTAGAGTCCACCCGGTCCTTTGCCTCGCGGGCATTGTTCAGCCAGAGCGGGATGTACGCGTCCGTACTCTCCTTATCAAGTGCCCGGATTGCACCGCAGTTCGAGTGCCCGCAGATTACAACGTCTTTGACCTTCAGGTGGACGACCGCGTACTCAAGCACGGTGGCAAAGTTCCAGTCATGGACCGGCACGATGTTGCCGATGTTCCGCTGGATGAAGATCTCGCCGGCCCTTGCCTGCGTGATGTGCCCGGTCTGGAGCCGGGAGTCCGAGCAGCCTATCCAGAGGGTCTCCGGGTGCTGGCTGCCAGCCAGTTCTTTGTAATAGTCGATGTTCGGGGTGAAATCAGATTCCCGAAACCTCAGGTTCCCTAGTAACAGCTTATCGATTGCCATATACACACCTCTGACAGTGTACATAACCCGGTAAAATTCCGGAGTATGATGTATTGATCCTTGTCCGGAGTAGGAAAGAAGGTTACGGTTTGATAAGCTTTCCAGCCCCCTCCCGGGAAAAGCATTGCAGAGGCGGGATGAGCAGGTCGATCAATCGCTGTTTCTTTTCCAATCCGGCTTTTTGATCAAGAATCATTCTCTCAAAGGCTGGTGGGAGGAAAGGGAAGCGTTTTATGCAATGGCCTGTAATGAGCGCGCCGATCGCGAAAAGCCCGGGATTTGCAGCCGGATGTTTCCAATAAGGGATATCCTGGCAGGTAGAGTTTTTTTTGCGGCCACTCAGTCCGGTTCAAACCGCCGGATCCTGTATAAAAAATGGAAAAATCGCAGATTTCAGCCTCTCTGTTTATTATGAAGCACCGGCAACATGTACAAATCATTTACCAACATCCCGCTGATGATTGCAATGCATGACTCCCGTTTTTCCTGTTCCGGCAGATCCGGATACTCCCGGTGGTAACCGATGCCGGCAGTCTCGTTCCTTTCGGAAACCGATGTCTCTGGCGAAGACCAGACTCTTCTCACCCTCTATGAACTTGCCGGTGAGGAGAGTGCCGGGTTTGCCGTCTTCCGGCCCCGGGTATTCGACAAGATAGCCCGAAGCCTCCTCTCCGGCACATTCGCGGCAGTCCCGGACCAGATGTCGGGACCGGTCACGGTGCGTGAACTCACGCATCCTGAGATGATCCGGGCCGAGCAGGAATTGTGGATCCACTATCACCAGCAAAAAGCAAACCAGAACACCGACCGTCTCTTTGCAGCATTTGCCGGCTCCCGGCTCATTGGTGTAGCCCGCTGCTCGCGTCATCCCGATGGCCTGGAAGTGGATGCTGTTTATGTTCTGGAAGAATACCGGCTCCGGGGGTATGCACGGTCGGTCATGCAGCTCCTTATCGGTGAGTGCGGGCGGTATGAGACATTGTATATGCATTCCAAAACCGAGCTTGTCGACTTCTACGGCAGCCTCGGTTTCACCCTCATTCCGGAAAACGGACTGCCCCTTAGCATCCGTGACCGGTTCGCATTCTGCCTGGGTGATCTTGCAAGTGTCAAGGTCTGCCCGATGAAACGGGATCCCGGTGCATCGGATGAGGTATCGCATCTGGTAAAGGGGGCCGAGTGATGATCCTCCTGCTCTTCATTGGTGCTGCTGCCCTTCTGATATCAGGGTTCCTCCTGCCGCTTATCCTTGGGAAACGCGACTCCCGGGCGATCCGATCTGTCTCGCTCGTTGCTGGAATGGCAGCATCGCTGCTTCTTATTGTCCTCGCCGTGCCCATCCTTCTAGGTGGCTCTCCCGCTGCATTCCTGGTACACGTTCCTGGCGGACTCTTCTCTCTTGGCATCTCAATCGACCGGCTCGCGGCGTTCTTCCTTCTCCTCATCGCAATCGTCACAATCTGTGTAGCTCTCTACGCGGCAGAGTATTTCGAGCACCTGGAAGGAGGTTCGCGCCGGAACCTGCTCTGTGGCTGTACGAACCTGTTCATCCTCTCTATGGTCCTTGTTGTTGCAGCAGCGGATACCTTTACCTTCTTCCTTGCATGGGAGCTCATGGCAGCAACTTCGTTCTTCCTGGTCATGTATGAATACGAACAGGCCGCAACATCCCGGGCCGGTATCTTCTACTTTGTCATGACCAACCTCTCGACCCTCTTCGTCCTTCTCGGGATTATCCTCCTTTTTCTCCAGACCGGGTCGTTTGTCATCGGGTCAATTCCCGGTCCGTCGACAGTTCTCACCACGCTCTCCTTTCTTTCCCTCTTTGTCGGGTTTGCCATCAAGAGCGGTATTATCCCTTTTCACAAGTGGCTTCCCTATGCCCACCCGGCCAGCCCTTCGCCCATCTCCGCTCTGATGTCCGGGGTCATGCTCAAGGTCGCGGTATATGGTCTTGTTCGCTTTACCCTCGATGTCTTCTCCCCGGATCTTCTCTTTGGCCTTCTTATCCTCGCATTCGGTACCGTCTCTGCGGTTCTCGGTGTCATATATGCCTTAAAGGAGCATGACCTCAAGGCCATGCTCGCCTACTCAAGCATCGAGAATATCGGGATCATTTTCATGGGGATTGGACTGTATGGTATCCTCTCTGCATGCGGTCTCCCCCTGATCGCATCGGTTGCCCTCCTTGCCGCCCTCTTCCACTCCTTTAACCATGCGCTCTTTAAGAGCCTTCTTTTCCTTACCTCGGGTTCGGTCATTCATGCCACGCATACCCGGGATATCGAACAGATGGGGGGCATCATCCACCGGATGCCGAAGACCGCGGTCTTTTTCTTCATTGGTGCCCTTGCGATTGCTGCCCTCCCTCCTTTAAACGGGTTTGCAAGCGAACTCCTCCTCTTCATGGCGTTCTTCTCGTCCATTACGGTGGTTACTCCGCTCGTCAAGGTTCTGCTTTTCCTGTGCCTTGCGCTCTTCGCCCTGACAAGCGCCCTCTCTGCAGCCTGTTTTGTCAAGGCGTTTGGCTCGGTTTTTCTGGGATTGCCCCGTTCCGTGAAAGCAGGCGACGCACAGGAAGTACCGTTCCTGATGCTCGCCGGCCCTGCTTTTCTTTCTGCAGGCTGCGTCATTCTTGGCCTTCTTGCGCTTCAGCTCATCACTCTTGCCGGTTTTACCGTGCCGATGCCGGACCTGCTCTTTGTCGGCATCCTTCTGGCTGTGATGCTTGTGCTCATATATGCGGCCCTCCTTCTCATCTCTCCCCGGGGATTCCGGATTGGAGAGACCTGGGGGTGCGGTACCCTGTCGCAGGCAGCGAGTACCGAGTACACCGGCCACGGCTTCTCTGAACCGCTTGATATTATTTTCTCCCCGCTGTACCGGACAAAGATCCGGAACGAACGGCGGTTCTTTGATGACCATGGTGTGATCTTCCAGTCCGGGCACGCCGAGATCCGGCTCATGAAGGTCTTCGAGGAATATCTCTACCTGCCGGCAGCTTCCTGCTTTATCCGGATTACAGCAACGGTATCCCGGTTCCAGAACGGCTGCCTTGACACGTCACTCCTCGCGGCCTTCGTTACTATCCTTGTGCTCATCCTCTTTTTGGGGTGGTCGGTATGAACATGGAGTTTGTTGTCTACCTGTTCATCAACACGGCCACGGTGCTTCTCGCAGCTCCGCTCTTTGTCAGCCTGATCAAGAAGATCAAGGCGAAGACCCAGGGGAGGCAGGGGCCACCAGTCTTCCAGACATATTACCAGATCGCCAAGCTGCTCAGAAAAGAGGTAGTCTGCTCATCCCATGCTTCATGGATCACCCGGGCTGCACCGCTGGTTAACATGGCGGCGATTCTTGTCGCGGCGCTGTTCGTGCCGCTCGTATTTGTTCCCGAACCTGTCGGGGGAATAGGCAACATCATCGTCTTCCTCTACCTGCTCTCCCTTGCCCGTTTCTTTATGGCTCTTGCCGGCCTCGATGCCGGAAGCTCCTTTGGCGGTATGGGAAGCTCCCGGGAGATGAGTATCTCCGCGATCATCGAGCCGACAACCATCATCGTCTTTGCTGCCATGGCTTTTGTCTTTAAGTCCATGGACATCTTTGCGATGTTTACCGGCGCCACAGTAACCGGCGGCACCCCCGCAACCCCCGTTCTCATCCTTATCGGCATCTCGCTATTCATCATCCTTGTCGTAGAGACTTCGCGGATCCCGGTTGACAATCCCGAGACCCACCTGGAGCTGACCATGATTCACGAGGGGATGCTCCTTGAGCAGTCCGGTAAGAATCTGGCGCTGATGGAGTACTCCTCCGCAATCAAGCTCACGCTCATGATGGCCCTCCTGATCAACATCGTCATACCGGCCGGCCTTGCCCTTACGCTCACCGCTGCCGGCATCGCGGTTGCGGCAGTTCTCTTTATTATCAAGGGATCCGTTCTTGCGGTCATTATCGGACTGTTTGAGTCATCGATGGCCAAGAAGCGGTTCTTCCAGCTGCCCAGCCTCTTTGCAATGGCGTTCTTTTTCTCAACGCTTATCATCATCATCGAGGTGTTTGTATGATTGAATCCAGCCTGCTTGCGGAGATCATCAAGATTTTCTTCATCTGCATCATCATCACGGCCGCCTGCATCATTTCCTCGCGGAACCTCCTTTCCGTTGTGTCGGCGTATGCACTCCAGTCCCTTACGATCGTGCTCATTGCCATCAGCTTATACCTGATGGAGGGGTCGGGGGTCATCCTCGCCATCGCGACTGTCACGTTCATCAGCAAGGTTCTCATCATCCCGTATTTCATCACTACGATCCAGGAGAAAATCCGGATCAAGCGCGATATCCAGTTCCATTTCCTGAGCCCGACGACCTCACTCATCATCTCCATTGGCCTGATGCTGCTCGTGTACATTGCCCTTTCCCGCATCATGGCCGCATTCCCCGCCCGCGACACGCTCTTTTTCTTCGGCTCGGTCCTGGGCATCTCCCTGATGCTCATGGGGATGATGGTGACCTTCTCCCGGAAGAGGGCGCTGACAAAAGTGCTGGGATTTTTGTCGATGGAGAACGGCGTCCTTCTCTTTGGGCTGTTTGTTACGGAACTTCCGTTCATTATTGAATTTTTGATCGTGATCGACCTGATCATCCTCGTGTTACTTACCACCATTCTGACCGTGGGCCTTGATTCAACGCTTGAGGACTATCACCGTCGTCTGCACCGCTTCCACCTTGTAGAAGAACCGGAGGGAACGAAATGATCCTTCCTGCCATCATGACATGTGCAATTCTTGCACTGGCGGGGATTTTCCTTGCACGGGATCATCGTCAGATGAATCTCGTGTGCATCATCCAGGCTGCAGCCTTCGTGTTCATTGCCGTATCATACATCCTGTCAGGACAGGTCCCGGCCCGGCTCCTTGCTGTCGGCAGCCCGTACTTCTTCGTTGACCATCTTGGGATCTACGAAATTCTTATAAGCGCAGTTATTTTCACCTGTGCCGCGATCTATGCCCGGGGATATGTCGACGGCCTGCTTGCAAGCGGGGAACTGGAGAAAGGCAGTCTCCGGCTTTTCTACATTGCATGGGCGCTGCTTCTCCCCGTCCTTGCCATTGCCTTTTGTGCGGACAACCTTGCCCTTTTCTGGATCGCTGCCGAACTCACAACCATTATCTCGGCAATGCTCATTGCCATCCTTGCAGCAAGGGAGAATATCGATGCCGCGATCAAGTATATTTTCATTGCATCCACTGCCATGCTCTTTTCCTTTGCCGGGTTCATCTTCCTTTTCGAGATCTCGCGTTCAGTGACCGGGACAGGCAGTCTTAACTGGACTGTTCTCCTGTCAGAAGCTTCCCGATTCCCTGAGGGCATGGCCATGGCAGCCTTCGTTCTTGTCTTTATCGGGTTTGCTGCTAAGTCAGGCATCTTCCCGTTCCATACCTGGCTCCCGGAAGCGCACGCTAAAGCTCCTTCCGCCGTCAGCGCCGTGCTTTCGGGGGTGCTTCTTAATATCGGTATTTACGGGATCATCCGGGTTTATGCGATCGTGCACCAGACTGCAGCTTCATCAACCGCCGCGCTCCTGCTCCTCATCTTCGGGCTCCTCACGGTCGGGATCGCAGCGTTTTCGATGTTCCCTCAGAAAAACTTAAAGAAACTCGTCGCCTTCTCGAGCGTTGAGAACATGGGGTTCATCCTTGTCGGCCTTGCCGTCTCCACTCCGCTCGCAATGTTCTGGGTGATCTTCCATATTCTGGCCCATTCGGTGACAAAGGCCACCCTTTTCCTCTCGGCCGGTATCCTGCACCGCCAGTACCGGAGCCGGCTCTCCTCTGAAGCAGTCGATGATATCCACGATGTCTTCCGGTACCAACCCCTGGCGGCCTGGGGGATCATCATCGGAGGGCTGGTCATCATTGGCATGCCCCCGTTTCCCGTATTCTTCTCTAAGTTCTTCATCCTTGTTGGCCTCGGGGCTCTCTCTCCTGCCCTCCTGTTCATCATGCTCGTCCTGCTCTTCATCGCCGCGGTTGCATTCGGGTATTTTACCATTACCGTGTTCAGTCGCACGACTGCTCCGGGACAGTCGCAGGATTTGGCTCCTTATAAAACACCGGCCAGTATGAAAATCCCGGTTGTTGTCCTGCTGGTGCTTCTGGTCGTCCTTGGGATCTGGTTCATGGGTGGCGAGGTCTCCATTATCCAGAATATTATCACGGAGCTGAGGTTTTCATGAGTCCCGTATCCGTTCCCGAACTCCTTGCCCGCGACCTGGCCGGTACCGTTATATCCTGGAACCGGGCACGAACCGGGCCTTCTAATGAAGTGTACCTGCCGGTCAGCCCGGATGAGTTAGCCGGTGTTACCGGCCAGCTTGCCATCCACCAGTATGCTCTTATTGCCCTGTTTGCCGCGGAAAATTTTGAAGGGCAGCCCGGGACAAGTCTCCTTTATGCATTCCAGAAACGGGAGCAGCTCATCATCCTTATCTGCGCATCCCCGGAAGCGGTGCCGTCCCTTGCACGGACCTTTCCGTCAGCATCCTGGTTCGAGCGGGAGTGCCGGGATGGTTTTGGAACAACCTTCACCGGGGCATTCGACACCCGCCGGCTGTTCCTCCACGAAACCTATCCTGAAGGGTTCCACCCATTAAAAAAATCGTTTGACAATGCCGCTGTGGCCACCGGTGCTTCTGTTCCAAAAGAAGAGGAGTACCCGTTCCGGTGTGTTGAAGGCGAAGGGATCTACCAGGTCCCGGTTGGTCCGGTGCATGCCGGTATCATCGAGCCCGGCCACTTCCGGTTCAGTGTCATCGGTGAAACGATCTTCAACCTGGAAATCAGGATGTTCTACAAGCACCGGGGCATTGAGAAACTTGCGGAGGGAAGGACACCGACCGCCTGCCTGCCCGTTGCCGAGGCGGTGAGCGGCGACGAGTCGGTCGCCAATGCCGTGCTCCTCTGCATGGCGACTGAACGTATATCGGGCATCTCCGTGCCGGACCGGGCCTGGTGCATCCGCACCCTCTTCCTCGAGCTCGAGCGGATAGTCTCCCACCTGAACGACCAGGCAGGTATGCTCGTTGACGTCGCTTTCCCGCTTGGGGCCAGTCAGTTTGCAGTCCTGAGGGAGGAGCTGGTACGATGGAACGAGACCTTGTCGGGGTCCCGGTTCCTCCGGGGAACGATCTGCATCGGTGGCATTGTACGGGATGTGCAGAACGATGACCTTACCGGGCTTGCTGGTTTCCTTGAGGTCTTTCGGAAGCGCTACCAGATTGGCTTGCGCATAGTTCTTTCCACATCCTCCGTGATCGAGCGGTTCGCAACAACCGGCTGCATCGACCGTTCCCTTGTAGTGCCGCTCGCCCTTTCAGGGCCGGTGGCGCGCGCCAGCGGCAGCCCAGAGGATGCCCGGGTACAGCACCCGTACGGTATCTATGATCGCTATCCTGTACCGGTAAAAAGCCTGTTTGATGGGGACGTTCTGTCCCGGTTCACGATTAAATCTGCAGAGATCCTTGCTTCGCTCGATCTTATTGGCAGGATCCTGAAGGAGATGCCGACCGGGCCGGTGGCTGCGGTGAAACCGGTAAAAGATGGCTGTACTCTGGCCCTGATTGAATCCGCACGGGGCCAGAATCTCTGCTGGCTCTGGATAAGGAACGGGAAGATCGAACGATACAAGATGCGGACAGCATCGTTCTGCAACTGGCAGGCCCTCGAACACGCAGTGCAGGGTAATATTCTTCCGGACTTCCCGGTTATCAACAAGAGCCTGAATCTCTCGTATGCGGGAACCGACCTTTGAGGTGGATCATGGTTAATGCACTTACCTGCCTGTTTAAGAAAAACGTAACGGAAGACATCCCGGTCCGGAATGAAGAAACCGAACGGATTGGCCGGGATCTCAAGGCTGAGATCGACTCCGTCTTCGGGCGAAGTCTTGCAGTCCGGGAACTGGATACCGGCAGCGATAATGCCGCGGAGATCGAGATCAACAACCTGTGCAATCCTTTCTACGATGCTGAACGGTTCGGTATCACATTCGTTGCCTCGCCCCGTCATGCCGATGTGCTGCTCGTGACGGGTGCAGTAACCCGGAATATGGCCCCTGCCGTACGGAAGACCTATGATGCGGTGCCTGCTCCGAAGTACGTAATTGCTGTGGGTGACGATGCCTGTACCGGGGGGATTTATGCCGGGACATACGCTGTTCTCGGGGGTGCTGATAAAATCATCCCCGTTGACCTGAAGATCCCGGGCAATCCTCCCTCCCCCGTGGAGATTCTTGCAGGAATTCTTGCACTAATGAGAAAAGCGCGTTCCTGCCAATAACCCTTAGTTCCTGCCGGAAGTGAGATCTATCGGGGTTCCCGGCTTTTCAATGATGAATCCCGGCCTTTGCTGGCCCGTGACGTCCTCAATTGTCTCCATCGCACCGGTCAGGTTCCCTGCGGTGTCACGGATAAGTGTGGCCGTGACCCGGAGCCACCTTCCCCCGCCCCGCATATCCGGGAAGAAGTCAGTGTACTCGTACCTGCTGTCAGCCCCTCCGGTGCATGCGCGGATTCCGTTGAACTGTCGTGCAATCATTTCCATATTGCCATCGATCACGAGGTCGACGAGGCATGCGCGGGGGCCGGAGTAAAAAGCCTTCCAGTGGTCGCTTGTACCGACAATATCCTCGGCTTTTAACCCGGTAAGGATCTCCAGTGCCCGGTCCCAGTACACTACCTTGTGGTTCCTGTCAATGAAGAACTGGGGGGTAGACGGGATCTGGAAGAGTGTCCGGAGGAGCCGGTCGCGCTCCCGGGAAGCCTGCATTGCTTTCGTACGCTCGGTGACATCTTCGAAGATGAGGGTAATGCCGGGGATACCGTTCTCGAGGACCGTTGGGATGAACCGTCCTTCGAAGAACACCTCCGAACCATTATTAAAGGCAACGCGGATCTCTTTTTTCCACGTGGGCCCTCCCGCAAGAAGGGCAGACATCTCCTGCTCTTCTGCGGCAGAGAGGAGAGGAAACGGCAGCGAACTGAGGCGGGCGTGGAGGGCAGTATCCCTTGTAATCCCGGCAAACCCGCAGAACGACCCGCTGGCCTGGACGATCCGCAGGTCATTGTCGAGGACAATGATCAGTTCGCGGGCATGGTTGAGGAGGTCGCCGACCGGCACGCGGTGGGAGTGGGTATAGAGTTTGGCGTTCCCGACCGGACGGACATCGAGCTGGCCTGCTGTTGCCATAACCTCCACATACTTGGCAACTGAGTTACGGCTCATGGAGACTGCGGCCGAGATCTCCTTGATGCTCATGCCGAGCGGGTGATCCTTCAGAACCGCCCGGATCCGTGCAGCTTCATCCGTACTCTGAATGTCCCCCATTGTCATCTCCCCCGTGCCGTGGTTTGCGTTTTCCCTGAAAGTTATGTAATAATGCTTATTAAGTGGATGTGCTATACATATGTATCGTGCATAGTGTTTGTGCACTAGCGCACAGCATACCGGTCGGATGGGCAGCTCCTGTCTCTTTCATGGATGATATACACACCTCTGAACCATATCACCAGGTACCAGGACTGTTCCCATCACTCTTTCTCTCCAAAAACCCTGTATTTTTCGGAGATGCCGGAAACTCTCCCAATAACACCAGGACCGGATACCAGCAGGTTCTCTCAGTTCTCGCATAATCTGGTAACGAATGGACGGATCTGGTCGAGTGCAAGCAG
>Ga0265297_10011778_pt1 | contig 10640 bp, 11 predicted proteins | sample Munlanlwell13791_FD_192502 | JGI IMG/M metagenome (GOLD analysis project Ga0265297, IMG submission 192502) | Leachate microbial communities from a municipal landfill in Southern Ontario, Canada - Leachate well 137-91 | ecosystem: Engineered > Solid waste > Landfill > Unclassified | place...
ATTACCCACGCTGTCGGCGCTGATGATGCCCTGGAGGTTCACGTTCTCGGCGCTCACGACCACGAGACCTGGCGTGCCGGAGTTGCCAGCGGTCACGGTGACGCCGCTGTTGATGGTCAAGGTGCCGGTGTACGTGTGGGTTCCTACGTCCCAGGAGCAATCGGCGGCGAGGGTGACGTCGGCTCCGGTGGCGCAGGCCGCAGCCTCGACCGGTACGGCCGAGAGGAAGAAGTAGCCAGCGAACAAAACAAAAACGAGGGCGCCAATAATACGCTTCCTCGCCTTCCTGCGCACATGAAAAATTATCGAACAGAACCTGCTGACCGTCTCGATTGTGCCCGAAATTGTGTTTTTATTTCCTCCCATGCCAGGGCGCTTTTAGCCCTAAAGTACACATATAGTATAGCACTTTTTTGCTCGGTCTCCAAGTCTTACAAAAGAAAAAGCCCTCAAATAAGGGCAAAAACGAACGTCAGATGAGCAAGACCCTCGACAGCGCATAGGCCTTTTCGCCGTCGATTTCGCTGTCGCCGAGCGTATGCAGGAATTCGTGGACCGCGGGCGCCGCTTCGGCCAGCGTTTCCAGGAAAACGTCGCTGCCGGAGAAGTAATCGGCCAATAGTGCCCTGATTACCGCGACGCGATCCGACCATCCGGCCACTCCGACGTCAGCCAACTGGATGGCGAGCTGTTCCACCAGGATGACCTGGCCGAAATAGCCGGTGATCCTGTCCTCGCCGCCGAGCGACATCCCACCGAGTGACGGCGACATCCGATTCGCCAATGAACGGATCTGGAGCGCGGCGATTTCGGTCACGGCTTCGTCGAGGCCGATGAATCCGACATCCCCGCCCTCGCCGGCGTGCTTCATGCCCGAACGCCGGTACTTCAGCGTCGCTCCGCAGTTGCCCTCCTCCGTCGCACGAAGCACGACTTCGGCCGACAGATGACCGGAGAGATGCGCGATCTCGTGCGACAGGAAGGCCAACCATCGCCTGCGAGACATGTACCTGGCGCGTTCGGGAAGGTAGACGTGGCCCGCATGCGCGAGACTGTCCGCCAGACCGAAATGGTGAACAAAGTCCGCGAATCCGACCAGATGCACGCGCTCCGCCGCGGATATGATGACCGGACCCAGACCGAGGTGACGCCGCAGCTCGCATGCCGCGTTCGTGAGCATCAGGACGTCCGCGCCTTCGGGATCCGAAAGCGGGATATACTCGATCCCGCCGATCGCCGGCGGATACGAGTCCAGCTGCTTCTTGGCGTACGCCACGGCAGCGGCCTCGTCCACGCCGTCCGCGATAAGGACTTCCAGATTGTCCAGCCATATTTTCGGCAAACGATCCGATTCACTGATGACGGTCATCGGGGGCTCCTTTCAAAGGACAACTAGGCATCATGCCTCAAAAAACGTGATGTGGCAAGCTCACCGCGTACGCGAGGAAAACGAGTCGTACGCGGCTCTGCCCCCCTGTTCCATCGTCCCCTCTTGCATTTTTTGGCTCCAAATGCTAATCTCCCTTCGTTATCGGAGTCTAAAAGACGAAGAGACTAAAAAATGAGAGGTCAAAAAGCTCACTGACTCCTCGACTCCTAGACTCCTAGACCCAACGATATGAAACAAGACATTCACCCAATCTACTTCCCTGATGCCAAGGTCGTCTGCGCCTGCGGCAACACCTTTACGGTCGGCGCCACGGTCGAGGAGATACACGTCGAACTTTGTTCGCAGTGCCACCCGTTCTACACCGGCAAACAGAAGCTCGTGGACACTGCCAGACGCGTAGAGAAGTACCAGGAGCGCGCGACCAAGAAGTCCGGTTCGGCGGTGAAGGCCAAGAAGGAAAAGAAGGCTGCCCGCAAGACCAAGAAATCCGAGAGCTCGGAAAAGAAAGGCGCATCGAAGACCCCGAGCAAGGCCGAGGGGAAGAAATCCGACAAGTAGCATATGCGCGGGTACAGCAGAAGCGGATCGGGTCAGTCCCTGTTCCGCTGACGCGGCGCCCGCGTTTTTGATACGTATGAACACCGACAAGGCCGTCGCGAAAAAAGAAGAGCGCGCCAAAGAACTGGAGACGCTACTGGCGGATCCGGCGGTTTTGAGCGATCAGAAACGGATTCAGGAACTTAACCGCGAATACGTGGCGGTCAAGGAGTGCCTGAAAATCGCGGACGAGCTGGCGAAAGTCAGGACGGCGCGGCGCGAGGCCGAGAACACGCTCAACGAAGAGGACGGCGAATTGCGGCAGATGGCCGAAGAGGAGACGGTGCGCCTCGCCGCCGAGACGGAACGGCTCGAGACCGAGCTGACGGCCGCGCTCGTACCGCCGGAGCCCCTGGACGGCAAAAACGTCTACATCGAACTCCGCGCCGGCACGGGCGGTGAGGAGGCGTCGCTGTTCGCGGCGGAACTCTATCGCATGTATGCGAAATACGCCGAGCGCAAGGGCTGGAAGACCAGGCTGGTATCGTCGAGCCGCAGCGAACTCGGCGGCGTCAAAGAGACGATTTTCATAGTCGACGGCGCCAACGCCTACCGGCACCTGAAATTCGAGAGCGGCGTACATCGCGTCCAACGCGTCCCGGAGACCGAGAAATCCGGCCGGATCCACACTTCCGCCGCGACCGTCGCGGTCATGCCGGAAGCGGAAGAGGTCGACGTCAAGATAGAATCGAAGGACCTTCGCATCGACACTTTCCTCGCCGGAGGGCATGGCGGACAGAGCGTGCAAACGACCTATTCGGCGGTACGCGTGACGCATCTGCCGACCGGCCTCGTCGTGCAGTGCCAGGACGAACGTTCACAGGCGCAGAACAAGGAGCGCGCCATGGGCATCTTACGCGCGCGCCTGCTGGCGATGAAGGAAGAGAAGCGCCGCGCCGCCGAGGAATCGCTGCGCCGCGGACAGATCGGGACCGGCGACCGCTCGGAAAAGATCCGCACCTACAACTACCCGCAAGACCGAATCACCGACCACCGCATCAAAAAAACCTGGCACAACATGCAGACGATCCTGGACGGCGACCTTGACCCGGTCATATCGGCGCTGCAGACCGCCTCGCTGACCGGAAAAGAGGATTGACGCCGATGCATCCGCCCCCGCAGGAGACCCCGGGCTTGCCCGCGGAGCTCCATTTGACAGCAAATCGGCGCGATGGTACTCACGCGGTAGTACCTTCAACCCGGGATGAACGACATGGAAATACTGAACGGAAAAACGATCGTTGCGCCAAGGCAAGCCATCATCATGGCGGCTGGCCTGGGTACGCGGTTGCGCCCGCTGACTGACACCGATCCTAAGCCGATGATACCCGTCGGCGGCCGGCCGATACTTGAGTGGTCGCTTGAGGCCCTGCCGGTCGCGGTCGAAGAGGTCATCCTGGTGGTCAACTACCTCCAGGACCGGATTAGGGCCCATTTCGGCGAAGAATGGGGCGGCCGACGCATCCGTTACGTGCTGCAATCCGAGCTCAAGGGCACCGGCCACTCGGTCCACATCGCGGAGCCGTTCCTTGATGACCGATTCATAGTGGTGAACGGCGACGACCTGTATCTGCCCGCCGATCTCGAGCGCCTCGCAACGAACAGCCTAGCGATCCTGGGGAAGCGCGTCACGGACAAAGGCCGCTTCGGCTTCATGACCGTTGACGATACAGGCTTCCTGACGGGCATCACCGAGGACGGCAAGGGAGCCGGCGACATCATCAACATCGGCGCGTACGTGCTCGACCGTGATTTCTTCCGCTACGAGCTGGTGCCTATCAAGAACGGGAAGGAATTCGGCCTGCCGCAGACCGTAGCGGTTATGGCCAAAGACAGGAAAGTGGCGGTGACCGTGGCGGAACACTGGATGCCGATAGGCTTTCCGGAAGACGTAGCCGCGGCCGATGGCTGGCTCGCGGCACATCGTCAGCCGGCGTGCTCAATCGCTTGATGACGACGGACATGAACCTTGCACAGGCGCTGGATTCCGCGACACGGACCTTGCGGCTCCACACATGCGAAGGCAGCGAACCTGAACGGGAAGCCGAAGAGCTTCTCGCTTTTTCATTGGAAGCGGACAGGTCGGAGGTCCTCCGGCGGCCCGAGCGGAAACTGACCGGCGCGGAGGAAGCGCGGTTCACGGACTGCGTAGCGCGGCGTCTCGATCACGAACCGATGGCGCGCATCTTCGGCCGGGCGCGGTTCCTGGACAGGGATTTCGTCATCGACCGGAACGTCCTCGTGCCGCGGCCGGCGACGGAGATCATCGCCAGTCGGGCAATAGAAGCGTGCTCCGCCATGGACGATTTGACGGTGATCGATGTCGGCACCGGCTCCGGATGCGCCGCGATATCGCTGGCGCTCGCCCTGCCGGATGCACGCGTGATCGCAATCGACATCTCCCCAGAGGCGTTGGAAACGGCCGGCCGCAACGCTCTCACTCACCGCGTCGCCGACCGAATAGATTTCTTGCTCGGCGACCTCCTCGCTGACTTCCTGCCTCCTGCCTCCCGCCTCCCGCTCGTCATCTTCGCCAACCTGCCGTATATCCCGACTGACAGCATCTACTATCTATCACCGTGCGTGACTGCCGGCGAGCCGCTACTCGCCCTGGACGGCGGACCGGACGGACTCGTGCTGTACAGGAAACTGCTGGATCAGCTCGTCGAAATCGGCGGAGAACGCGAGCTGACGCTGTTCTTCGAGCTGCTGCCGGGGCAGATTGCAGTGGCGAAAAAGGAGATTGAAAAGAGATTACCTGGCGCGGAAATATCCGAAATCAGACCGGGCGAAAAGGCGGAGATAATCGGATTGGAAATCAGAAGACGATAGTATTTATCCCCAATTCGACGCGAAAAGAAGTACGTTGTTTTGGAACAAAACAACGTACTTCTATTTCGCTAGAATTGGGGATAAATATATCTTCTTAACTTTCCCCGCTATCGCCGCTCTCCCTCGCTCGGCGCATACTCCACCATCTCCTCATCCCCCACCACCTCAATCCACGTCACGCCGACGTTCCAGGGAATCTCGTCGCTCGCGTAAGAATATATGAACTTCGTCCTTCCGCCGTCCTCTTTCAGCCACTTCGCTTCGTATATCTGACCGTCGCGAAACACCAACGCGTCGCCCTCGCCGCTCGTTCTCACTTCGCGCCGCCCGACGTTGTCCACTACCCGCACGTCAGTAATCTGGACAATGACGTTGTCCGCCTCGACCTGCCTGCCGGTCTCGTCGGTGAACTCGCCTGTCCCCTGATAACGCTTATAGCGGTTCGTCTCGGAATCGTAACTCCACACGACGCGATATGCGGCGGCCGGGAAATCCACCTTGATCTCGCTCACCGTACCCGGTTCACCTGCGCCGTCCGGTCCGCCCTCCTTGAACGGCCGGCTGTTGTCGACCGCCCCGCGCCCGACCTCGAACTCTGCCAGCGTCTCGTGCAGCAAGTCGGCGGACGTATAAACGTTATGCGGCGCGTATCTCTCCCTGTCGCGCCAGAAATATCCGCCCCACCAGAACTGATTCAAGTCGCGGACGGATGACGACTCAAGTTGCGCTAACGCTTCCGGACTTCCGCCGATATGGACGTAGACCGCGCCGTACTCCTTGGCCCAGTCCACGAAATAAGATCTGGCCGAACGCACCGGACCGATACGATTTATATCCGCGCCATCCGGATAGAACGCCAGCAGCCTAGTGATAGCGCCCTCGGCGAGCGCTTCAATCACGAGCGGCGCCTCGGCAATCCCCGCCGCAGGCCGCGCCACATGGATGTTGTCCGTCATGACGGCGAACAGATCATCGTTCTCCCCCACCGGCATCCCGTCGAACGCCCGAAGGTTCGCGCCGGTGATGATTGCGCCGGGCAGACGTTTCCCGGGAACATCTCCGGGCTCGACGACTAGCACTCCGTTGCCGCCGTCATTGCCCACCTTGTAGGCAAAACCGATCGCCGCGATGCCGGCCAGAAGCAGCAGGCCGATCAAGAACCACCCTGCCGGCCCCTCCCAGAAGATCTTTCCGGAACCAAAAACTACCCTCCGGCCATCGGATTGCCCTTGGGTAGTCTTTTGTGGTCTATCCTCCATGGAAATGGGTGAAAGACGCGAGACGACTGCCTGAAACCAGGCTCGTCGGAAATGATTATTTTCCTTCAGTCCCAGCTGCTTCCGCCGCCTTCGCTTTTTCCTCCGCACCGACGACCTTCACCGCCTCGACGTCGGCTTCCGGCGCCCCCACAGTCGTCTCTTCAGCCGCCGGCTCGCTCACTACCGCAATGACATCGCCAGGTTCGGCAAGGAATTCGACGCCTTCAGGCGGCGTAATGTCGCCAACCTTGATGACGTCATCGAACTCCTTCAACGAGCTGAGATCGATCTTGATGGAGTGCACCAGTGCGCCCGGCAGACACTTTACGTCGATGCCGTCCATGTTGCGGATGAATATCGCGCCCTGCGCCTTGACTGCTGGTGACTCGCCGACGAATTCAAACTCGATGTAAGTCTCAAGCTTCTCGTCCATCCTGACCGCACGCAGATCCGTATGGATGATCTCATTGCGGACTGGGCTACGCTGCACCGACTGGATGAGCACCTTGACCGGCTTCTTGCCGTCCACGACCAGATCCACCAGCGCAGACTCACCGGCTTCGGTATGAAGCTTCCCGAATTCGCGCGCATCGAGCATCACGTTGTAACTATCGATGCCGTGACCGTAAACCACGGCCGGAATGAAACCCTTCCGACGAAGCGCCCTGACCTGGTTGCCCGCCTCTTTCCTGTCCGTCGCATTCAGGATGTATGTCTCCATATACGTTAGTTTATCATAACTAGGCCCTAAGGGCCTCTCTATTCGCCATACATATTTACACTATCCGTCGGGAAAAGGCAAGCCTGCCGAGGAGCAGAAGCGGGAGGAGCGGGAAAAGCGGGAAAAGAATTTCTTCTGCCCCTTCTGCCCCTTCTGCCCCTTCTCCCGCTTCTACCAGGTGGATAACTCCTTTGACCTTAGCCTCAAAAAATGATATGCTAAAGGTGAAATCGGGAAGAAAAGGGGCAAAAACAGAAACAAAATATGGCAGTTCCCTCAAAGCGGTCGTCTTCAGCACCCAAATCCTCGTTTTGCGACGAGGGGGTTCGGCTTGTCTCCTACTGCCCGCTTTGCGGCTCCAGCTACACGCCACTGCAGACCAAAGTCCTCGGAGAAAAGGACGACAGCCATCTCCTGCATATCCAGTGCGGCAATTGTTCGAACGCGATCATCGCGCTCATCATGATGTCTTCGGTGGGGGTCAGTTCGGTCGGACTGGTGACCGACCTGGCGCATGACGAGGTCGATAGGTTCAAATCGGAGCCGCACATCTCGACCGACGACGTCATTGACGTGCACCACCTGCTACAGGACGAAGGGAAGATGTTCGCGCAACTGGGAACGGCATGAACGCATAAAAAGAAGGCGCCTGGGCGTCTTTTTTTGTTTGCCGAGGGCAGGAAGCGGGAGGCTGGAAGCAGGAAGATTCTATCGGCTTCCCGCCTCGTGCCTCCCGCCCCCCCCAGCTATGTGATAATGGCCTGATTTCTCATGGCGATGGATTGCAGCACCCCAATCATCAAAAATTTCACCACGAGCGAACTGCCGCCGTAGCTCACGAACGGCAAAGTGATGCCCGTGACCGGCATCAGGCGCAGATTGCCGCCTAGGTTGATGAACACCTCCAGTGCGAGCGAAACGGTGATGCCGAGCGCCAGATATAAAGTGAAGTCGTCGCGCGCCGTCCGCACCAGACGGTAGCCGCGCCAGAAGACGACCAAGAACAGGCCGCACAGGAACAGTACGCCCATGAAACCGAGCTCTTCGGCGATGACCGCGAAGATGAAGTCGGTCTGGCGTTCCGGCAAGAAACGAAGCTGACTTTGCGACCCGTAGCCCATCCCCTGCCCCGTCCATCCGCCGGAACCGATGGCGATGATGGATTGAGTGACATTATAGCCGCGGCCCAAGGGATCGCTGTCCGGGTCGAGGAATGCCGTGACGCGATCCTTCTGGTAGGGTTTGAGCACGAACAGCCAGGCGAGCATTGCGACTGCGACCAAGGCCAGCGCCATGATGGCGAGATGCGACTTCCGGATCCCGGAAACGAGGACGAGCACGCCCCAGACGACCATGAGCAGGAACGCCGAACCGAAGTCCGGCTGCAGCATGACCAGCGCGAACAGCACTGCGGCAGCGGCTCCGGAGACGAACACATGGCGCATGCCCTTGATCTTGCCGGCATGATCGCTGAAATATTTCGCCAGAAAAAAGATGAACAACAACTTCACCAGCTCGACCGGTTGGATGCCGAATCCGGCGATGCCGAACCAGCCCTTGGTGCCGCGTACGGTGGTACCGAAGAGGAGCACGGCGACGAGAAGCGCGACCGACAGGACGAACAGGAATTTCGACAGCCGCATGAAGGTGCGATAATCGAGCGCCGGCAGGGCAAGCGCCAACAAGACGCCGACGATCGCGAACCAGAACTGCTTCCAGAAATTCCCGAAGTCCGGTTGAGCCGCCTGGCCCGAACCGGCCAGTTGCGCAGTCGTGACCGCTCCGGCGAGCGAAGTGCTGTATAGCGCCGACAATCCGAAGACGACCAGTAGCACGGAGGCTCCAAGGAGTATCCAATCGTAACGGCTCAAATCGTATGTGGCGGCTCTGGGCATATGCCTAGTCCTATAGCTCTTGTATCAGAATAATGCGCTCCTGCCAACGAAAAACCCCGCACCAGTCCCGCGTACCACTCCCATATACCACTCACTACGTTCGGGTACATGGTCGAGTACACGGTCCGGTGCGGGGCAAGCCCTTATCCACTTCTCTACTTCTCCCCTTCTCTCCTTCTCCCGCTATTTACATCACTCCCCCGGCTTCAGATACGCCCGATCATCAAACAGATTCACTTCCGGCTTCACCTCGACCCGCGTCACGTTCGGCAGGTCGTTGAACCAGCTCGCTTCGACCTGGCGCGTGTCGCCGGCGCGGAGCTGACTGATCACCACCCGGTTCACCCCGACCACGCGATTGCCGCTCAAAAGCGTCACGAAGAACGGCACCGACACATAACCGAACGCCGTGTCATTGGTGACGTTGAACGAAGCGCGGCTGATCGGTATCGGCGAATCCTTCTCCGGTTCGGCGAACTTGATGTCCTCGATGATGAAGTTCAGCCGGACGGTCGCCCAAGTCCGGTAATCCGGCTGGACGACATGGTTGTCCACTCGATGCAACACGATGTCCGCCACTTCCAACGCGGCTGACGGTTTCGAATCGGACTCGACCGCCAACGAATATAAATACTTCGCTTCTGTCGGCAGAAGATATCCTTTCTTATAGGAATCATCGAATCCGGCGCCGACGAACCGATAATCGAATTCCATCCACCAGCGCTGATTCGGATTCGAGACCTTAGCGATCATGTCGTAACGCCCCTCGCCTGCGGAGACCGTTTCGGCGCTCTGGGTCGTCATCGGATCGGGCTGGGACGATTCGCGGAAAAAGGCGTAGTCCGTCCAGTTCTGCGTGAGCAGACCGATCTCCTGCCGCTCGCGCACGCCGGATCCGAAGAACCAGTCGGCGAAGCCCCAGGCGCCGTAACCCAGAAGCGAAAACGCCACGACCGCAAGCGCGACCGTAAAGACTTTCTTGACCTGGACCTTATGCGTCACCCACCAATAACCGACCTTGAGCTGGTCTTCGGTGAGTTTGTTGTTCTGATCGGGAGGCATAGCAGTTGTAAGTATAGCATAAAGCGGAAGGCTTAAAGCTCAAAGCTAAAAAGCTAAGAGCTCGTGTCTTATCCCCAGTTCGACGCGAAATAGTGCCACGCAGTTTTGTGCCAAAACTGCGTGGCACTTTTCGCTAGAATTGGGGATAAGACGCGTCCTTCTGCCCCTTTCCCCGCTAGCGAACGCAGCGAGCGGTCCCCGCTTTTCCCGCTTCTCCCGCTTCTAATACCAAAACCCCCTCTCGCAAGAGCGATTGGGGGTTTGGAGAAGACGTTGGGCAGGTCACGTCGCTCGCGAGCGACGTGGCAGGGGTGGCCGCTAGCGGGTCGCGAGAGCGGTCCGCAGCGACGAGGCTGCGGGCTCCGGGAGGGTCAGGATGACCCCGCCCGGAACGACCAGGCGACCGCTGTCGATCGCCGCGCCGCGAGGTGCGGTCCAGCCGCAGTCGGTGTTCCCGACGGTGCACTGGACCGAGCCGCCAGCCAGACGCTCGACCCGCAGAGTCCGGCCGTCCGCGAGGCGGACGGTCTCACTCGTGTAGGTCACCTCGACGACGCGGCCCTCGATCCTGATCTCCTCCGAAGAGAAGACCAGATGGGCGTTGCCGACGATCACGCGGGGGCCGGCGGGCGGGATGTAGGCCCAGCCGTCGCTGTCGGTGTCGTGCGCGGCGAGCAGCTCCTGGACCTGCTGGTCCGTGAGATCGTCGGTGGTGTCGGCGACGTCGACGGCGGTCGCGGTGGCGACCTGCGTCGAGCTGGCGCAACCGGTAAGGGACACGAACGCGGCGATTACGAACAGGGCGATGATGTTCCTTGACATGGCTCTATCCTCCCTGGCCGGGTTTGTGTAGCCGGCCGTTTCTCAAGCGAAAGCTCCATCAA
>Ga0265297_10011779_pt1 | contig 10638 bp, 10 predicted proteins | sample Munlanlwell13791_FD_192502 | JGI IMG/M metagenome (GOLD analysis project Ga0265297, IMG submission 192502) | Leachate microbial communities from a municipal landfill in Southern Ontario, Canada - Leachate well 137-91 | ecosystem: Engineered > Solid waste > Landfill > Unclassified | place...
AGGACTAGGGCCCTTGTCTCAGTGCCCTTCTCGGGGCGCCAACTCCCATTGCCCCTACTGATTATCGGCTTGGTGAGCCGTTACCTCACCAACTACCTGATCAGGTGCAGTCTCATCCTCAGGCACTAACGGCTACGATTCGCCGCGTTTTTTCCCCATCAAGCATTCCAGCACAGATGGAGCATCGGGATTTAACCTCAGTTTCCCGAGGGTATTCCCGTCCTGAGGGCAGATTGACTACATGTTACTGAGCCGTACACCGTCCGGCGAAGCCGCCGGGCAGATTTGCATGGCTTAGGCGTACTCTGATAGCAGTGCCCTCCAGCAGGATCAACTGGAGTCATAGAAATATCCTGTCCGCATTCATTGGCTGATAATTAAATCAGCGGTAAGCACTCTAATCGCTCTTTCCTTGTAGTTTCCTTAAAGCGTGCGTCGAACGTGAAAATATCGCGTTCCCATCTTATGCAGGGCGGTGCGCACCCCTTCTAAGGGATGATAAGCTTCGGTGTGCGAAAATCGCATCGAAAACTTCATTTGTCCGCGCCTTGCCAGCGGACAAAAATCGCGAGCCTTACTATAAAGGAAAGGGTTTATATAGCTTCTCTCCAGCCTGCCCATCATTCCTCTTTTTTGGGCGGGAGGGGGAGCGTGAAGTGGAACACCGTCCCCTTGCCAAGCTCGCTTTCCGCCCATATCTCCCCGCCGTGGCGCTTGATTACCTTCTGGACGACCGAGAGCCCCAGCCCGTTCCCTGCTTCTCCGGCGGTTCCGCGGGTGGATCCCCTGTTATTTATCTTGAAAATCTCGCTTGCGCGTTTTCTGCTCATGCCCACTCCGTTGTCGGCAACGGTCATGTGCAGACATTTTCCATCTTCAAACGCCCTTAACGACACCATGCCGCCCTCTTCGGTGAATTTTATGGCATTGAAGGCAAGGTTCCAAATCACATCCTCAAACATCATGCGGTCCGCGAAAGCCGCAATCCCATCCGGAATGCCATTCTCAAGGGTTATCCCTTTCTGCTTCGCATTCCCTTCAAGCGCGGAAAGTACTCTTCCTGCGGACACCCGCACTTTGATTTCCTCATCCCTTTGCGTGCCATGCCCCGCACTGTCCCATTTTGCAAGCATCCTGATGAGCATGATGCTTTGCTGGTTCGAGTCCTCTGCAAGGTGCAACATCTCTTTCCTGGTTTCTTCTTGCCCTGGGGGCAGGCTGCCGGCGACTTCAAGCGCGGTTTTGACTCCCCCGCATGTGTTAAGCAGCCTGTGCCTGACTATGCTGCCCATCAGCCGGTGCTCGTCTATGACGCTGTGGAGGATTACAATAAGCTTGTTTTCCCTCTGCGTCAGCTCAAGCTTCGCTATCCTTCTCTCGACATGCGCCCCGTAAAGCACAGGGTGGAGCATGCGGTGGAAGAACCTTCCGCCTGCGGTTTTCTTTGCTTCGTACCTTTTCCCGAAGCTTTCCCGCTTCCTTTCGAATGCGACCTGTTTTGCGCTAAGCTCAGCCATATCAATCACAATAGCCTCTTTTTTTCTAAGTGGTAATTTATGTTATAGTATTATTTTTTAAATGGTGCGGTTTCCCTAAAGCTAGGGCTTCAGCCGCACGCGGTCGCGCGGGAACATCACCGCTTCGCGGATGTTGTGAAGGCCGCATATCTTCATGGTCAGCCGGTCAAGCCCTATCGACCATCCCGCGTGCGGAGGCGCGCCCACCCTGAAGGCGTTTATGTAGAATTCGAAGTCGGACGGGTTCAGCCCCCTTCCCTGAAGCTGCTTTATGAGTATTTCCGGCCTGTGAATCCTCTGCGCGCCCGAGGAAATCTCCAATCCCTCATAGTTAAGGTCGTAAGCATTGCATATTTTCGGGTCCTCTTCAGATGGCATGGAGTAGAATGCGCGGCACTCCGTGGGCCATTTCGTGATGAAGTAAGTGGAATAGCCGAGCATTTCCGCAAGTTTCGCCTCAGTCTCTCTCGTAAAATCATCGCCCCACTTGTGCGGAACGCCGTTCGCGTTGAGTTTTTCCACAAGCTCGGTGTAGGTATGGCGGGGGATGGAGGATGGCACCGCAAGCTCCCTTCCAAGGGCGCGAAGCTCCCCGCCGCATTCCTTTTTCACCGATGAGAGGATGTGGAGCACGCTTCCTTCCAGAATGCCAATCGCGTCCTCGGGCGTCGCGAAGCCAATCTCGACATCCATCTGCAGCGCTTCATTAAGGTGCGTTAGCGTGTTGTGCTTTTCCGCCCTGAAAACCGGCACAGTCATGAAAACCTTGTCCATGCCGCCAATCACCGCCAATTGCTTGTAGAGCTGCGGCGACTGCACAAGATAGGCTTCCTTCTCGAAATACTGCACCTTGAAAACATCCGCCCCGCCTTCCGTAGCCGCTTCGACGATGGTCGGCGGGTGGATTTCGACGCACCCCTGCGAGCGGGCATATTCGCGGAACGCGTTCGCAACCGTGCCCCGTATCTTGAATATTGCAGACGTTGCCGCCTGCCTCAAGTCCACATAGCGGAAGTCAAGGCGCACGTCAAGCTCCGCTGGCACCTTTCCGGTCACTTCAAAAGGCACCTTTGCCGTTATTTCGTTGAGCACGGTGAATTCGGAAGGGATGAGCTCGCAGCCCGCGCCCGCCAGCTTGCTTTCAACCACCTTGCCCTTGGCAGAAACCACGGTTTCCTTGGGGACGCTCATGGCTGCAAGGGCAGCATCTGGCTCGCGCCCTGCTTTCGCAGTGATCTGGATTATCCCGGTCCGGTCCCTTAACTGCACAAACTTGAGCTTGCCCAAGTCGCGCACCTCGTGCACCCAGCCGGCGATTGCCACTTCCTCGCCGATTTTCCCCTTTGCCTCTGAGACGTAGCAGGTACGGAACACAAAAAACACCGACATTTTTTCATGCGCAATAGCTTATATCCCTAATCATGGAGCCCCGTCATTCAATGGCCAGCTGCACCTCGCATTCCATCAGGGATTGGAGCGCGCGCTCAAGCGAGGTGAGGTCGATTGGCAGGTGCATAAGGTCATGCTTTGCCAGGCGCACCTTCGTCATCTCCTTCCCGTTCCGGAATATCTGGTTTATCCCAAGGAGCCTCGCGGGCATTATCACATCCGAGACCGATTTCTTCACATCTCCTTTCATCTCAACAATGCGCACCTTCCTTCCAAGCGCAGCCGACAATTCGGAGACTATTTTCCCGTTTTTCCCGATAAGGAAGCCCGCTTCCCCCCTGGTCATGATAAGCACGGCCTTTCCCAGGTCAAGCGCGCGGTAGAACGATGCGTTTGAGATGTTGTAGCGCTCGTTTATCTTGAGAAGGATCTGCGCTACCTCGAAGTCAAGCGCCGAGAGCTTCCCCTCGGCAATCTTCCTTTTGCTCCCTTCGCAAAGCTCGCCAGAGCGCACTTCTGCATCTGAAAACGGGGTTTCCATCGCTGCCACCTCTGGGGTGGGCAGATAGCGGAGAAGGGCAAACTTCCCTACTTTGCAAGCTTTATCTCAATTACCGAAACCTTCGTCTTCGTCCCGTCCTCCGAATCCATTTCCTGGGTGTGGACGTCTATCCCGCCCAGCTTCACTTCCGGGAGGAACCGGTTGCGCACAATCTCCTCGACATCGACAGCGCGGGAAATCGCCTTCCCCCTCGCCTTGATGAACACTTCTGGCGCCCCGTTGTTGAACTGCGTCACGACCGCGAGCACATAGCCCATCACGCTTTTCTTCCCGATATATATCACATTGCCGTCCGTCCTCTCGGCAGACGGCGCTGTTTGTGCCGCGCCTTGGGCCACGGTTCCAGCGCTTGGCGTTGCGGTGTCTGCAATCTGCTCGAGTCCCTCCTCCATCCACGCACCCCTTTGTGATTATGCCCTTCCTTTCCGGTATTCTGCCACCAGTTTCTCCAAATCCAATTCTTCGCCCAAATTATTTAAACCAGCCTCTTCTTGCGAAAGGCGCGCTTGCCCGGCCGGCTGCCCGGTTCCGTTTTTTGCCTGCTGCTGCCTTTCAGTAGTTTTATTGTGCTGCCCCGGCTGTTTTTCGGTTTGCCGGCGATTCTCCTGCCCTCCTTTCCTTTTTCCGCGCCTCTCAAGAAGCACCTTCACCTGGAATCCCAGCCTTCTTACTTCAGCATCGCGAAGCACGCGCTGCCGCACGCCGTTCTCCAGGAGGCGCAGCCTCCACACAAGCGCGCCCCTTTCTTCCCCCATCCTTTCAATCATCAAGCGCAGGTTGGCGTTCTCGCGCGCAAGCGATGAGACCCTTTTCTGCAGCGCATCAAGCGAGGGCACAGGCGCCCTTGCAGCAGGCTTCTCCCCGATTCCAACCGGCTCTTTTTTCCCTTCCGAAGCGATTTCCAAAAATGCGTCCTGCAGGCGGTAGCCTTTCAAAAGGAGATGCTTGAGCCTGTCCTTGTCCTCGAAAGAAACATCCGAAAGCGCGTCAATCTGTCGGAGCTTGTTCGCGCTTGCGCGGAATGCATAAACCGCGGCGCAATAGGCGTCGCGCTCATGGTTGTTCCTGGCCCCTGCGCCCGATGCGACTGCGCGCTTTTCCTCCTCCCTGATTTGCCTGCCTGGCACGAACAGCCTGCATGAGAAGTAGGAAGCGAGCTTCACCGCCATGTCCGGCGGAGGCGTGACATCGCAGGCGACAAGGGAGGGCGTGCCGTGCCTTTCAATCACCCTTGACGCCCCGGCTATCCCCCCTCCTTCAAATGAAATGCAGGCGACTTTCCTTCCGCCCAAATCAAGAAGCGCGACCCCGATGGTGCTCCCCGGGTCGATTCCCACAATGAGCTTTTTTGATGGCAAAACGACACTCTCATCCAAGTTCCTTCTCGCCTATCTTCCTTTTCGTCAGCGCCTGGTGCAAAACAAGGTGCGTCTGCCTTTCCACATTCTCCTTCACCACTATCCCTGCGTCCACCCAGCAGGAGTCTCCTATCATCTTGCCCGGCATCACCGAGGTGAGCACGCCCATTTTCACATTGTCCCCTATTATCGCGCCAAGCTTGTTCCTCTTAGTGTCAATCACAACATCGTTCACGACCGCCTTTATGTTGCCCGCGTCAAAGCGGTAGTTGGCGACCTGCGTCGCCGCCCCGAAGTTGCAGTTCGAGCCCACAATCGAGTCGCCGACATATGTCAGGTGCTTGGCGTTCACATGGTCGAATATTATGCTGTTTTTTATGGTGGTCGAGTCGCCTATCCCGCAGTTTTTCCCTATGGATGTGGTGCCCCTGATATAAGCATGCGGCCCAACGTAGCTTCCCTCCCCTATGTATACGTTCCCCTCAATCACCGAGTCGTGTATTTCCGCGCCCCTCGCCATGTATATCTTCCCGCGCACAGTGCAGTTCTCCACCTTGTCCTTGTGGTCGGGCAGCTTGGATAGGAGGTACTCGTTTGCCGAGAAAAGCTGCCAGGGCATGCCCATGTCCAGCCAGAATCCGTCTATTTCAACCGCGGTTGCGCCCTTGAGGAGGTCGGTTATCTCATATTCTCCGCGCGGGGATTTTTTCAATCCGGCTATCTTCTTAAAGATGCCCGGCTCGAAAACGTAAAGCGAGCAGTTTGCGAGGTTGCTTGCCGGCTTTGCAGCCTTTTCCTCAAAAGAGGCGATTTTCCCGTCCGTTATTATCGCAGTCCCGTATTCGCGCGCATCCTCAACTGCATGGAGCGCGGCGCTCACTTCCCCCTCGGCATTTTTGCCAAGCGCAACCAGCGCAGATGCGTCCGTGATGATGTCCCCCGCGACACCGAAGAAAGTCTCGGTGGCAAATCCCTCTGCGTTCCCGAATGCCGCGGCGGTTCCGTAGCGGTCATCCTGCTCTATGAATGAGAGTTTCATTCCCGGAATCGGGTTTTTTTCAAAGTAGGAAATTATCTCCTCTTTCTTGTATTTCACCACTACTGCCGAATCGTTCACGCCCGCAGCTTTAAGGTTCTCAAGCACATGCTGGAGTATGGGCTTTCCCGCAAGCTGAATCATGCACTTGGGGCGCGTGTTCGTAAGGGGGCGGAGGCGCTTCCCCTCGCCTGCGGCCAAAACAACCGCCTTTTTGATTGCCATGGGGTAGTTTTGGGAAATCAGCTTTTTAACCTGCCAGTTTTTTGGCAGGCAATCGCAGGCCTATGTCGCCGACTTTATCTCCTGTTCTGCAGCCAGCATGGTTTTCTCCAGCCTTTTTTTCTCCCTGAATTCGCACGTGAGCCTTATCGCAGGCTCGGTGCCCGAGGGGCGGACGAGGAGCCACCCATCCGGAAAATCATAGCGCAGCCCGTCTATAGTCGAAAGCTTTGCTTCCGGGAAGGAAAGCCTTTTAGCAAGCGAACCCATCGCAGTGGATTTTTTCCCGTCATCGCACGGGTATTTCCTCCTTTCGATAGGGTACTCCTTCACTTCTTTTGCAAGCGCGGAGAGCTTCCCTTTGCGGCTGAACATTTCAGCCACGACAATCGCGGCAAGAAGCCCGTCAGCGCACGGGGTGGCTCCCGCAAACACATATTCGCCGCACGGCTCTCCGCCGAATGCCGCATATTGCCCCTGCATTTCTTCGGCAACATGCAGGCTGCCGACCGGGGTTATCGAAAGCTTCCCGCCAAGCCTTTCCACCGCCTCCCTTACGCAAAGGGACGCCTCGACCGTGGTGACTATTTTCCCGCCTTTTTTCCTGGAAAGGAAGTGCCTGCAGAAAACCGCGAGCTGCGTGTCAAGCGGCAGCACCGCCCCGTTCTCGTCAATCGCAACCGCCCTGTCGCCGTCCCCGTCGAATGCAACCCCGAAATCACAGCCTTTCTCCTTCACCATTTTCGATGCCGCAGAAAGGGTTTCGCGCTTCGGTTCAAGGTTCCGCACAAATTTCCCTGGCGAGTCGCAGTAAAGGGGCACAACTTCGCAGCCGGCTGCCAGAAGAAGGGCTGGGGCAAGGGAGCTTGCCGCGGCGTTTCCCGCATCCACCAGCACGCGAGGCTCCCTTTCCCTTATCGCGCCCGCATCCACCCTTGAAAGGAGGAACAGGATGTATTCCAGCGAATAGTCCTTGAAGAGGCGCTGCCCTGCCTTGCCCCACTCCGCCTGCTTCCAGTTGCCGGCTGCAAGGGCAGCCTCAACATCCGCTTCCTTTTCCCGCGAATGCTCCATCCCATCCGAAAAAAGCTTGATGCCGTTGTACTCAGGCGGGTTGTGCGACGCGGTTATCATCGCGCCGTCGCATTTTTCCTTCATGGCGGCATAGGCAAGGAGGGGCGTGGGCGCCATGCCGATGTCAATCACGTCCGCGCCCGCAAGCATAGCGCCTGAGGAGAGCGCCTCAAGAAGGACGGGCGACGTTCCGCGGGCATCGCGCGCAACCACCAATTTTTTCAAGCCTGCGCCTACCGCGTTGCCCACCCTCATGGCAAGTTCAGGAGCAACCCTCTTCCCGTAAATGCCCCTTATTCCAGATGTCCCGAAAAGCCCGGCAAGAGAATCGACCATGCATCCATTGTTGGAAAATAGCTTTTTAAACTCTCAATACCCGAATCCCTGCATGAGCCTTGACAGGATATCCGTTTCAGGCCCGCAGTCCTCTGCAGGCATACTCGGCGTTTCAGCCAACACCAACCTCGGAGGCATAAAGTTCAACCCGAAAGGCGTGGTGGTTTTCGCGGCAGCCTTCATAATCGTGGTGAAGATTGCGGGCGTCATCCTCATCGGAAGCTAGCCCTATCTGGCGGAAGCCCACTACTTCATCTGATTTCATACTTTCCCACACCTTTTTAATATCTTCCAGCAACATCCCATCATGCAATCGCAGTTCAAAGGCAGCCAGGTGAGGCTTGAGCCGCCAGTAAGGCGCAGCCCGCTCGGCATTCTCGAACCTGACCGGGAAAAGGCGCGCCAGCTTGGCGTCCGCTACCGCAGCTGGAAGACAATAGCCCCAAACTGGTTTGCAAACGCGGGCATAAACAGGCCATATTCCCAATTCATCTTAGGCGAGCCTATCAGGGTTTACAACAGGGCATTCGAGCTTTATGGGCAGGGGGACGTGCAGGGGATAATCGACCTTGCGGCATCCGAAACCGGAAAGGCCCGCGACGCGGTGAAATCGGTCTTCGGGCGCGGCTGCACCGTTCTTTTTGACACCAACGGCTCAAGCGTCATCTCCACAATCTCAAAAGGGCTCAGGGGGGAATGCATCCCGGCGCCGTTTGAAACGCTTACCTTCAGCAACCAGGGGCGCCTGGTCTACTCTGCGCTTGGGTTCGAGGCGAAAAGCGTGCTCCACTTCTCGCAGAATTTCGACCAGCCGCTCTGCCTTTTCGACCACCCCCCTTTCAATAGCAAGCATCCCGCCAACGAGAACATCATCCCCCCCACAGTAAACGTAATCGACATATTTGACAGGAACCGCGGCTACAAAACCGACTCGGAGCTTGAAGGTGAGCTTCTGCAAACGCTGTCATCCAACCCGGCGATACGCTTCGTTCTCCTTCTGCACGTTTCACGGACCGGGCGGATTTTCCCTGTCGCGGAAATGGCGGCGGCAATAAGGAAGGCAAGGCCGGAAATAGCGGTGATGGTCGATGGCTGCCAGGCAATAGGCAGGATGCCATACCAATCCCTCAAAGAGGCATTCGATTCATGCGACGGCTACATATTCGTAGGGCACAAGGCTCTCGGCTCCATGATATCTGGCGCAGCCGCGCTCAAGCCCGGGATGGAGGGGCGGCTGTCAGGGGCGCTGAGGCATGACCTTCTTGAGCATTACCGCCTTTTCCAATTCGAAAGCGAAGAGCTTAACCGGCAGGTGCTCTCAAGGCTTGACGGGGGGTTCCACCGCCTAGTCTCGCTGCCCGAGCTGGTGTCATTGCGCCTTGCGCTTGGCTACAGTGTTGCGAACCTTGGCGCGGGCATGCAGGTGGCAGGGGAGTGCGCCTCGATGCTCCGCGGGTTCCTTTCGGGCTTTCCGGGCCTTTCGGTTTTGGGCGGAGGAAAAAGCCATGTTCCCGACATAGTCACGTTCATAAGCGAGCCAGAGGGGCTGGTCTTCCGGCTGAAGGAGTTTCTCCAACAGGGCCAAAAGCCCGTAATAATCGCCCCCCTCACCCCTCGTGGCGCGGCAAGGATTGCGATTGATCCGAAGCTTGAAAACCTGCAAGGCGCGCTCGAAGCCCTCAAGAAAAAGATAGGCGAGTTCTTCATGCAACACAGGGGCTGATTGGATAGCCTAGCCGAGCGCCCTTCTTGCCGCCTTTCCGACTTTTGCGCAGTCCTTCTCGTCGCAGATGACCAGGACATCCATCCTCGCCGCCTGCGTTTTTTGGAGCGAGGCGACAAGCTCAGACTCGGAAGACAGCGGCTTCGCCTTGCCATCTTTCTCCAGCCGGACCCTTGTTTTTGCCGAAAGGTGCGGAACATCCAGGAGAACATCGCAGCCGCACGAGCCGGAAAGCTCGCCCTCAAGCTTCTCCTGGCTTGCCCCAAGCTTTTGGAATGCGCGAAGAGGGAAGGAGTGCGCGCGCTTGTAGAGCCTGCGCCCAAGGATGTCCCTTGCGGTTTTCCCTCCTGTCTTTGATTTTGAGAGCGTGCCGAGCATTACGGCATCTGACATGCCGATTGCGTCGCAGGCGGAAAGCGTGCCGTCTAAAAGCGCGCAGGTTATGGACCGCTGGAGCATCCTCGAGGCAATCCTGACTGTCTTGTGGAGATACACGGTGGAGAACATCATGAAGCGCGCGACCAGGAGGCTTTCCGCGGCCTCCAGCCCCCGCTCCAAAAGCACAGGCTCCCCCTTCACAACCGATATCGACGAGCAAAGCCTGTCCGAATCAATGACGCCATAGGCAACCCCTGTATAATGCGAGTCGCGAAGAAGGTAGTCCATCCTGTCCGCTCCGATATCCGAGGTGATTATCCCCCCAAGCGGCCTCTTGTAGATGCCTGCGATTTCACTTTTGGAAAATTCCTCTGCGAGTATGTCCCCCAATTCCCCTTTCAATATCATTCGCTCGCCGATTTCCTCATGAGTGCCAAGCTTGCCGCGCAGGACCGCTTCCGCCTCGTGGGAGAAGGAAACGTGCCCGACGTCGTGAAGGAGCGCCGATGCGCGGATTTTCATGCGCGCCTCCGCCCCCACCCCGGCTTCGCGGCAGATTTTGTCCGCAAGGAAAAGCGTGCCGATGGAATGCTCAAAGCGGGTATGGTTCGCCCCGGGATAGACCAGGTACGCCATGGCAAGCTGGCGGATTCCCCTCAGCCTCTGCATAGGCGAAGAGTCCATCAGCCTTTCCTCCAGGCCCGAAAGCTCGACCGTCCCATGGAGCGAATCTCGTATTTTTACCATCCAATCAACACAAACCCTGCATCCCATTTCCGCCCTGCGCTTTTTTGCGAATGGCTTTTTTTCCTAAGCCTTTACAAACTTCCCCCTCTGCCTCTCCATTGCTTCGCCGCTCTCGCAGAGGTGGGTGAGGATAGCGCGGCAGCCTTCCGGCGCCATCCCGATTTCCTTCCCGATTTCTTCTGCGCCCTTGGCGCTCTTTGAAAGGGCGGTTATGACCGGCATCTCCCATTTTTCTGCAAAAGCCCGCGTTATCAGGTAATACCTTCCGTCAAACGCGCGCATCCCTCGTATTTCCC